>Ga0105098_10000401_pt1 | contig 14694 bp, 20 predicted proteins | sample PPLLak21cMay2015_FD_79137 | JGI IMG/M metagenome (GOLD analysis project Ga0105098, IMG submission 79137) | Freshwater sediment microbial communities from Prairie Pothole Lake near Jamestown, North Dakota, USA - PPLs Lake P7 Core (1) Depth... | ecosystem: Environmental > Aquatic > Freshwater >... | reverse complement strand
GGGAACATTGGAAACATTTTAAAATTGATGAAGATGCAGAACTTCGGGAATACGTAGAAAAAAAGCATAACTTTGACCACCTTCCAGATGCAACAAAAGTTAAAGTTTTTAAAATTGAAAGAGATGAAACAGTTATCTGGGAAATACAAAAAAAGGTTGAGGAAGCAAATATTTATTTTAACAGTTTAATCGAAACAATATGAAAGCAATACTTGAATTTAATTTACCTGAAGACAAAGAAGATTTTGACTTTGCAAACAACGGAATTAATTATTATTCAGCACTTACGGAGTTTGACAATTGGTTAAGAAGCGAATACAAATACAACGGTAACGAAGCAATGTTTGAAGTAAGGAAAAAACTAAACGAATTTATTAACGAAAACAACGTGAAAATATGAAAGAAAAAACAATAGCAATTATTATTTGGATAGCAATTTATGGTTTTGCTGCCGTTGGTATTTACAATTTATTTAATTGGTTGATATGAACATACAAATACAAGACAAAAACGTTTTAAGCGTTATGGCTAAATTTAAAGAACGTTCAGAAGCAGGAATAAAGAAATACAAGACAACGTTAGAACGAACTGATTTAACAACGTTAGAATGGCTGACACATCTACAGGAAGAAATGATGGATGCTGTTTTATACGTTGAGCGATTGAAACACGAATACAAACAATCTAAATAAATAAAAATGGAAACAAGAAACAACACAGGTGCAATTTTTAAGAACGACAACAAAAAAGCGGAAAACCACCCAGACTACAAAGGTAAAGTAAACGTAAACGGCAAAGATATGGAAGTAGCTTTATGGTTGAAGACTTCAGCAAAAGGAGTTAAGTTTATGTCAGCTTCATTTAGTGAACCATTTGTAAAAGGTGAGCCACAAATTAACGGAACTTTAAAACAACCAAGTTATGTTAATTTAGATGTAAACGACGATTTACCATTTTGATATGTACATACAAGACGAACAATTACGAATTGAAGTAAAAAACATTTTAAGGTTAAAAACACGAAACAGCATAGTTAAAGAAATACAGGACAAAGGAAACAAATTTCACTTTTTCCAGCTTACAAACTTTTTGGAAGGTAAAGACGTTTCACTTTCAACGCTTAAAAAAATAGATTACTTTGTAAACAGATAAAATTTTTAGATTAAAAACGTAGGCGCAGACTTGATTGTTTGCGCTTTTTTTGTTCTACACAACTAATTGTTAATAAATTCGTTTGTTTATTGTTGAAAAATTAATCATACATTTGCTTAATATCTAAACAATATAAATTGGAATGGTTAACTAAAGTTGCAAAGCATCATAACGAATGGGTTAAAATGGTTAATCAATTTGGCGAGTATTTTTTTGCCGAAGACATAGTACAGGAAACGTACATAATGTTAATGAAGTGGAGTAGCGAAGAAAAACTATTCAAAGACGGAAACATAAGTAAAGGTTATATGTGGTTAGCTTTAAAAAATACTTTCCTTCAGCACGTGAACAAAAACAACAAAATTAAATTTATACCTTTAGATGACGTTTACAATTTAGCAGAAGAAAACAACACAGAAGAAAACGAAGCTTACAACGACCTGTTAAATAACGTAGATATTGAATGTGATAGTTGGCACTGGTACGACAAACAATTATTTGAACTGTACAAAAACACGAATAAAAGCTTACGACAAATAAGTGCAGAAACTAACATAAGTGTAACAAGCATATTTAACACGGTTAAGACTTGTAAAAAACGAATTAAAAATAACGTCGGAGAAGACTACCAAGATTTTATAAACCAAGATTACGAACTAATAAAAAAGAAAAAATGAAAAGTACAGGATTAGGCGATACAATCGCAAAGATTACAGAAGCAACAGGAATAGACAAGTTAGTTAAATTTATTGCAGGTGAAGACTGCGGATGTGATGAGAGAAAAGAAAAGTTGAATAAACTATTTCCGTATGCAAAACCTTTGTGTTTAACAGAAGACGAGTTCAACACGTTAGACACTTATTTTAAGCAAAACACGAACACACTTACAAGCGACGAACAAACAAGTCTAATAGCAATTAACAACAGAGTACTAAACCAAAAATTAACATTCAGCACTTGTTCAAGTTGTTTAAGAGATTTAGTAAGTAAGCTGCGAGTAATTTATAACGAATATACTCCAGAACAAACAGAAGATGCAAGTAACGAAGGTTAAAATAAACAGCATAAAGACGAACCCAAAGAACCCACGTTTAATTAAAGACGATAAGTTTAAAAAGTTAGTCAATTCAATTAAGGAGTTTCCGCAAATGTTAGAACTACGACCAATAGTTGTAGATGAAAACAATATTATTTTAGGTGGAAATATGCGACACAAAGCTTGTATTGAAGCAGGGTTAAAAGAAGTTTATATTGTACAAGCAAAAGATTTAACCGAGTTACAAAAAGACGAATTCATAGTCAAAGACAACGTAGGTTTTGGAGAATGGGATTGGAATATTTTAGCGAATGAATGGGACACCGAAAAACTAACGGATTGGGGATTAAGTTTACCTGTTTATTTTAATGATAGCGATGAGTTAGGAACTGACTTTAATTTACCTGAAGGAGACAAAACACCGTTCCAACAAATGACTTTTACTTTAGCAGATGAACAAGCCGAACAAATTAAAAATGCAATAACAGATATTAAACAAACTGAAGAATATAAATATTGTGAAACATTAGGCAACGAAAACACGAATGGAAACGCACTTTATTTAATTATAATGCAATGGGCAGAGCAAAGGAAATAATCGTTAAAGTAATACCAAGTAAAATTGCAAATGATTTTGTAAGGAAAAACCATTATAGCGGTAAGGTAGTTCCAAATAGCAATTTACATTTTGGTTGCTTTTTAGATAATCAGTTGCACGGAGTTATGCAATACGGAAGTCCATTTATGAAAACAAAAGTTTTACCATTAGTAGAAAATACTAATTGGAATGAAATGTTAGAATTAAATAGAATGGCTTTTGATAATTATTTACCAAAATATAGTGAAAGTAGATGCATAGCAATAAGTATTAAATTAATAAAGAAAAACGCACCGCAAATAAAATGGATTTTATCTTTTGCAGACGGTACACAATGTGGGGATGGAACTATTTATAGAGCAAGTGGTTTTGTTTTAACTTCAGTAAAAGAAAATAATAGTATTATAAAACTTTTAAATGGAGATATTGTAGCTTCAATGACTTATACAAAAGGAAAAAATATTTTAAAACAAGGTGGCAGAGCAGGAATACCAAAAGACGCAGAAAAGTTAAATGGTAATATGTTTAGGTATATTTACTTAATAGACAAAACTTGCAAAATAACAGTTCCAATACTACCATTTAGCGAAATAGACAAACAAGGTGCAGGAATGTACAAAGGAAAAAAAATAAGTTTAGAACAAAGAAAATTACAAGCGTCGGAAGCATAAAAGTTAATGCGTTAATCATACCAGATTAAAGAAGGGGTGCGATACCACCCCGACGCTCAAATAAACAGTGAAATAACAGAGAATTATGGCTGATAAATTAGACAACTTAAAACCATTTGAACAAGGCGAAAGCGGAAACCCAAACGGACGTCCGAAAGGAAGTAGAAACCGCAGCACAATAGCACGTCTTTGGTTAGAAACAACACAAAAAGCAAAGAACCCAATAACAGGCGTTGAAGAAATTTTAACACAAGAAGACTTAGGAACTTTGGCAATGGTTAAAAAAATGCGAGACGGAGATGTTTCAGCATACAAAGCACTTATGGATAGTGGCTACGGTGCGCCTGTTCAACAAATAGAACAAACAAATATAGAACAACCTTTATTTCCTGATGTTAATACGGACGACTGCAATTAGTAAGATTGCAAAGTTAGACAAGCGAATAAAAATAATTCAAGGCGGTACTTCAGCGGGTAAAACTTTCGGGGTTATTCCTTTATTAATAGACATAGCGACAAAGCACAAAAACACGGAAATAAGTATTGTAGCTGAAAGTATTCCACACTTACGAAGGGGCGCATTAAAAGACTTCGTTAAAATAATGCGTTGGAGTAACAGGTTCTTTGAAGACAAGTTTAACAAATCTTTATTACGTTACGAATTTTCAAACGGTTCTTATATAGAATTTTTTAGTGCAGACGATAGTTCAAAATTAAGGGGTGCAAGACGTGATATACTTTATATTAACGAATGTAACAACGTAACCTTTGAAGCATACAACGAACTTGCAATACGTACAAAAAAACGAATATACCTTGACTTTAACCCAGCGAATGAATTTTGGGTACACACGGAACTAAAAGACGAACCCGACACAGACTTTTTAATTTTAACGTACAAGGACAACGAAGCACTTGACGAACGAATAGTAACGGAAATTGAAAAGAACCGTTTAAAAGCAACGACAAGCAGTTATTGGGCTAATTGGTGGCGAGTATATGGAGAAGGACTTGTCGGAATGTTAGAAGGAGTTATATTTTCAAACTACAAACTAATTGACACAATACCAACTGAAGCACGTTTACTTGGTTACGGACTTGACTTCGGTTATTCAAACGACCCGACAAGCATAGTAGAAGTTTACAATTACAACGGGCAAAGAATACTAAACGAAATATGTTACCAAACAAGTTTATTAAATAACGACATAGCAAAGAAACTACAGAAACACGTTATAGCATACGCAGATAGTTCAGAGCCGAAAAGCATTGAAGAAATACGCAGAACAGGACAACAAATAAAAGGAGTAACAAAGGGCGCAGATAGTGTTAACTACGGAATACAAATAATGCAATCGCAAAATTATTTAGTTACTTCACAAAGCACAAATCTAATTAAAGAATTAAGGGCGTATTGTTGGGATTCCGACAAGTCTGGTAAAACATTAAACAAACCGCAAGGCAAAAACGACCACGCAATAGACGCTGTACGTTACCACGAAATGGAAACGTTAGGACTAAACAATACACACGGGCAATATTTTATACGATGAGCGATTTAGAAATAATGATGCAAGCGGTACAAATTTACATCTACCAAAAAAAAGGTGTAAAGGTTCGTATTTATTTACGAGATATTAGGGATATTAATATGCTAAAACACGCATACGATTACATACAAAAAAACGAACACAACAAAAACACGAATAATTAATTATTAAGATATGAAGTTAGAAATAAACGTACCAACAACTTTAAACGAAATTCCATTAAAAAGCTACCAAGAATTTTTAAAGGTTCAGGAAGGAAGCAACGACGAAGAATTTATTGCGCAAAAAATGGTTCAAATATTCTGCGGTATAGAATTAAAGGATATTGTAAAAATGAAGTTGACAAGTTTAAACGAATTAATTTTACACTTTAAAAACTTGTTTGAGCAAAAGCCGAAGTTTCAACCAACGTTTAAAATAGGAACACAAGAATTTGGATTTATAACTAACCTTGAAGAAATAAGTTTTGGCGAATATGTAGACTTGGAAAACAACTTGTTAAAGTGGGAAGACTACCACAAAGCAATGGCTGTAATGTACCGACCTATTAAAATGAAGTTCAAAGATAAATATGAGATAGTTGATTATACACCAATGGAAGAAATGCACGAGTTAATGAAGTTTACGCCAGTTGACATAGCAATAAGTTCAAGTGTTTTTTTTTGGAATTTAGGAAGCGAATTATTGACAGCTACGCTTACTTATTTGGAACGGCAGATAAAAACGAACAAGAAGACGGAAACGAGTTTAGCGAACAAGCTCAATTTGGAAAACAATGGGGTTGGTATCAATCAATTTATGCACTCGCTCAAGGAGACGTTACAAGATTTGACACAGTCACCGGATATAGACTTACTCAATGTCTTACCTATCTTACCTTCGAAAAACAAAAGCAAGAAATTGAACAACGCCAACTTAATAAACTAAAACGATGACAGGATATTACAACTTATTAGACAAACTAAAAACACACTTTGACGCAGACGTTATTGTAAACACGGTAACACAAGGAGACATATTTAAAGTTGATTTAAGCAAACAAACTATATTTCCTTTATTACATATAATGGTAAACAACTGCACGTTAGACGAACGCACAACAACTTGGAATATTAGTTTAATAGCAATGGATATTGTAGACTTGTCAAAGAGCGCAACAACCGATATATTTTTAGGTAACGACAACGAAATTGACGTACTGAATACACAACACGCAGTATTAAATAGGGCTTACGAAATAATAAAACACGGAAGTTTAGCATACGATTTATTTATGGTTGAAGGAACTGCAAATTTAGAACCATTTACAGAACGTTTTGAGAATTATATGGCAGGTTGGACTATGACTTTTGACGTAGTAACACCGAACGAAATGACTATTTGTTAAGATGAAACAAAGCGAAGTACAAAAAGAACTTGAAAGATTTCGTGATTACGTTATTAAAGAAGCACGTTCAAATTTAACACGAAGTCAAAAGAACGTTTCTAAGGGACTTTACGAAAGTTTGAAAGGAAATGTTAAGGCAATGCCGAATTCTTTTTATATGAACTTTGAAATGAATGATTACGGCAAGTTTCAAGACAAAGGAGTTAAGGGTAAAGACCCAAGCAAAGTTTCTAAAAACGCAAGAATAAAAGGACAACAAGCGCCAAACAGTCCTTACAAGTTTGGAAGTGGTTCAGCTTCTGGGCAATGGGGAATGTTTGTAAGCAATATTCAAAAATGGGCGCAAAAACGAAACATAAGATTAAGAGACGATAAAGGAAAATATAAGAAGGGCGGTTATAGTACAATAGCGCAAATAATAGCAGGAAACATTTATAATCGTGGAATTAAACCAAGCTTATTTTTTACTACACCATTTGAAGCTGCATTTAAAAGATTGCCGGATGAACTTGTTGAAAAGTTTGGGTTGGATGCAATGAATTTATTTAAACAAACACAATTTAAAAACGAAAAGAAATAATGGCTAATATATTTGCACGTTCACCGTATTTAATTAGGATTGCAGAAACAGGGCAAAACGGTTCAAAATTAGAATTGTTTTTAGCAAATGGTTCTTTTACAGGAAGTCCGCAATACACGTTGAGTAAATTAATACCAGCGTCAAACAACGTTGAAACACTTTACGATATATCACCATACATTCGTGAATACATAAGATTTACAAGTTGTTCAGCAGGTGGAAACATAGCAGCAACAAACCCAACAAACGAACGAGTAAACGTAAGGGTTAAACGTTATAAATTAGTAGGTTTAACTTATACTCTTTTAAATACAATTGATTACATAGCATTTGACGGTTATTCATATTACGAACAAGGTTTTAACTTTGACAATGGAAACTACGGACTTGACGCAGGAAATTATTACTACAACCCAACTTCAGACGCAGGAAAAATAAGAGTAACAACAGGAGCAAGTTTTACGGCACGTTACACAAATTTAACCACCGCAGTAGTAACAAGTTTAGCAGTAGCAAGTTCGACATTTGATATTCCACGAGTAAGAACTGCAAACGTAGCAGTAGGAAACAAAGTAGAAATTTTAAACGGAGCTTCAGCAGTTGAAGCGACTTGGTATTTTTATCCGCTTGAAGAATGCAAATATACACCTGTTATAATTGACTTTATAAATAAGTACGGAGCTTGGCAACGTGAGTTCTTTTTTAAGGCAAGTAACGACAATTTTAGCGTTGAAAACACGGAATACAATTTGATGCAAACAAATAGTTTTAGTTACAACAATTTAGAAGGACAAAGAAAAGTATTTAACGCTAACGGCAAAAAAAGTGTTAAAGTTAACACAGGTTGGGTTGCTCAAACTTGGAGCGAAGTTTTAAAACAAATAATGTTAAGCGAACGAATTTTAATAGACGATAAACCTGCAAAGATTAATACTAAAAGCACGGAGTTGTTCAAGCATATAAACACGAAACAAATAAATTATAGTTTAGAATTTGAGTTTGCATTTGATGTTATTAATTCAGTTATTTAATGAAAAGGCAAGTAGCAATATTTATAGAAACGGCTTTAGCACAGACCGAGTTAGAATTTTCACGTTTAGAATTATTCAATGATGAGAAGATTTCCGTAAGTTCAACCATTCAAAATATTTCGGATATAAGTAAAATATTTACGGACTATTCACAAGGGTTTACAATTCCGTGTTCACCGACTAACAACGCAATATTTCAGCACTTTTACCAAAACGATGTTGATGCAACTATTGACTATCAAAAACGATACAACGCATATATAGAAGTTGACACGGTGTTATTTAGACGTGGTAAAATTCAGCTCGAAAAGACGAACCTAAAAAACGGAAGTGCAGATAGTTATTCAGTAACATTTTACGGAGCAGGAGTTTCTTTAAAAGATTACTTTAATGAAGACAAATTAAGCCAATTAGACCACACAAGTTTAGACCACGACTATACAAACCAAGAAGTTTACGATAGAGTAACAATAGACAGTTCAGTAACCGATTACGATGTTAGATACCCATTAATAACTTCAAAAAGAATTTGGCAATTTAACGGAAGTGTTCCTTTACCACAAGACAATTGTCCAGAATGGTTTTTATACCCAACAAATAATTCGGATAACATAGGCGACAATGCCGGTGAAATAGAATACCAAGAATTGTTTCCTGCGGTTAGAGTTGCAAGTATTTTTGATTTAATTCAAGCGGAATATGGAATAACTTTTAATGGAATTTTTCTAACTTCAGATATGTTTAGAAAAGCATTTTTATATTATAAGAATAAAGAAAAGTTTAATTTTATTACACAACCGGCAAACGTTACTTTTACTGTAACAGGTTCATCAATAGTTGAAACTTTTCCAAGTTCAACACCTGCTGCAACAACACCTGTTCCAAGTCCTTATACTTCATTTAATTTAACTAACAATACATTTAACACAATTTATGTAACACCACAACTTGGGGGAACAAGTCCACAAACATACGGCACAGTTACACACGAATTACAAATAACTTATACAGGTTCTTTACCTTTATTGTCAAATTGTTGGTTAGACGTATATAAAAATAATGTGTATGTTCAAACGTTTACTTTAATATCTAATCTTGGTGGCGTTTTTACTTTGCCTAATTTAGAACAAACACCAAACAACGATGTATTTTATACTTTTAAACTTCGTGGTGCATTAGCGCAAACACTTACTTTTGAATTTGTTTATACGCTACAATATAATTATTGGGCGTTGGCAGGTGGAATTTATCAATGGTTTACTTATAAAGCAGTAACTTCATTTAATACTAATAACGTTACATTAACTTCTTTTACTGATTTACAAGGACTTGCTCCAGATATGAAAATATCGGATTTTATAACAGGAATATGCAACGAGTTTAATATGACTGTTTATTCTAAAACAAAAAACGTATTTACATTTGAACCAATTCAAGATTGGTATAAAAAAGGCGCAGTAATAGACATAACAAAATTTACTGATGTAACAAGCATTGAAATTGAAAGGTTAAAACTTTATAAATTAATAGAGTTTAAATACCAAGATAGCGAAAGTTTTATGAATAAATATTTCCTTGAAAATCCTGCTAATTTAACAGCTCACGGTTACGGAAACGCAAAAGAAAATTATCCATTTGATGGTGGCGAATACAAAATACAAAGTCCATTTGAGAATTTATTACATAACAATTTCGGAAACAATTTGCAAGTTGGTTATTGTTTAAATAAAGAATTTGCGCCTTACATTCCTAAACCTGTTTTGTTATATATGAACACGCTAACAACTTTAACAGCAGGAGACAAAATACATTGGAACGGAATTTCAAATATAGCAGAATACGTTCCATTTGGACAAGATAGCGAAATTTTAATACAAGGTGGAATTTTTCCTTTGACATTAAATTTTGGTGTAGAAATTTCAAGTTTTTATAATGTAGAAAATACGAATACACTTTACGCTTTATATTATCAAAGTTATTTAGTTAATTTATACAACCCAAAAAACAGACTTGTAAAAGTTAAAACGGTACTTCCTGTTTCTTTACTTACACAACTTCAATTAAACGACCGTCTTATAATTAGAGACAAACGCTATTTAATAAATGAAATGCAAAGCGACTTGACAACAGGTGATGTAGATTTTACTTTAATAAATGATTTTGCAGAAGTTAAACCAATTGTTTACACACCAAGTCCTTTAGGTGGTTCTGTTCACAAAATTGTGGTTTTATTTAGTAACGGAGCTACACAAGTAAGAATTTCAAAAAGCGCAAATGCAAGTAACGTTACTTTGTCAAGCGTTTTATTTACAAGCGAAGGTTATTTAACAGTAACAGTTCCTGCAAACGCAACAAGAATAATTACTTTAAGTTTAGATACAGAATATATCAACGGAAACACGGAAACAAATTACATAATAATAGAACAACAATGATAAACAAAATAATTGAAATGCTTTTGTTAAGTGATTTTTACGGAGAAAGTGAAAACATAGACATAGCAAAAGGTAAATATAAATTTACTACTTCCATAAAAGAACAATGGAAACAAGCACAACGCAAAAGGTTAATAGAAAAAAAACTAAAAAATAATGGCTGAAAAAAAAGTAATTGAGTTAGAAGTAAGTTCTAATTTAGGCAATTTAAAACAACAACTTAAACAAGCACAAGTTGAAGTTCAAAACTTGTCAGAAAAATTTGGCGCAACTTCAGCAGCAGCAGTTGAAGCGGCAAAGAAAGCGGCTATTCTTAAAGACAAGATAGGCGATGCAAAAGCGTTGACCGATGCGTTTAACCCAGACGCAAAGTTTAAAGCGTTGAGCGGTTCGCTTACAGGTGTTGCGGGTGGCTTTTCAGTTGTTACCGGTGCAATGGCTGCGTTCGGAAAACAAAACGAAGACGTAGAAAAAGCGTTACTAAAAGTTCAAGGCGCAATGGCTTTAGCTTCAGGCGCACAAGCAATTGGTGAAAGCATAGATAGTTTTAAACAACTTGGAGCGGTATTAAAAGCAAATACTATTGTTCAAAGAATAATGACGGCGGCTCAATATGCTTATAATTTAGCAATGTCATTAAACCCTATTGGAGCAATTATAGCGGCAACTATTGCTTTAATAGCGGCTGGTTACGGTTTAATAAAAATGTTTCAAGCAAGTACAGAAGCAACGGCAAAAAACGAATCAGCAGTTAAAAAGAATGATGCGGCTTTAAAGCAACAAATAAAATCAAGTGAAAAAGCAAGTGAAGCGTTAAAAACAAAGAACGGACACGAATACGAAATGGCGAAAGCTTCCGGTGCAAGTACAAAAGCATTAAGAGCGTTGGCATTAAAACACGCAGAAGAAGAAATTGCACTTAACAAAGCAAGTTTAGCAACGGCAAAAAATACATACGAGAAAAACAAGAATACTTTAGCAAATTTAATTAATTCAGATGCAAGTGATGAGTTAATCGAAAAGCAAAGAGAAATAACAATTGAATCAAGAAAAGCGTCCGCAGAAGAACGTAAAGATTTAGAAGAATCCGAAAAAAATAAAACGGCTATTATAAGAAAAAATGCTGTTGAAGTTCAACAGGAAATCACGGACAAAAACACGAAGTTAAAAGAATCAAACAAAACGCATAACGATGCAATTAAACAACAAAACGAAGAAGCGGCTAAAGTTGAATTAGAACGTATAAAAACATTAAACGAAAATATTGCAAGTTTAAACGAAGAAATACGAGTTAGTAATTTAACAGACCAAGAAAAAGAAGTTGATGCAATAAATAAAAAATACACCAAATTAATTGAAGAAGGCAAAAAAGCAAAGATTGATGTTTCAAAATTAGAAGAAGAAAAGCGTTTAGGTTTAGCAGCAATAACTAAAAAATATGACAATGAAGATTCAAGTATAAGGTTAACAAATTCTCAAAGTGTTATTTCTAATATTGTAAGTGAAGGAACTAAAAGACTACAAGCGGAAAAAGCAATTGGAGATAAATCAAGAGAACAATTAAAAACAAGTTTAGCAGAACAAACAGCATTAAGGGAAAGAAACCTAAAGTTTATAATTGAGTCAATGAAGCAAATTTTAAGTATAACGCAAGATTTGGCGACAATGAGTGAAAATAAATACAAGGAAATTAACGACAAAGTTTTAGCAAATGAAAACCTAACAACCGAACAAAAGCAAAAAGCAATAATTAAAAACAATGCAAATGCAAAAAAAGCATTTGAATTAAATAAAAAGTTTCAAATTGCAAGTACGTTAATTTCAACTTTTGCAGCAGCACGAGACGCTTACAAATCGCAGTTTTTACCACCTGATATTTCAAGTCCTATTCGTGGTGGAATAGCAGCAGGAATAGCAACAGCAGGTGGTTTAGTTGCTGTTAAAAAAATTATGTCAACACAATTTCAAGGAACAGCAGTTCCAAGCGGTGGCGATGGTGGTGGTGGCGGTGCAACAGTTCCAACAATGAGCGCACCACAATTTAACGTAGTTGGACAAAGTGGAGTTAATCAACTTGCAAGTCTTAACCAACAACCAATACAAGCATACGTTGTTTCAGGACAAGTAACTTCACAACAGGCGTTAGATAGAAACAGGTTAGCAAACGCAACTTTAGGCGGTTAGAAAATACAACAAACAAACAATAATTTAATTAAATAGATATGCGAATAGTTGAATTAATAATTGACGAAAAAGACGAGACAAGCGGAATAGACGCAGTTTCAGTTGTTGAAAGTCCTGCAATCGAAAGCGACTTTATAGCACTAAAAAAACACGAAATAGAGTTAAAAGAAGTTGATGCTGAAAAGCGTATTTTAATGGGAGCGGCTTTAATTCCTAATAAACAAATTTACCGCAAGAACGACAAGAACGAAGAATACTATATTTATTTTTCAGAAGAAACGGTACGCAAAGCGAGTGAATTGTTTTTTATGAATAGCAACCAGAACAACGCAACTTTAGAACACAAACAAAAGTTAGACGGAATGTCAGTTGTAGAAAGTTGGATAGTAGAAGGCGCACACGACAAGTCTATGAACTACGGTTTTAACTTTCCTAAAGGAACTTGGGTTATTTCTATGAAAGTAAACAACGATGAAATCTGGAACAAAGTTAAGTTAGGCGAAGTAAAAGGATTTTCAATTGAAGGTTATTTTGCAGACAAATACGAAATGAGTTTAGTAAATGACGAGCAAATTTTAATGGACAAAATCAAAGAAATTATTTTAAATGGCGAAGCAAACTAACGTTAAAGTTCATCTTAAAAAACCGAAAGTTAAACGTGCTGGAGTACACGCAAAAACACGAAATAGCAAATTAAAGTCAAGTAAAAATTACACTAAAACTTATACAAGACAAGGACGATAAGTTTGAAAATACAACAAAAAATAAACAATTAAATTATATAAATATAACCTAAATCAAACAAATGAAAACAAGCGTAATTAACCAAATCAAAACTTTACTTGGAATGGAAGTAAAACTTGAAACAATGAAATTAATGGACGGAATAACAATTTTTGAAGCTGATGCTTTTGAAATGGACAAAGAAGTTTTTATTGTAACGGAAGACGAACAAAAAATTCCTGTTCCAATCGGAGAATATGAATTAGAAGACGGACGTATTTTAGTAGTAGAAGTTGAAGGAATTATTTTAGAAATAAAAGAAGTTGCAACAGAAGAAGAAGTTGTTGAAGAAGAAGCTCCAGTAGTAGAAGAAGAAGTTGAAGCACAAGCAACACCAACAGCAAAGAAAACAGTTGAAAGCATAGTTAAAGAAACGTTCTTTGCAGAAATAGAACAATTAAAAACAGAAAATATAGAGTTAAAAGCACAATTAGAAAAGTTGTCTAAAGTTGACGAAGTTACAAACGAAGTAACCGAACTTGCAGACGTAAAACCTATTGCGTTTAACCCTGAAAACACGAATGAAGTTGAACACTTCCAATATGGTTCAAAGAGACCACGCACAATGATGGACTCAATATTAGAAAAAATTAACAAATAAGTATTAACAATTTAAAATTTAAAAAATGCCAAATCCGGTAACAACAGGTACAACTTACGCAGGCGAATTCGCAGGCAAGTATATCGCAGCAGCTTTATTAAGCGCACCAACATTAGAGCAAGGTGGAGTAACAATACTTCCAAACGTTGCTTACAAACAAGTAATTCAAAAAGTAGCAACAGGAACTATCGTAACAGATGCTTCGTGTGCTTTTACACCTTCAGGAACAGTAACACTTACTGAAAGCGTATTAACAACAAAAGAACTTCAAGTAAATATTGAACTTTGCAAGTCAGACCTTTTCCAAACTTGGCAATCGGCAGAAATGGGTTATAGTGGTTTCAAAACTTTACCTAAAACATTTTCTGATTTCTTAATTGCACACGTTGCTGAAAAAGTAGCGGCTGCAACAGAAACTGCAATATGGAGCGGAACAGCAACAACAGGTTCTTATTTAGGTCTTAAAGCGAAGTTAATCGCAGGTTCAGCACCAGCAGTAGGTACACCATTAACAGGTGCATCTTTAACAAGTGCAAACGTTATTTCTGAAATGGGTAGATTAGTAGATTTAATTCCTGCGTCACTTTACGGAAACGAAGGATTGAGATTGTATGTTTCTCAAAAAATTGCTAAATTGTACGTTCGTGCATTGGGTGGTTTTGGTGCTTCAGGTTTAGGAGCAAACG
>Ga0105098_10000399_pt1 | contig 14703 bp, 17 predicted proteins | sample PPLLak21cMay2015_FD_79137 | JGI IMG/M metagenome (GOLD analysis project Ga0105098, IMG submission 79137) | Freshwater sediment microbial communities from Prairie Pothole Lake near Jamestown, North Dakota, USA - PPLs Lake P7 Core (1) Depth... | ecosystem: Environmental > Aquatic > Freshwater >... | reverse complement strand
TTCTTCATCGGCTCGACAATCTTTGTCTTGCCGGACATGGCACTGAAGAGTTTTAGAAGCTGTACCTTGCGTTTGTCTTCAGTCATTGCATACCCCGTTATGGGATTAGGATATACAATACTTCGCCTCCTATTTAATGTTATCTTTACACTCTATTTGACCAAAAGACCTATAAATCGATTGAGGATTTTTTTGCATAAACTCTGCCAGATACAAAATTCCGGATTAGTAGAAACGGGCATGAACGGAGTTCGCACCCGAACCATGAAAATGTAAAGGTACGACTGCCATCCGCACGGACCACTTGAGAGGCCGGGGCGGAGTTTTCAGCTGATTGAAGCGCAGCAGGGGGGTCCCTTCGGAGGCGGTGCAGGTCATCGTAACAGTGATTGGCACTTCCTGAGATACGGTATTTGTGGAGTTTTCATGGGAAATCTCAGGGATTCAACAGAGCCCGGGGAATTGAAAATTTTTTTTTTATGAAATCTACAAATCTCAGGGAGGTTTGAACGGTGAGACCCGGGCAGGATGGAAATCTTCGGGAAATTCAGGTCAGCGGGAACCTTGTTGGCGGTGGCTGCCCATCTGGTTTCCGGGTCAGGGCATGGCAAGCGAGAAAATCCGTAGATTCCGTCGCCTTTTTATTCAAGGAAATCCGGTACTAGTATGTCCTTACACGAAATCAGACCTGAAATGCATACAAAGGAGATGATCAGGAATGAATGCTTTTGATATCCTCATGGTACTTGCGCTTGGTTCTCTGGCCGGAACCGGTATCGGTCTGATTATCGGTTTTCTGGCAAAAAAACGAAGAAGCTACGCGTTTCTCCAGTTCAGGGATGAAATAACCCTGAACCTGGCACTGGTCCTTGCCTGCTCAGCCATCAGTATCAGTTTTCTGGCCTGGATCTCACTGGTCTGACTGTTGACAGGATTCAGGACAGGGAGACTGGCATCTCATATCTCAACTGGTGCAGACAGAAGCTGCATTTCCCCCCAGTTCGCGGTACATCAAAAGATTATAGTTAAATTATTATGGACTGATAAATAACGTAACGTAGAGCGGTTAATCCGTGGATCACAACCAAACGTTATTGCTTTCAGGGGACAGGCAGTAAACGGTTTCATAAAAGTAGTTTTTTAACCCGGATCCAAAAAAAGGAGAAGTGAGGCAAGCGATGTTAAAAGCAACGATTGATGCAGATATGTTCAGGGAATTTATCGACGCAATATCGGCTCTCGTCCCTGAGTGCCGGTTGCATACCGATGAAAATGGTATCTCCACGAGAGCAGTAGACACGGCAAACGTGGCGATGGTTGGAATCGATCTGAAAAAAGAAGCGTTTGATTCGTTTAAGGCAACCAAAAGCCAGCTGGGCATTGACATCTCCAAGATGAAAAATATTTTCGGCATGGCTGGCAAGGGCGATCTTATCAGTCTTGATATGGCTGATAATGCCCAGAAGATGTCAGTTTCAGCACACGGGTATCACTATTCCATAACCCTTCTGGACACGAACACGATAAGAAAGGATCCCAATCCCCCCACAATCAGTCTCCCGGGCAAGATTGTGATAACCGGCGAAGATTTCAACAATGCGATGAAGGCCGCCGCGGTGATCTCGGATAAAATTGCCCTGGGGATCAATCCAAAGGAACAGACATTTTATCTCATCGCCGAAGGGGATACCGATAATATCAGACGTGAGTTCAGCAAAGATGAACTCAAATCCATCACCCCGGTTGAAGCTCGTTCGCTTTTCTCCCTTGATTACCTGAAAGATATGGGCAAGGTGATGAGTAAGGCAGCAGAGGTGGAAATTTATCTTGGTATCGATCATCCCGTGAGGTTTTCATTTGACATTGCCGGGGGTAACGGGCACGTTGAGTACCTGCTCGCACCCCGGATAGAGGCCGACTGATGGATTTTGTGCCATCAGCAAAGGAACTCTCCCACTTTCCCTTTTTAAAAAAATCCCAGGATTATATCAGGGATATTTTCCCCCCTCTTGACGTATTGCTCACGCAGGAACGGGGAAAAATTATCACCGACCTCGCCCTGAAACGGATAAACCAGGCATTATCCTCCAAGAGAACTTTTGTCGCTCATTTCCAGCACAGTGATGAAGATGAGATTGCAGGTTTTGTTCTCTCCCGGATTATCTCGTCCTGCATGCAGGATAAACAGATACTCGACCGCCTGACCCGTTACGAAGCCGATCGTGCTTACTATTTCCTTGTTTCAGAGCTCGGCGCAGAAGAGGGTGAACGGGGGTGGAATGAAAATACCCGTCTTGACGATGATGGCTACAGTCCGATAGCGAAATATCTTGCTCATGAATTCCGGATAAATATCACAGAAGCACGTATACCCCTGGTCGATTATGTTGAGATTGCAGCGTCGCTCCATGATGAACGGTTCAGGCTTGTAAACCGGAGAGTTCACAAAGGATTTGTTGAGATTAAAAAAGAAGAACGGTACGAACTGCTCCGGGAACGAATCCGTGTAATCCTCCGTCGTGATCTGCCCTATAAAATCCCAAAATCGCTCTGTGAACAACTTTTACCGCTGTCTGAGCCGATAAAAAAGGTATACCAGGAAAAGATGCTCCAGCAGTTCGGCACTATTGAGGAAAGTGCATTTCCCCCCTGCATGCAGGCATTGATTCTGGCGCTTACTGCCGGTACCAACCTGACCCATGCAGGGCGGTTCGCACTGACTACCTTTATTCATGCCATCGGCATGGACGTTACCGGGATTGCCCAGCTCTACGCGAGATCACCGGATTTCGATCCGGATAAAACGATGTACCAGGTCGAGCATATTACCGGACGGGGAGGTGCCGGCACCGAATATAATACACCGGCCTGTGCAGCAATGAAAACCACAGGCCTCTGCATGCACAAGGATGCATTGTGTGAAAAAATTGCCCATCCCCTGAGTTATTATAAGCTCAAAAAAATGCCCCCGTCAAAAAATACGGGAAAAAATCCAAAAGAAAAACCTGCCATTTCTGAGTAATTTATCCGTCAGACTGAGAAAATGGGGCTTTGTAGAATTCCTCAAAATATTTTTCTTGACGCTTTTTGGGGGCTGCGGCATGTAATGCCTCTTCCCCCGCTGCTGTGGCTTACCCTCTGGAGCGATGATTCCAAAAGAAGGTAGAACAACACCATCTCAAAGCACATCGGCGGTTCGGTAACAGGCACTGTCTCACTGAAAAACCGGTGCTTTACCAAATGTTGAAAACTCAGGGTTTCCCATGAAAATTAATAAAACAGATGTGAGTAATGGAATGTTTATTCTTCATAATTATTTGCGATGAACCCCGCCGCCCCCGAAGGGGCGCCCCCGCGGCGGATCAGTTTCTAAAAGGTATTGCTGTAAACACCGCACTGCCCCGCCGTGCCTCGGAGATGCCCTGATGCGGGGAGCCCTCATAAAATTACCAGGTGTAATGATTTTCATGGTTCGGGAGTGAACTCTCGTTCATGCCCGTTTCTACAAAGCCGAAAATGGATACCTTAATGAGGATTTCTGTAATGGGAAAAAAACAGGAAAGAACCGAATGAAATACGGTACGATTATAATATTTTTTCGTTCACGAGATACCCGGCACCCGAAAGAAACATAATGAATATAACAATTGCTGCAATATAGGCAAATCCGGCCATCATAATCTGGGGAAGAACAGCAAGCATAACAATCAGGACAAAAAAACCTGACAAACCGATGATCACATCAAGGAGTCGTGGATCCATACCAGAAATTTTCACTGCTGGCAGATATATGTGTATCCGAATAATCACTCTCTTTCCATTGTGATGGGCACTGCCTTATTAATCTCCGGCGTATCAACTTTAGGACAATGAAGGATTCGGCCCGGGAACGTAATGATACCCTCGACGCGCTTACCGATGTCACCGGACTGCTGAAACGATCCATGGATGCCAGGCTCATCCCGCCTCATGGAGCAAGACTGGGGTATGCTATCCGCGGCGCACGGGATAAAGACGGTGTCGCAGCGGTGAAGGGTGGTATTGTCGCGGGGCAGGAGGAATTGCCTGCAGCAGGGCCATGTGAATTTGGTGTGGATGAGGATATCGCCCGGATTATTCTTACCGTTATGAGATTCGATCCTGATATCCGGAGTGCGGCGAGCCTTCGGTATTCCGGTGGTGTCCTGAAAGTTATGGAGCGGCTGCTCCTTGATTGCAGGTCGTTTGAACCAGGGAAGGCTCCTTCAGGGATAAGTACGATGGACTGGAGTATTGCATCATGCTGCAAAGAGGACGTGCCTGATGTATGTTATCCGAATAAGGGGGGGAACGAATCCATTTTCATCATCCTCGGGGAAGACCCGGTCGACGTTTCGAACAATATCATTATGATATCGAACCGCATTCTAAATATAGAACTTTGAGGAATTGCTCATGGGAATTAAACCGTCATACATAAAATCTCTCGGTACTGAACTTCTGGCTGGTCAGCGGGACTATTTTTCCACCAGCTTCGATGAGAACAAGCAGCAGCTTGGAAAATCAACCGTAATTGGAAGCAAACGTGTCAGGAATCGCGTTGCCGGATACATCACAAGAAAAATAAATACCAAGAAACACTCATAACCTTATTCATGTTCGAAGGTGTCCTCCCGGCAATCATAACCCCTTTTAAAAGGAATGCTGCGATGGACCTTGATATCCAGGGTCTGAAGCACAATGTTGATTTTCTCGTTTCCCGTGGTATCCATGGAATTGTACCATGCGGGTCCACCGGTGAATCCGCCACTCTCACGTTTGAAGAGCATGAAAAAGTCATTGAAGTTGTCGTCAATGATATAAACGGCAGGATCCCGGTCCTCGCAGGTACCGGCTCCAACAATACTGCCGAAGCCGTGAGGCTGACGAAGGCTGCAAAAGATATCGGTGCGGATGGCGTTCTCGTCATCAGCCCGTATTATAACAAGCCAAACCGTTCGGGACTCATCAAGCACTATACGAAACTTGCCGATCTCGATATCCCCGTCGTCATGTATAACGTCCCCGGGCGGACAGGGCAGAACCTCGAACCGGATCTTGTTGCAGAGCTGGCACAACACCCAAACATCGTCGCCATCAAGGAGGCAAGTGGCAATATCGGGCAGATCTCGCGTGTTATTGAAGAAACCCAGGATGAAGATTTCTGTGTGATCTCCGGAGATGATAATATCACACTCCCGATCCTGGCCCTCGGCGGCGCAGGGATCATCTCGGTTGCCGCAAATGTGGACCCGGCACGCATGGTTGCGATGTATGAAGCAATGAAAGAGTGCGATTACCAGAAGGCACTGGTACTCCATTTTGCCCTGTCGCCCCTTTTCCGTTCGATGTTCATCGATACAAATCCGATTCCGGTGAAAAAGGCTGTAGAGCTACTGGGGATGGCAGGTGGACCGGTAAGGCTTCCTCTTGATGAACTCGATGAGAAGAAGACAGAACAGCTCAGAAAAATTCTTGCCACCGTCCCGAAGAAAAGTATTCCAAAGTCCTCCGCTCCGTCAAAGAAACCGGTAAAAACCGTTGCGGTAAGGAAAAAAACCTCTCCGAAAACCCGGGCACGGTGAGCTGAGACATGATAAAAGTGGTTGTTTGTGGCGCCTCCGGCCGCATGGGCCAGACAATCGGCCGGATGGTCAATGAGTCATCCGATCTTGAGCTTGTCGGGGGTATCAATCTGAAACCAGGTTCATTTTTTGGTGTCGAAATAGTTGAATCAAAGAATGCAGAATCTCTTTTACAACGCACCAGGCCGGATGTACTTATCGATTTTACCATCGCACAGGCAGCCGTCGGAAATGTGAAGATGGCTGCCCGCAACAAGGTAGCGCTGGTTGTCGGTACAACCGGATTCAGCAGTGAACAGAGAGCTGAAATGGAACAGGCAATCCGGGGCAATGTCCCGGCGGTCATTTCCAGTAACTTTTCGATGGGGGTGAATATCTTCTGGCAGCTCCTGCGTGATGCAGGAAAGCTCCTGAAAGACTACGATATCGAGGTGATTGAGGCACACCACCGGAACAAGAAGGATGCTCCCAGCGGGACAGCAAAAACAATCCTGCAGATCCTTGATGAGGAAGTTGGATCCCGGAAAAAGATGTATGGTCGCGAAGGCATGATGGAGCGCGGCAATGAGATCGGAGTCCATGTGATACGGGGCGGCGATATTGTCGGTGACCATAAGGTAATGTTCTCAAAAAATTTCGAAACAATTGAAATATCTCACCGTGCATACGACCGCTCGGTCTTCGCAACCGGTGCTCTCCAGGCTGCCCGCTGGGTGGCCGGCAAAAAACCGGGAATTTATGGTATGAATGATGTGCTCAACCTCGGGAAATAATTTTACCGGAGATGCAAACGCCATCTGCTTTGCGGTGAATCAACGAGAAAAATTGAGAACAGTTCCCTATCCGAGAAAAAATTTCTTTGTCTTTTTTCCGTCACAATCTGAAACTGATTGAGACAGGGAATGAAAATTGCCGTTCATTCCCGGGTCCTTTGCCGGTAACGAATGTCCGGTGCATGTGCCGGACTATTCCGATATGAGCCGAAAAATGTCAAAAAGCATGTGAACCCTGACAATGATACGAATTTTGCATTGGATTTATCGTGTCTAATGATGATAACCCGCCTCAGGGCCTCTCCGAGGCACGGCGGGGAGGAAGGTCTTGCAGGATTTATCAGATTCTGATCCGCCGCGGGGGCGTCCCTTCGGGGGCGGCGGCGTTCATCACGCATTGAATACGTGGAAGTCCTCCTTCTTATCTGAAACACATTAGGTCACCTTTCACTGTCTTTCCCGGCATACTGGAGTGTGAACATCAAATTCAGATTAACTATTCTCTGATTTCAGTATACGTAATCACTAGCCGGTTTCTCAAAACGATAATTACCGGATCAAACAGGATTGTGAGAGGATTGTGAACCACCCATGATTACCCGACTTTTCTCATATTTTCCGCTTGAAAAAAAGAACTGGAATTAAGTTTTTTTAACCATGCTCGCATCGAAACCTATTTTTTATCTTTTCTCCAACATATACGATGGAGTGAACGAGTTGGTCGCAATCGTTGACAACAGTAAATGTACGGGATGCGAGACATGTGTGAATGAGTGTCCCGCTTCAGCTATCGCCATAGAGAACGAAAAAGCGAAGGTCGACAGGGAAATGTGCGTCGACTGCCAGACATGTGTTGACATCTGTCCCTCTGAAGCAATTGTCGTGGAGTGAATGGTTTGGTAGCCGTTGTAAACAAGGAAAAATGTACCGGATGCGAAACGTGCGTGAGCGAATGTCCGGCTTCTGCAATATCAATGGAGAACGAAAAGGCAAAGGTCGACAAGGACATGTGTGTGGATTGTGAAACATGTGTTGACGCCTGCCCGTCAGAAGCAATTCACATGGAATAGGCCGATTTTATCCGGTCCGGATACTCTTTTTGTAATCTCTTTTTGTAATCCTCTCAGAAAGTAATACTTCCCAGTTTCCCTGTAAGGTTTTTTTAGTCCGATAGATTCCTCATGCCGCAGAATACATTGCCCTGCCGGTCTTTCGGAAATCACCTGTTCATGGAGTTGTGGCATCATACGGGCTATAAAAATTTTAAAAAACAACGTTTTTATCATCACAGGTGAAATGGGATTTTACAACCCACCATATTTCAACGGGAGAACAAACGAACAGGACCTGACAGACATGATCAATGTAGGAGTGCTCGGAGCTACTGGAGCGGTTGGCCAGCGATTTGTTGAACTATTAGCGGATCACCCGTGGTTTAATCTTTCGACCCTTGCTGCCTCTGATCGTAGTGCAGGACAGCCGTATGGGAAGATCGTGAACTGGCGTCTTGAAACGCCGTTTCCCGAAAAGATCGCGAAAATAAAAGTGACCCCCACTTCACCAAAGGCGATGAAGGGAGTCGATCTGGTCTTCTCTGCTCTGCCGGCTGATATTGCAGGAGGTGTAGAGAATGAATTTGCCGATGCCGGAATTGCTGTCTGCAGCAATGCGAGTTCACACCGCATGGAACCTGCGATACCGCTCGTTGTTCCCGAAGTTAACCCGGACCACCTTGGTCTTATTGATGTCCAGCGTGATTCGGGCAGAGACGGATTTATAGTTACCAACCCGAACTGTTCCACCATCATGATGGTAACTGCTCTCGCCCCTTTGAGGAAATTCAGATTTTCCCATGTCAACGTAGCGACCATGCAGGCGATCTCAGGAGCCGGGTTTGCAGGTGTGGCAGCGATGGCTATCTACGACAATGTCATCCCGTACATTGGCCAGGAAGAGGAGAAGATGGAGACCGAGACCCTTAAGATAATGGGAACACTGAAGGGTAACAAGGTTACAAATGCGGCATTTGGTGTAAGTGCAAGCTGCCACCGTGTCCCGGTCATTGATGGTCATACCATGGCAATCTGGATTGACATCAAGGAACCCCTGGAAAAACTTAAGGATGCGTTCCGGGAATATAAGCCTCCCATCAAAGGGCTTCCGACACAGCCAAAGGAATCGGTACATTTCTTTGAAGAGGACAAAGACCGTCCCCAGCCCCGCCTGGATCGGATGCGGGGAAACGGGATGACCGTATCTGTGGGCAGACTTCGGGAAGGAGTCCGGTTTGTCGCAATGGGGCACAACACCATCCGTGGGGCAGCCGGAGCGAGCGTACTGAATGCAGAACTGATTACCAAGAAGAAGTATCTCTGAACAAAGGAGAACGATCATGCAGCAGCCAAAAGAGAACACAGTATTCGTCGGCAACAAACCCGTCATGAACTACGTCCTTGCCGTAATAACGCAGTTTAACAATGGAGCAGAAGAGGTGGCGATAAAGGCGAGAGGGAAGGCAATTTCACGTGCAGTGGACACCGCAGAGATAGCTCTTAACCGGTTTTTGGAAGGAGTAACAAAAAAAGAGATCATCACCTCAACGGAGATTATAGATACCGATTCGGGCAAGACCAATGTCTCTTCCATTGAAATTGTTCTTGCCAATACCAAATGATTCCTCCCGGGTCTCCACAAGAATCTTTTTTCGTGAATAGTCCTCTCTGTGAGACGTGCAAGAAACCCGGGGAATTGAAATTTGCAGACAGATTTTTTAAAATTCTCATGTTCTTTTCTCAGGATTCTCAATTTTAATGAGATCCCATTATCTACGGGGAGTCGGCTTCGTACACTGGACAGATATCCGAATCGGTGGAGATGGTGATATATCAATTAAATGATGAACGCCGCCGCACCAAAAAGGGACGCCCCCGCGGCGGATCAGTTGCGAAAATTCTCCTGACCCTTCCTGCCCCGCCGTGCCTCGGAGAGGCCCTGAGGCGGGTGATCCTCCAAAAAAATATCCTGACTTTGAGGGAAGTACCAACAAAGACCCGGATTTTCAATCTGTCTCAGCCATCATGAGGCAAACGCCGACAAGGCCTCAACGTATGACCAGAACATAAAACGAAAATTTTTCATCATCAAATGCGGAAAGGAAATCAATAGTGATATTTTGTAAAAGATACATCAATCTCCGTCGTTCATGTAGTCAAAATCTTCAGGAAATTGGCATAACCCAAAACAATTTAAACGGTCTTCGCGGAAGGTACTATACTATGCGAGCCTATGCTGTCGTGCTGCTTATTCTCCTGGCTGCCAGCCTTGTGGTGCCTGTCCTGGCTGCCCGTGAAGAGCGCTACAGTTACATCACTATTCAGGACGTACAGATCCGGCTCGATAACGGAACCGCTGATATCCACGTCAATTATAAAGTGGATGAAGGTACGAGGTTCATCTTTTTTCTCCTGGGAAAACAGGATCTGAAAAACAAGCTGATGAAGATCCTCAATTATGATGATGCAAAGATAAAACGGATCGATCTCTCCAGTGCCGATTTGACCGTAAATGAAGCTGCCCTGTCGTATGGTAATGGAATCTACTGGTACCCGTCCCATGACTTCAACATCGCGATACCGCAGCTTTCAGTCAGCTCTCCCCAGGCAACCAGAAATTTTACCATGACACGTGAGTTTCCGAGCGGTATGGGATATTTCTCGACAGAATCCCACGTAGACCCGACAAACAACAGGTTGCCAGAGCGACCGAGGTAAAATTACATCAGGGAAAATTTATTAACGCAAGTGTCAAAGTTCGGGCACTTTATATCGTTTCGACATCCTCACTACCTGGAAGCCATTGATGGACGATATCACCCGATGGCGGTTTACATGACTTCGATAATTTCCTGTTTGCGAAGTTCTGCCATTTTTTTGTTGACGCCATATTGGATAATGACACCGACAACTGCGGAGATAATGCCGATCACCGTGGAGTAAAGGATGTTATTTGCTGCGACTTCTGCTGAGAGAGGAAAATCGGGTACGCCACTTACGGAAATGATGTACACGCTGGCTCCATAGAGGATAAAACCCAGTGCAATGACAAAAAACGGAAAAACAATCACCTTTCCGAGTCCCTCCCGTTCGTTTGCGTACACATCGATGATCACCCCGACTGAAGTAACCAGACCTGCAACAATAAGCCATTCGATAGAGCCGTAGATAAACGTCATCAGGTACAGCACGAGTCCCAAGCTACCGTCAGTAGAGTAAAATTTCAGGACGTTAATAAAACCTACGGTAAATCCGATGATAATGAGCAGGATAGTAGTCGTATACGTGACAAAGGAAAATCGTCCCCGGGAGAGCGATATCCGGAGGGCATCCATAATGCTGTGCACGATCTCGTCAAACCCGAATCCCTTATAAAGCAGGTAAGCCCCGATTACCCCTACGACAATGATTGTCGCAACACCAGGGTAATCGAGCAGGTATGCCGTGGCATAGAGAATCATTGCAAGTCCGAGAGGGATAAAGACCATGCGGGAAATCTTCGGATCGTCAAGGAATTTCTTCAGGATATAATAGGTGCCTTCCAGATTGGGCATCTGGTTTACAATGACCCTGCGGATGCTTGAGACCGGAATCCTTGACTGGATAATCGGAATTACATACTCATCTTCCGCACCGTCGGTAACCAGGATGCAGTTGGTTGCCTGAGTCTCTTTTATTACCTGTTCGAGCGAGGCAGCGATCCTGCGGTCCCCTTCGATCATGTGAAGATGGTTTCCGGCAACAACCGCGATGGCAGTCTCTTCCCCGTTTTCGGTGAGTTCGTCGTAGATTTTGATGGCTGAAAATATGGCGTTGATATCTGAATCTTCCGGGTCAGCCAGCGCTAAGGTATTTGCAGCCTTGAGACAGGCAGCCCGGCCAATGGCCGGACTTTCGATATGAGCCTTCCAGCCGATATCGTCGTCCCGGTCAACACTGAGAACTAATGTCCGACCCGTGGTCATTATTAGTATAAAATTGCGGTAAATCTATTAAATAATTCCTGACGGTAAAAAATGTATAAAAAAGAAATCAGATAAGTTTTGAACGCTGGAGGAGCAGTATGTCGTCTGTTGTAAGTTTTTCTCCCGCCCTGAAGTTTTTGAAGAGACTTTCGGCTTCTTTCCGAACCGCTTTTTGCTCTTTTGTAACCTTGACCTTTTTTGTTTTCTTGCGCAGGCCGGAGATCACCTTATCATAATCGCGAAGTTCCTTCTGGCATGCAATGAAGAACTTGTGTTCAGCATCCGCCGATTCCTGTGCCTCGACAAAACTCTTGTGCGCGGCATCCGCTGCTTCCCGCGACTTGTCTGCCTTGCGATAGAACTCGACCATAAGATCGTGATGTTTCTGGGCAAGCTCAGCAAACTCAGTTACCTTTGCGTGAAGATCTGACGCAAGTTTCCGAAAATCGCGGGCCTCGGTGATTTTCGTGCGCATTTCCTTGTTCTGCTCGAGCTCTGCTTCCTGCTCCCGGACCTGGGCCATCATCTGCTTGATCTTTTCGATCAATTCCCGCTCTTTGTCCGTGGTGAAGACTTCGGTCTGCTGCCGGTACTCCATATACTCGATCTGTTTCTGGAGTTCCTTGATCCCCCGGTTTTTCAGCGTACCGTGCTCTTTTTTAAATGCTTCAATGTCTTCAAAAAGGACATTTGCCTTGTCATTGAATTCATTCCGCTGCGCTTTCAGGTCAAGAACATCCTGGTTGGATTTATCCCGCAGATCTTTGTTCTTTTGCGCCTCTTCCACAAATTCGCGGGTCTGGTTATTAAGAGTATTGCGTTCCCGTGCGAACTTGCTTGCTGCGGCATTGAGTTCGTTGCGGCGGTTTTTGTGTTCTTCGGACTCAGCGAGAATTTTCTTTCGTTTTTCCATCAGGTCATTCAACATGCGTTACCACTCCTCATCCATTACCTCGCACGGGAGGCAGATGTAGTGTAGGGGAGAAGAACATGGCAAAAGAGTGATATGATGACCCTTTTGATTCTCTCACATGACAACTCTGCATACAGGATGCAGGGCTGAAAACATCAGAAAAGGATAGCAGCGCAGAATTCAGATAAGACTCCGGAAAGAAGTCTTTGTTCAACACTCTGTTCATGATGTTCAACTCCCGATACCGGGACGCACCAGATCGCATGGAGACGCCCCACTCATCCTCCCAGTGAAGGATTGGTCGAATGTACTATATTTTAAAGGAGCGGGGAATTATTAAGCGTTTCGCCGTAATTAACGAGGAGATAACTGAACGACGTATGTAATGAAGGCCTAGAATTGGATCCCGGGGTAAAAACTGCAAAAAGGGGTTTATCATAAGGAGTACCCGTAACTCCTTTTCATGGGATCCGGTTTCAGCCATTCTTCCGGCCCTGGTCCGGATCGACCAGCTATTCCCGCAAGGGGAGACATTTGGAACGTTTCAGAATTACTGTTCTGGTGTGTTTAACCGACCCATTCAAGGACGCCGCCGCCACTGGACTGGTCCCTGCTGCCGCTTCTCCTGTTCTGGGGCATCTCAACTGCCTTTGGATTCGAACGCTTGTTTTCGATATCTGCAATCATGGTCTTGTATGACTGGCGTGTACCAAGTATCTGTGCGCTCTTGACACCGGTCATGATGGCGAGCACGCGGATCTTGCCTTCCATATCACCACGTACCCGTGCCCCCCAGATTACATCTGCATGAGGATCAAGCTCGTACGTGAGCGATGTTGCAACCTCTTCAGCATCCTGCAGTGTCAGGTCAGTTCCGCCGGTAATGTGGATCAGGCTGCCTGTTGCACCACGATAATCAATGTCAAGCATCGGGTTGCTCAGGCATTCCCGGACAACGCTTTCTGCCTTGTTCTGCTGTTTGCTCTCGCCGACAAGCATGACAGCGACCCCGCCTTTTGACATGATCGCCCGTACATCGGCGTAATCGATGTTAATGAGGGATGGTTCAGTGATAGTTTCGGAAATTCCCTTGACGGTCTCACCAATCAGCTGATCCATAACGGAGAAAGCCTGGCCCAGCGGCAGGTTCGGGACAAAGTTCTTGAGACGGTTGTTATCGAGGACAATAACCGAGTCTGATGCGGCTGCAAGTGCCTCAAGACCTTCTTCAGCACGGATCAACCGGGCTTTTTCAACCTGGAAAGGGTAGCTGACCATACCGACGACAATTGCTCCCTGTTCCTTTGCGATCGAGGCCACGACCGGTGCAGAACCGGTACCGGTCCCTCCACCCATACCTGCTGTGATAAAGACAAGGTCGGCAGATTCAAGGACTGCTTCCAGGGTCGGGCGCGCCATTTCGGCCGCACGTTTGCCGACATCAGGATACCCACCTGCACCGAGGCCTTTTGTAAGGGATTTGCCGATGAGGATACGCTTGTCCGCCTGGATCATGTCCAGGTGCTGTTTATCGGTATTGATCGCAATGGTTTCTGCCCCGGAAACACCCATGTGGTGGATACGGTTTACCGTGTTGTTTCCTGCGCCACCGCAACCGACAATAACGATCCTTGGCTGACCGACAAAATCGTCTTCCATTGCACTGGCTGAATTTGGCTTATTCAGCTCCTTTTCAAGTTCGGCGTTTTTCAACGCATCATTAATAATACTCTGCATATATACCCTCTCAAACCTTGAATGAAACCTGGTCGCTATCTTTCAGGACACGACTTGCACGCTTTTCAACGAGTTCACGGACCGCCGCCCTGACAGCTTCTGAAACATTGGGATATTCCCCTAAATCCACCATCTGCTGGAGCAGATTGATTTGCTGTTCGGGCAACCGGAGTGTGATTCTCTGCATCATCGCTGTATCTCGTTTTTCTGACATATGTCTGACATTTGTCATCTATATGTCAGACAAGGAGAACCCTTGTGTCTGACTTAACCAGATGCATCAAAATAAAACATTAAGGTATAAAAACCTTCTTCTTTGCAAATGCGCCGTCTCTCAAAACACATTTAAGACAGCCAATCCAAGTATTTGAGAAAAAACGGGGTTTTTGTGGTGATCGACTTTCCAGAACGGGAGATTCATGGTGGTACCGGAAAGCGACAGCGCGAAAAAACCAGAAAAAATGTGCTGGATTTCAGCGCGAGTATCAATCCCTTCCCCCCCGTCTTTCCATGGGATATGGACCTGACAAGCCTGGAACAGTATCCCGACGATGGTTACAGCGAACTCAAAGAACAGATTGCCCGGACATTCGGCCGTACTCCGGAAGAGATCTGTGTTGGCAACGGATCGATCGAGATTATCAGGGTGTTCTGTTCGAT
>Ga0105098_10000397_pt1 | contig 14718 bp, 18 predicted proteins | sample PPLLak21cMay2015_FD_79137 | JGI IMG/M metagenome (GOLD analysis project Ga0105098, IMG submission 79137) | Freshwater sediment microbial communities from Prairie Pothole Lake near Jamestown, North Dakota, USA - PPLs Lake P7 Core (1) Depth... | ecosystem: Environmental > Aquatic > Freshwater >... | reverse complement strand
TTGTATATGGTCTGACACTTGCCGATGTGCGTCACATCCCGAAGATGGATGTCGCACTTGTTGAGGGTTCCGTCTGCATTAATGACAAACTCGCAGTTCAGGAAATTAAGGAAACCCGTGAAAAGGCGGCAGTAGTTGTCGCAGTTGGCGGTTGTGCCTGTTATGGCAACATCACCCGGTTTGCCCGCGGTGGCCAGCAGAACCAGCCCCAGCATGAAGCATTCCTGCCAGTCGGAGACCTGATCAAGGTTGACGTGTACATTCCCGGGTGTGCCCCGACACCTCAGCTGATCAGGAATGTCTGTGTGATGGCATACCTGCTCCTCAAGGGAACAAAAGAGCAAAAGGATCTTGCAACAGCATACCTTAAACCGCTCATGATGGCTGCCCAGAGAGGAACGACAGCATGCTTCTGCGACCTGATGACAGAGGTCATCAATCAGAGCCTGTGTATGGGATGCGGCAGCTGCGCAGCAGCCTGCCCTGTCCGTGCGATCACCCATGAATATGGGAAACCACAGGGTGTTCGCGACCTGTGCATCAAGTGCGGGGCCTGCTACAACCAGTGCCCGCGGAGCTGGTATAGCTTCGACGTTGTTGACAACTACGAGGCTATCAATGAGGCCATAATGGCAGCACTCCAGTGAGGTGATTGAAATGGGAGCAGAACTCGGTAAATACAAAACATGCGTCTCGGCACGGAGCACCAACAAGGATATCCTCAAGCGAGCTCAGGATGGCGGTATAGTTACTTCGCTGTTTGAATTCGCTCTTGATGAAGGTATCATTGATGGAGCAATTGTTGCGGCAACCAAGGAATTCGCAAAGGCAAACCCATCCAAAATCATGATGGAGAACTCGAACTTTGACTTTGTTGAGCCCTGGAGACCAATTCCGGCTATTGTTACCACAAAGGCCGACCTGATTGCAGCAGCAGGCACCCGGTACAATATCAGCCCGAACGTTTCCCTGATCAAGGAAGCAACACGCAGCTTCGGTCTAGACAAAGTCGGTATTGTCGGAACACCATGCCAGATGCAGGCAATCCGAAAAGGCCAGTTATATCCGGTTGGACTTCGTGATGTCGGGGCAAGTATCGCTCTTGCGGTCGGTATCTTCTGCATGGAGAACTTCCCGTACCAGAGCATTCTTCAGCTTGTCGAAGATCACGCAGCCATGAAGATGGAAGCAGTCAAGAAGATGGAGATTGGTAAGGGTAAGTTCTGGGTATACGGCAAGCGCGGACAGGTCGTCCAGCTGCCGCTCAAGGTCACCCACAAATACGAACAGCCCGGTTGTCATGTTTGTCTCGACTACGTAGCTAATGTAAGCGATATCTCCACCGGATCTGTTGGCAGTCCCGATGGATGGAGCACCGTCTTTGTCAGGTCCAAGATCGGGGATTCGGTCTGGGCAAAGGCAATGGCAGCCGGATGCTTCGAAACCCAGCCGATCGAAAAGGTCAAGCCAGGTCTTGAGCTTGTTACCAAGCTTGCAAATGAGAAGATTACCAAGAACAAAGCTACCGTCGAAGCCCGAAAGACTTTCGGTGTTGGCAAGGGACTTCGCATTCCTTATATCTAATTTTCCTTTTTTTCAGGAACTAATGCTTTTTCGAAATAGAACACGATGCAGAATTTATTGGGCTAGTGCTTCATACGCATAATGAACCGACTAACGAAGGAATTCTCGGAAAAAGCGTATCATATTTCAGTAAAAGTGAGCCCCGACACTCGCGGGGATTCAAACATAAAATACGATAGTTGCAAAGGGTTTCAAGTAATCTCGTAGTAGTAAGTAATTTCAGCCGAGCATTGGATCAATCATTCCCTGGATTCTGAAGAATAAAGCAATTTTTATCAGGTCAGTGTTGAAGTGTAGATCTATATGACAGTAAAAGAAGTATTTCATGGTGTCCCGGGAATCCTGCGCCCGTTCAAAGAATATATCGAGAAGAAAGGATTGCAAAAAGGCGATCAGATTGTCTATTACGGTGTACCGGGAACGTGCACGCCTTTTGTCGAACTGCTTGGGTTTGCCATACGCTCGCTGGAACTCGAACAGGTCTTTGTTCCCATGATCGATGAAGGCAAGGCGCGTACGATCCATTACCTGTCTGATATCGGGATGCAGGCCGGTGCTCCCCCGGTAAGCCTGAAGCCAAAAGCAATAGTCATAATGGGGGGTCTTTCCATGCCCAACGTGCCGGTACAGGCAGAGCAGGTAAGAGAGGTGATTGACAGGCACAGGGGTACACCGGTCATCGGTGTCTGTTTTATGCATATGTTTGAAAAAGCCGGGTGGCTTTCGAAAGTCAGGTTCGACTGCCTGATCGATGCAAATATTGATCCTGTTGAGGTAATTAAAAATACCTGATTTACACTTAGGGTAAATGTGGGGGGATGGCGAACCCAGAGGTGAAAATCCTGGAATACACCTGTTTTTTTAATCTGTTCGATCTGATGATGAGACAATATTCAAAATATCCGGATATCAAAAAAGGGGTGCTGTCAACTCATTGACATTATATCGCCGATTTCATTTGGATCATTGCGCTCATCTGATAACCATCGATCGCATTACGGAATTGCTGATTCAGCTGTTTCAACCCACTTGTTATGGATAGCAATGCCCCGTCACGATTCTGAAGAAACGCGTCCTCAAGTTCTGAGTGTTGTACATCAATCTGATCTGAAAGATTTCTTGCCTGGGAAATATCGAGACCCTGATTACTCAGGGTATCAAGGATTGCAGAGCGCCGTTCGGCACTCTGGTTGAAAACCGTGAGACGCGTGGTTTCGCTGGCCAGCCAGGAAGAATACATGATACTATTGAATGTACCTTCTACGATCTGCATATTAGAATTTGCATTCGCCCGCATCTCATCGGTAGTACCGTTAAACATCATTATCTGGGTGTTTGTCTCGTCGGCAAACAGTATACTTCTGTTGCCGCATCTCCTCGCGGGCAGTATTGATTTCATCAACAGTACGCATTATCGGGATAGAAAACGCTGCCATCAGGTAATCTTCCTGTATCTGCTGGAGGTGTACACAGCCGGTCCCCTCGCTTATCCGGTCTATGTACTGAATCACACCATCCATTCGGGCTTGCTGCATTTTACCGATATAGGCAGCATGCATCTTAAGGGAAGATAGCAGCTCCGCATTATCATGGATGATTGTATTCTGGCTGCCTGATTGAGCGGTGTTATCCGGTATTGCCCTGACCATTGGGGCAATTACTAAAATAACACTGAGAATTCCAAGCCTGTTCACGAGCTCAACTCCAGATATTACGATGGTTTCCTGATGGATTTATCGCTGTTTAGAGGTGTTTATCTGGTAAGTAATATTACGAGGATGTGAAAAGTTATTTTTCAAACCGAAAGGTTCATTGATAAAACTTCATGGTTAACCAGGCTGGACAATAAAACCAGATTGTAGAGCGGAACGGGGTTCGAATGTATTTAATCACAAGATGCAGGCAAACGCACCTGAATTTTTATTATTGAATGACCTTGTAGAAGCGTGACCGGTTCAGGATTGATCTTCAGGTCCTTTACATTGAAGATGATCGGTGAAGGTAATCCGGATCTGAAAAAGAAAACAGGAGAAGCAATAGCTCAATCCATACACATGAGTAATTCTTTAGGGCAGGCAAACGAAGATGTACAAAAGGTGCTGCCTTGAAAAAAAAATTCTTTTTTGATAACGGACAGGTTACAATTATTAACGACAATATTTTCAGCACAAAAAAGATCGCGTCTGAAAGTATCGATCTTATTATTACATCGCCTCCTTACAACGTCGATATCAAGTACAATTCACATAATGACCGGCTCACCTACGACGAATACCTGGAATTTTCGAGGCGTTGGATGAAACGCTGTTATATCTGGCTCAAGGATGACGGTCGGTTCTGCCTCAATATTCCACTTGACAAGAACAAGGGAGGTCAGCAGAGTGTGGGTGCGGATCTTACCATGATAGCAAAAAAAAGTGGCTTTTCGTACCATTCAACAATTATCTGGAATGAGGGAAATATCTCGCGAAGAACAGCATGGGGCTCGTGGGCAAGCGCATCAGCACCCTATGTGATCGCACCTGTTGAACTGGTCGTTGTGCTCTATAAAAAGTCGTGGAAAAAGACCAGCGGATCACGAAAATCAGATATTTCAAAAAAGGAGTTCATGGAATGGACGAACGGTCTGTGGACATTCAATGGTGAGAGGAAGAAGAGGATCGGTCACCCGGCACCATTCCCTGTCGAATTACCGCTTCGTTGTATGAAACTATTCTCGTTTGTCGGAGATACGGTGCTTGACCCGTTCTCCGGCAGCGGATCAACCCTTGTCGCAGCTTTACAGTCTGACCGCCACGCTATCGGGATTGAGTTAGATCACCGATACTGCGAGATTGCTGCTGGCAGGATTGAAGAAGAGAATGAACGGGATTGATCATGGATTAACGTCGCTCGTTATAGAACTTCGGTTCATATCGGTGTATTTTTTTCATTTTTACCGCTTTACAAGGTTTCTAATAATCCTGCCAATTATCAATAGATGGTGATTCCTATGACAGGGATTGCAGAGATATTTATTGCCAGTGCATCCAACCGCACCGCCGGCACGAAACGGATTTGTGAAAATATCGATCTATCGGATTTTTCAGGGGCTGAAATTGCTCTTAAGGCAAATTTCAACAGTGCAGACCCGCCACCGGCATCCACCCATATTGACACGCTCGATGCAATATGTGCGACAATCCTTGCAGAAAAACCCAAAAAACTCACCCTTGCCGAACGCAGCGGCATGGGAAACACTCGCAGAGTGCTGGAAGCGCGAGGGGTGATTAAGCTTGCCAGTGAACAAGGATTTTCAGCAGTCGTCCTGGATGAGCTCGACCGTACAGGCTGGAGAGAGATCCAGGCTCCCGGACTTCACTGGTCCCGCGGATTTTTTATTGCGCGTATTTTTACCCGAGCAGACCGCGTGGTTCAGACCTGCTGCCTCAAGACTCACCGATTTGGGGGTCATTTCACCATGTCTTTGAAAAATTCCGTGGGTCTTATCGCAAAACGGGTTCCAGGGATGAATCATGATTTCATGGGTGAACTGCACAGCTCGCCTCACCAGAGGCTGATGATCGCAGAAATTAACAAGTTCTACCGCACTGACCTGGTTGTGATGGATGCAGCTAAAGGATTTACAACCGGCGGGCCGGATAAGGGAAAGCTCATTCATCCGGGGGTTATTATCGCCGGTATGGACCGGGTCGCCATTGACGTAGTGGGAGTTGCCCTGCTCCGTTCATACGGGACGATGAGTGATGTGATGGAAGGCAGGATCTCTGAGCAGGAGCAGATTGCCCGTGCAGCCGAGCTGGGGATTGGTACTGCAGCTGCATCCGAAATACACCTTGTCCCACTCGATACACATGCCGAGTCGGTTGCAGAAAAAATTCAGCAGCAGCTTGATGCCAGCGGGTAACTAAATGGAAATTTTAAGGCATATTTTTGCCCTTCGGGATACATTAAGAATGCATGAAATCAGGGTGTGATGAGTTGTCCAGGAGGGTTCTCTCCGATGCAGCAAAGAACTGGCTGGCTATGGACGGTCTCTGGTTCCAGGCAGTCGAACAGGTATATGGGATGGATGCAGCAGTTGCAATGGACAGGCAGGTGTGGAGTCAGTTTGCAGTGATTGAGGCCCGGAGAATAAGGAACGGCTTTCCCTGCCGGAAAGAGGAGGGCTGAAGGCACTTGAGATCGCTTTTAAGAACCGGCTTGTTTCCCTCCTTGATAAAGTGGAGATCAAGCACCCCAACAAAAAGACCTTGATCGTCATCACAAAAACCTGCCGGGTACAGTCAGCACGGGAAAGAAAATCGATGGCACAATTCCCCTGCAAATCGGTGGGTCTTATCGAATTTCCTGTGTTTGCAAGAACCATTGATGCACGGATTATAACACAATGCCTGTCGTGCCCACCCGATTCTCTTCCCGGGATCCCCTACTGTTCCTGGAAATTCACACTCGATGAGGAGGAATGAAGATACATCAAAGACTTAAAACATACGCGAAAAGAGCCGGTAACAGATAATTGGAATCAAACGGTGATTCTCTTGGGATAATTCTGGCTTTCCTGAAATCTTTTATTTTCTTTCCCTGCTAATGTAATGAGCATGTCACCACTGCGCACTTTTATCCTGTCAGCTTTCCTCATCGCAGGCCTTATTGCCTGTGCAGGATGCACACAGTCCGCCCCGGCGACAACTCAGGCCACCCAATCGGCCGGGACAGCATCTATGACACCAACTGCAGAATCACAAAAAATGGTAAGGCTCGAAACGAACATGGGCAACATCACCATCGCACTCGCACCAGATATGCCCATTACCGCAGGCAACTTTGAAACACTCGTAAAAAAAGGCTTTTATGACGGCGTGATCTTCCATCGGGTCATCAATGGATTTATGATTCAGGGGGGGGACCCGGCTGGCACCGGCAGGGGCGGTCCAGGTTACATGATCAAGGACGAATTCACAAACAACAACCGGAATGACAGGGGAACGATCTCTATGGCAAACGCCGGCCCCAATACCGGGGGAAGCCAGTTCTTCATCAATCTTGTTAATAACAACTTCCTCGACAGCAAGCACCCTGTTTTCGGGAAGGTTGCAGAAGGTATGGACATTGTTGATAAAATTGCGAAGACAAAAACCGATGCAGGTGATCGCCCGGTTCAGAATGTCACGATCATTCGGGCTGTAATGGTCTGAATTTTTTTTAGGAATTATTTTTTTATTTACTACCCAGTCCATTTCTTATTCCCGATCTCGCATATCGAATATATGAAATCTGCACCAGGATAGATCGAAAACGATAAGTCTGGTATGAACATGAAGGCTTTCACGTAAACGATTCGTTACCGAAAGTCTAAGAAGAAACCAGGATCTCAAAGGTACCTTTAGTCACACCCGCTCTCAGATCGCGAACATTTCTGGAATAGTAAAAATGAAATTATCCATATCGGAACCCATGATCAGGAAATCTTCCCTTTTCACCGTATGTAAAAAAGATTCTCCATAGACTTGAGACGGTAATCCGGGCAATCCTGGATATTCGGGACATGCTGAAAAAAATGCATTGGTCATACGTCACAATTACTACGTGACCTGCAGAGTGTCGGGTTATGCTTTTAGTATAAAAACCAGTCCTGTCAGTGCTTGTTTGAATGAGGGGGAAGGGTCTGCGCAAATGCACACAGTGCGTCAAGTGATTGTTTTCTGTCGAGTGCCGAAACTCTTGCGGTGACGGCCGTGCTGAACTCTTTTTGGATCAATTCAGGTTGTGCCCCGACACTTTCACACCTGTTTAAAAACATGACAAAAGGAATCCCTGCAGCGGCAAGCGAATCGTAGAGATGGCGTATGAAATCATCCACCGGACTTGTTGTATCGACAAGCAGTATAGCCCCGTCCATCCCCCTTCCGATGATTTCGCGGGCAAACTCAAACCGCTCCTGCCCTGGAGTGCCAAAAATATGGATATGGATTCCATTCGCCAGTACGCGTCCGTAATCGAGTGCAACGGTTGTAGTTCCACCAGAACAATTTGCTTCCACATGGCTGGACGCCGGGTCAAGAGTCTTTATTAACGTAGTTTTTCCTGCACCAAATGCTCCGAAAACCACAATTTTACATTTTTTCTCATCAGGCATTATCTTGATTTACGTCTAGAAACATTTTTACTATTTCGGTAAGACATAATACAATTCAGGAAAAACACAGATTGAGAAAAGCTCATCCAATTGCTTACCGATATATTCCAAAGAATGAAAAAATAGTGTTTCAAAATTGCGATAAATACCTGGCAAGGCTATTCCATCTCCCATAGCACATGAGGGAGGACGGATGCATCCTTCTGAACTTCGTGTCTTTTCTTAATGATAAAAATAAAGAGATAAAAGGCGAGAAAGGTTTATCCTGCAAGATAATCTGATGGGGTCGGGAGGACTTCTTTGAGGCCTTTGCGCTTGCGGATCGCAACCACAACTTCCTTGAGCATGCTGTTGGGCACGAGTTCAAATCCTGAGAACTCCGTGTTCCACATGGCACGGCCTTCAGTTGCGGAGCGGATATCGCCGGCAAAACCAAAGAGCTCGGCTACCGGTGCCTTGCCGACGACAGTGATCGTGTCCCCCTCGCTCTGCATATCAAATACTTGGCCTCGACGGCCCTGGATCTGCGAGGTTGCAGCCCCCATCTGGTCCATCGGGACCGTGATCTGGATCTTCTGGACGGGCTCTAATAGGGAATCTCCGGCTACCAGCATACCGCCCTTGATCGCACCGCGGACAGCAGGGATAACCTGCGCGGGACCACGGTGGATCGCATCCTCGTGCAGCTTGACATCGACAAGGGTCATCTTGAGATTCTGGACCGGTTCATCGGCAAGGGGGCCACCGGCAAGTGCTTCGTGGATTCCTTCGATGATCAGTTCCATGGTCTCATTGAGGTACTGGACACCCTTGGTCTTATCAATGAGCATATTGGTGCCCTTAATATCCTTGATATTTTTCGCCTCGTCCTTGTCCATGCCCGCCTTGATGAGGATGTCACGGCGCTCGAGCATCTGCTGGTTCATGGAGATTTCGCCTTTCTTAATCAGGTCGACAATTCCATCGGGCAGCGGCTGAAGATCGAAGTAGAAGCGGTTATGGCGGTTCGGGGACTTGCCTTCCACGGACTCAACCTTCTGGACAACGGTCTCACGGTAGACCACGATTGGTTCTGAAGTGACGATCTCGACACCCTTGTCACGCTTGATACGGCCGGTGATGATCTCAAGGTGCAGTTCACCCATTCCAGAAATCAGATGTTCACCGGTCTCTTCATTGATGGTGATGACAAGGGTCGGGTCTTCCTTTGCAACCTGCCGGAGCACTTCAACGAGCTTGGGCAGGTCTTTCATGTTCTTTGCCTCAACAGCGACGGTCATGACCGGTTCAGAGTAGTGCTTGAGGGACTCAAACGGTGTCATTTCCAGAAGGGAGGTTACCGTTGATCCGACCATCGCGTCCTTCAGACCCGTGACCGCGGCGATGTTTCCCGCAACGATCTCTTCAACTTCCACTCGCTTCGGGCCCATAAAGATACCGACTTGCTGGAGCCGGTTCTCTTTCTTTGCCGAGCCCATCACATAGAGCCCGTCTCCGCGTTTCAGGCTGCCGGAAAAGAGCCGCCCAGTTGCAACTTCACCTGCATGAGGATCAAAGGAGATATCGGTAACCATCATCGCAACCGGGCCCTTTGCATCACAGGCAAGCATCGACTTGCCTTCGGGAGTAGTCTTGTCGCCGTGCCAGATAACGTTGACACGCCGAGGCTGGGCCTCAAGCGGGTTAGGCAGCTGGCGGACGACGATATCCAACAGCACATCAGAGAGAGGACTGTTCTTCGCAAGATACTTCATATCGCCGGCACGGCACTTTTCGTACACATCCTTAAACGAGATGCCACTCTTCTTCATGAACGGCGCTGAGACGGCCCAGTTGTAAAGGGCGGAACCAAATGCAACCGTGCCTTTTGCTGCATCAAGCTTCCAGCCATTATTATATGCCTCCTCGTTCATCCCTTTGATCAGTTTATTGACCTTATCAATGACTTTGCCGAGCCGGATCTGCATTTCCATCTCGTCGACTTTCAGCTCGTTGATAAGACGATCGACCTTGTTGATGAAGAGGACCGGACGGACCTGCTCTTTTAATGCCTGGCGGAGCACGGTCTCGGTCTGGGGCATCGTGCCCTCAACTGCATCGACCAGAACCACTGCACCGTCAACAGCACGCATTGCACGGGTCACGTCCCCACCAAAATCGACGTGGCCTGGCGTGTCGATCATGTTGATCAGGTAGTCCTGGCCTTCGAATTCATGCACCATCGAGACGTTGGAGGCATCAATCGTTATGCCTCGTGCCTGCTCCTCAGCGTCCGAGTCCATGAATAGCTGCTTGCCGGCGAGTTCTTCTGAAATAATGCCGGCACCAGCAAGCAGGTTATCAGACAGGGTAGTCTTACCGTGGTCAATATGTGCCACAATACCGATATTCCGAATGTGTTTCGGATCCTTCATGAGCTCTGTTGCGCGCTCAATAGATTTTTTGCCTCGGACCATAAAAATAACCTCAAAAAAAGATTTTAACGGGCGGATTTTGCAATGCGCTCGCGTTCTTCCTTTTTACCGACTGAGTAACATTTGATATCGCCCTTTGAGGCGGCAATCAGTTCATCGGCAAGGATTGCACTCGCCTTTTTCTTGCTCGAACGCGATCCTTTCAGGGTAGCCTCAGCAATAAAACCGATTGCAGAATCGACCCTGCGCAGCGGGGCAGTGTCGACAGATTTCGGGACATTGATACCACCATATTTCAGACGGACCGTTTCTTCACGGGGACCGGAGTTTGCAATAGCTTCTACAAGCACTTCAATCGGGTTGCGCTTGGTCTTCTTATTAATCAGCTCAAACGCTTCCCGCACCATCCGGATGGTCATCTGTTTTTTTCCGGTATTATTCTCGGTCTGCATCAGGCGGTTGATTAAACGTTCCACAATCGGCATGTTAGCCTTGTTGAACTCCTGTTTTGAAAATTTGCCGCAGGAGTGGGGGATGATTAATGCGGTCAGGTTTACATAACGGACGAGGCCTGGATCCTTGACCGTGACTTCGCTTGCATCCCATTTGTTAAAGAGCAATTTTTTTCCTTCTGTTTCAGTCATGCAAAATCACCTGCGCGGTTTCTCCTTCCGACCAATGACCATTTCATGAAGGCAGACGTTGTTGACCTTTGTAACGACATACCTGACTCCGGGAATATCTCCCATCGAACGCCCGAGACGTCCGCCGATGCCCTCGATTTCAACTTCGTCGTGCTCATCTATGAAGTTGATTGCACCATCACCCACGGCAAATGCGCTTACCTGGCGACCGTTCTTGATGAGCTGCACCCGAACGCACTTGCGAATTGCGGAGTTTGGCTGTTTTGCCTCAACACCAATCTTTTCCAGCACAATACCTCTCGCCTGTGGAGCACCCTCAAGAGGGTCCGATTTCACATCGAGATTTAGTTCACGACGGGCATAATTCTTGTCTGCCCACCGGAACTTATTTGAGTCCCGAACCAATTTTCTGGCTGCAAATTTACCCTGTCCCATTAAATAGCCTCATTTTAGTTATTTTTGTGGATACCGATCACCCACACTGAGATATATACTAACGCGGGTGTCCGATTTATAAATTGTGGCATCCCACCTGCCTGTCTTATACTGTTATCCCTTACTCATAATAATATTATATCATGCACAGGCCAATAAGATACGATGAAAATCAGGATCTACAAAGAGGTGCATATTGATACCAGCCACCGCCTGCTCCATTATAAAGGGAAATGCGCCAACCTTCACGGGCACCGATGGAAAGTTGAGGTCTGGATGGAGGGGGAACCGGACCCGGCCACGCAAATCCTGATTGACTATAGTCTGATCAAACAGGTCATTGATAAGTACGATCATCAGATTATCCTGAATATCGATGACCCCATGGTCCTCCGCATCCGGGAGTTTCACCCGGTAATTACTACTCCGGGGGACCCCACCAGTGAACTGATGGCAGCCATTATCCGCGATGATCTTTATGCGGTCTGCCGGGATCTGGGAATCAAGGCAAGGGTAGTGAAGATTCGTGTCTGGGAATCCCCGACAGCTTGTGCCGAGCTTACGGAATGAAAATCGCAGAAATTTTTCTGAGTCTCCAGGGAGAGGGTAAAAACCAGGGGAAACCCTGCCTGTTTATCAGGCTTGCTGGATGCAATCTTCATTGCATATGGTGTGATACTGCATATGCGCAAACCGGCGGAACAGAGATGAGCATTGATACTGTTCTTGGGCATGTATGGCACCTGAACCCCTCCTATGTCTGTATTACGGGAGGAGAGCCCCTCCTGCAGTCTGATGAGCTCGAAAAGCTGGCGGTCTCCATCCACAAGAGGGGGACTGCTATTGATATCGAAACGAATGGTACGATCAATTTCACCCGTCTGCAACCATACTCCTCGATATGCATGGATGTCAAATGCCCATCCTCAGGAGAGCAAAGTGATATTGAACTGCTTGATGCACTACGCCCACAGGATTCGGTTAAATTCGTGGTTCAGGACGAGAAGGATTTCCGGTATGCACTGGATATTATAACCCGCCACCAGATTCAAGGTGAGATCTTCTTTTCTCCGGTATCTGGCAGCGATTATAGACCACTGGTACGATTTATCCTGGACAATAACCTCCCGGTGCGGTTCCAGGTGCAGCTCCACAAACTCATCGGAGTGAAATAATGAAAGCTGTGTGTTTGATCTCCGGCGGAATGGATTCATCTACGCTTGCCTATGTGGCAAAGAGCAGGGGGTATACAATCCTTGCACTCCACCTGAACTACGGGCAGCGGACCGAACGAAAAGAACTGGCATGCGCAAGAAAAATCGCCGGCCTGCTGAACGCAGAGGCGTTTATCGAAATCAGCCTTGACTATTTTGCAAAGTTCGGAGCGAGCAGCCTGACTGATAAAAAAATTGCGGTTGAAAATTATGATCCCGGCAGGGAACACATGCCCAACACCTATGTCCCGTTCAGGAATGCAAACCTCCTCTCAATTGCGACAAGTTTTGCGGAAGCCAAAGGCGCTGATGCAATCTTTATTGGTGTCCAGTCTCTCGATTACAGCGGTTACCCGGATTGTCGTCCACAGTTCATCGAGGCTTTCCAGAAAGTGATTGATCTTGGCACAAAGGATACGACAAAAATCACTCTTTTTGCCCCTTTTATCAATATGACGAAGACGGATATTCTGGAGGAAGGCCTGAAGATGGGTGTTCCCTATGAACACACCTGGTCCTGCTACCGGAATGAGGAAAAAGCATGCGGTACCTGCGGATCGTGTCATTTCCGCAAAGAGGCATTTGCTGCAATTGGTGAGCGGGACCCCATACAATACGAGGTCTAAATGGAGATATTCCGGGGCAGACGACTTTGGATCGAGAAACGTACGATCCGGCTTCCCCAGGGCACTGAACGGGAGAAGGTAATTGTCCACCCGAACAACGCAGTCGCGATCTTCCCGGTTGAAAAGGACCGCTGCATGCTGCTGAAGCAGTACCGTTTTGCGATCGACCAGTATATCTATGAAGTACCGGCAGGGACCATGGAGCCGGGTGAAGATCCAGAAGAGACCGCACGGCGGGAACTTATCGAGGAGACGGGGTTTACCGCAGAGACGATCGTTCCGAAAGGGTTCATTTACACGACACCCGGTTACACGGATGAGAAAATCTTTTTATTTGAGGCACGGGACCTGTCACCATCCGATGAGTTCGGGAAAGATGAAGACGAGTTAATCGAGGTTATTAATATTCCGACCAGTGACCTTAAAGGGATGATCCGGAATGGAACGATAGTTGATGCCAAGACCATCTGCCTGATTTATCATTGCCTGGAGTGCTGAACAATGCGTAAGGATATAATCGCAGCAGAGATTCTTGTTATTTTCATTGTCCTTGCAGGCTGTACCGGGCAGCAGGCGACATCATCGTATTCCGTTGACAGCAGAGGCATCCTCTCGGTTTCGTGTGCACCCGCAACAACCAGTGAAGAGATACAATTTAAAAACGAAACCTACACAAAAACAAGGATCGTTCAGCAGACGCAAAGGGGGGATGTGGTCACCTATCTTGCCGCCCCACAAAATCCCAAGGCGGCAATTGTCTATGTACCCGGAGCCGGCGAAAAACCTGCAGGACATGAAGAACGGATGGTGGAGTATGCCCGTGAAGGTTATGCATTCCTTTTTGTTGATATCCGGGGAAATGGCGGAGAGACACCCGGCTATACATTTAATCCCCAGAAGGACTTTTCCCTGTTTGAAAAAGATGACTGGCCACAGTATTACCTGACAGTCTGTGATCTCGTAGTATCGCAGGACATGCTTTCCCGGCGGTTTGGTATTCCGGTCTATGCGATGGGATCGAGTAACGGAGGCCGCTATGCAGCGGTTGCAGCTGGTGTTGATCCGGCCTTTGCCGGGTATGTGGGAATCTCCACATCCGACTGGGGCATACAGGACGCGGTGATCCGGCAGGGCTATACCGGAAATCTGGTGCGCTTTGCCACTTCCGTTGAGCCAGGCACCTACTTTACAAAAATATCTCCCCGCCCGGTCTGGATCTTCCATGCCGTTGATGACCCGGTAATCCCATTCGAACACGGGAAAGAGCTTTTTGAGCGAGCAGGAGAGCCCAAAACATTTATTGAATTTTCAGGGGGTCATGGTATCAATGCCGATGTCGATGATCGTATCATTATGCAATGGGCGCAAATTTATGGCACGCGAGAGTGAATAGGTAATAGCTTTAGAGAGGTTGACGTCCGGCAATGGCAGAAGAATCAGAGATGGATGATGCGCGCAAGCGGTATGATTTCAAAAAGACCCTGGAGAAGCTCCAGTCCCAGCAGGGAGACGGGACAGAGCTGATCACGCTTTACATACCTCCGGACAAGCAGATTTTTGATGTGACCAATCAGCTCAAAGATGAATTCGGCCAGTGCGCCAACATCAAAAGCAAGCAGACCCGCACGAATGTCCAGAGCGCCATCTCATCTATCCTTTCCC
>Ga0105098_10000396_pt1 | contig 14722 bp, 18 predicted proteins | sample PPLLak21cMay2015_FD_79137 | JGI IMG/M metagenome (GOLD analysis project Ga0105098, IMG submission 79137) | Freshwater sediment microbial communities from Prairie Pothole Lake near Jamestown, North Dakota, USA - PPLs Lake P7 Core (1) Depth... | ecosystem: Environmental > Aquatic > Freshwater >... | reverse complement strand
GCTGCCCGGACAGGACCATACTCGACTTTGAACCCGGAGCGGCGAATGACTTCCGGCCACGAGATACCCGGGGCTGCCAGCTGGGGGAGGATGATGGTGCGGTGGCGGACAACACGGGCAAGATCGCTGCATGTAACAGAGCGGACCAGCTCGGCGGTACCGAACGTGCCTTTTCCGGCAGCGCACCAGACATTGATCCCTTTGGTATCGAGTACGAGGATATATGCATCGATGCCCTCAAGGGCAGAACGCAGTGCATCGAAACTCAGCGTGTAGTTGGCGGATGCAAAGACCGGGGAGTCGGCATCCGGGTTGCCGAGCCGGTAGAGACCGGGTCTTACCGTGTGCCCCATCCTGTTTACGCCCCAGCGGGCAAGGAAATGGTCGAACCGGTTGGCAAAGGTGATCGTGCTGGTGGCGGTGCTGATGCCGGGGGTCTCTTCGCACTCCTTTTTGCCTCCGGTGCACCCGCACGTGGTTGGCGCGGTTTCCGGAGGGCAGGAACAGGTGCAGGAAGGTGGTGTTTCCATCGTTAAGCTCCTTAGTCCTGCCCGTTCATGAGCGGACCAAGCACGTCTTTAACCATCCCGCTCAGGTTTTCCACTTTCATGAGTGCGAGGCAACAGACCGTACCGTTTTTCTCCCAGCCGATGAGGGCGAGCTTATCTCCGCTTTTTATCCCTGCCTTTTCCCGGACATCTTTGGGGAGTACCATCTGTCCGCGATCATCGATACTCAGGACCGCTTCTACACGACACCCCTGATTCGAACTGCACCCGCAGGAAGGATCGCCTGGGGTTTCATGAGCTGGCTTTTTTTGGGGCATATGAATTCTCATAATAATAATGATTTTCCACATATTTATATTTATCAGAAAAATCTGAAAAATCTAATTTATATTGACAGAGATGTTGTGCCGTTCCGAGCTCTGATTCCATGGGAAAGGACCCCGGTCAGGACGATCACCGTTGTCACATCCGGATATTTTCGGCGGACAAAACACTCCTTTGCACGGTATTGTTCCATCCGGCAGGTTAACGGTAGCCCATGTCCGCCAGTTCTTTCATCACTTCCCGATCATCAAGGTCGTACCAGTGTTGATATGCCTCGGCAACGGCAAACCGCTGGCTGCTCCGAATATTAAGGCAGAACAGCTGGTCGACTTCAGAAGCTACCCGTTCAGCCGAAGATGCAGAAGAGGTTGGCACTGCGACAATACTGTGTGCCGGTCCGGAGGCTCGGATACTCGTAATCGCCGCAAGCATGGTGAACCCGGATGCGAGCCCGTCATCGACCAGGATGGTGGTTTTTCCTGCGAGGTCAGGAAACGGTCTCCCGCCGGTAAACCGGGCAATCCGCTCCCGGACATTTTTCCGGGTCTGAGCAACAGCGCCCTCAACCTCCTCCTGCGACAGCCCAAGTGCTGCACGTAACCGTTCGTTGATCATTACCTTCCCGTCCCAGGTTACCGCACCGAAACCCGCCTCGGTGTTGCCAGGGATCTGTATTTTTCTTACGACGGCGAGCTCAAACGGTGCCCCGAGCGCCTGTGCCACCCCCTTTCCAACAGGAATCCCCCCTGCCGGTATGGCTGCGACCACCGGGTCAGGGTATTCCAGGTGTGACCTGATGAACATGCCCAGCTGCTTTCCCGCGTCCTGCCGATCGGTAAACACAAACCTTCGTTCGCGGAGCTGCGGGTTGTCGAGAATTCCTCCCATGCACGGATGCTGGAAGTCCCGGAGGATAAACCTGTTTATGCAGCTCACCAGAAGTCGTAGCAATGCCCCGGAAGTGTGATGCTGATTGACGGAGAGCAGTACTGAAATTTACAAAAAAATAAGGGCTGAATAAATCCGTTACCTTTTATTACGCAAAATCCCCGCAGAAAGCCCGACAATTCCAAGTGCTGCGATCACGACCACCGGGACCGCACCTGCCCGTGTCGATGTCGGTGTTGGGGTCGCTGGTACGGTGACTGCAGTGGTGGTAACAACAGGTGTCAGGGAGATCATCTGTGCTGATACCGTGCGGGTGCTTCCGCCAGGAAGACTGACCGTGGTATTCCAGGAATAATAGCCGGGTGCATTCAGCTCGACCAGGTGATTTCCCGGGGTGACGCCGGTGATGGTAAGCGGGGTTTTGCCCTTGTAGAGGGTATCAAGATAGACAAACGCATTCGCTGGATCTGAGGTGACATATATCGAATTTGGTGACAAAGATACCGGCGCAAGAGCCGTGTATACATTCGTGGTGCTGCCTGCAGAAATCCTGACCATGGTTGAATACGACTGGTATCCGTCAAGAACAAATGCCACCGTGTAGCTCCCCGGCGTCAGCTGATCGAACGTAGAGGGGGAAACGTTCCGGTAAAAACCGTTAAGATAAATTTTTGCACCCTGCGGGGATGAATCAACGGACAAAACGCCATATGTTGCAGTGGGTGTCGGCGTAGAGACCGGCCTTAATATTGCGTAAGTCTTTGTAGTGCCGCCCGCTTCGGGCATGGTAAGTGTTCCTGAAACAGTAGTGTATCCGTCTTTTTCTACACGGAATGTCGATACGGGTGCTGCCATGTACACAATAACGGTCAGCTGGTCTTCCGAAGTCAGGCCCTGGTATTTATTGTCAAAATACACGGATGCGCCGTCGACATTGCTGATGACCTGGATCCATCCCTGGTTGCTTATGGCAGCGACACCGGCAGGGATAATCGCGGCTGAAAGGCACGCGATTAAACAGAGAATGAAGATTCCTTTTTTCATAATATCCACGATCCTACATGATTTCTTCAGGTATTGTTTCCAGACAGTCTCCATACGGCCTGATTCTGGTAATCGAGGTTAACAAGCACATAAGTGTCCCGGGGTGTGAGTGCAGCCGGTACTTCATATATCAGGTAGCCCTCTGCCCTGTTGCTCTCTCCTGGCTGGATGTACCCGACCTCTCCTCCCCTCCCGATCTGGTAATCGTACTGGGTCCCCGCGACCTTGTCAATGACAACATCCGTGCCCTGGACCGGTGTATAGTTGTATACCTTCCCGTTACCGGAAACAACAAACTGTTGTGCTGAAGGAGCGTACACGGCACTGGTACCGTTATTCAGGACGCGGGCATAGAGGAAGAGAAAGGCGTTTCCTTCACGGGGTTTTTCGGTAGTGTAGCCCCGCTGGAGCCCGAGGGGCTGTGAGGCTGAAGCCTGCTGGCCAGGGCTGTTCCATGACGGGGACGTCCAGTTATAGTCGGATTTTATTTCGAACTGATACACCGTCGCTTTGCCCTGCCGCTCGCCGCTCCCGAACGTGGCATACTCATTCAAAGCCAGTGCGCCTGGAAATGGCACTGTGGTTGGTGTCGGTGTCAGTGTCACTGAAGTAGTGGGAACAGGAGTCAGAGTCTGGACCGGGGGTGTAGTACCGGTGCATCCGGAGAAAAAAAGTACAGCGATAAGTACTCCCCATACTCCGAGAGTAATCCTTAATTTCATAGCCCCTCTGCTCAAATCGGCCTCGCATCAATCTCATTGGGAAGCAGCTGCCGAAGCAGGATATCCGGTACCTGTTTTGAGGTGTGCACAGCCATGTCAAAGTATGCCCGGTTGTCCCGTTCGCCCTTGTACTTCAGGTTAATCTCGAAATTTATGTCCATAAGGGTGATTGCCCCAAGAGTCGTGATCACGGCACGTCGTTCCGATATGATCCTGTCCTCGCCCACCACCAGCTTCTGGCGGTCGCCATCAATATCCGAGATCAATTCGTTCTGGTACGAAAGCACATTGATGTGGGCGTTCCCGACGGTAATTGTCTGACCCTCGGGAAACGAGACCCCATAACTGGTGGTAAACGGCATGGCAACCCCAGGCGCGACATTTGTCACGGTCACATCCAGGGTAAGCAGGGCTGCGGCCAGGATGATGATGATGAGCAGTATAACCCCGAGAATGACTTTTACACCGCTCCCTCCCTTCGCCTTCTGCCGTGCCTTTTCCTGCTCAATGGCTTCTTTCCGGCCCTGTTCTTTTGCCTTTTCAAGCTCCTTTTGCTTCTGTTTTTCCTCTTCCTGAGCTTTTACCCGGGCCTGTTCATTTACCTTTTCAAGATCCAGCTGTTTCCGCTTTTCCTCTTCCTGAGCCTTTTTCCGGGCTTCTTCCGCAGCCCGTTCATCATCCCGTGAAGTAAGATCTACCATATATATCACCACAGGTTCCCCGGGATTTCTCTGCCCTGTCAAATCTGAAACCCGGATCTGCCGGGTATCTCAGTTTCATGACGTAAGGGAGAGTTCATTTCCAGAGTAGTACCCACTGTTAGAGCGTGTATATAGCGGGAATGTCTATAAAAACCTTCTTGGGTAGTGCAGGATTCAGAACGATTCAGGATACAGCCGTCCGGGTCAAATTTCAGATTATTTTTACAACCCGGGGCAGAATATAATCCGCGTCATAAGAGCTGTTTGAAAATCCTGTCCGCATCTGTGAGAAAATCATGCCGGTCCTCATGAGCAGGAAAGAAAAACCGGGATCAGACGGTAATGCCCAGCAGGCTCAGGATAATCAGGAGGATTGCTCCGGGAAAACCGGCAAGGGCGCAGATGATGACGGTTATCCAGTCATACCCGATATCGGGTTTTCCCGCGTATTGCATCAGATGAAAGAAATTCACGATGAACAATGTGACAAGACCAACAATGGCATTTATCACCAGCTGCCCGATATTCCTGACGACATAGAATGCTATTGCCAGAAAAATGATAATGACGAGAATGAGAATTACAATGCCAAGAAGTGCCATAGGTGACTCAATATCCCTGTCAATTATATAAAATTTCTGGTCGAATCAGACAGATTATCGGGTTCGTGAACTCACTTCAGAAGAAAACGTCGGTAAATAAAAGACAAAGGTGTGATGCATACCGAAACATGAAATATGCCAAAAAGAGTTTTCAGCTAAAAAACACGTTAATAACTCCGGCGCAGGTGACTCACCTGAATTCCGGGATTTACTTACGGCTTGTTTGCACATATTCGGCAACAAGTCTCTTCAACAGTTCCTCTATTTCCGTGTCGTGTAAGAGCAGGTCACGAATTATTTCACGTTCTTTGTGTTTCCGTACTTCCTTTCCCTCCTCATCAACATCGAATATCCCTTTATCGATCAGTCCTTGTATCGCACGACGTGTACGCTCGGGGGACATGCCGGACGACCTTGCGAGCCGTTCCAGAAACCCTTCAAATAATTCGGCAGGTATCTGGTTGGGTTCTACATCCAGACGGGTAAATTCACGAAACACTACTTCCTCATCGGGTGCCAAAGGTTCACTCATAGGTTTACCTTTCTCATTTTTTCCCTGAAATACTTAGTCATTTTCGGCTTTGGAGAAAACCTGAGTTTTCAACAAAGGGTAAAGCACCGGTTTACCCAAAGCGCAGGGGCGGTTCCGTCGAAGGCACTGTCCCCTCAGACTATAAGAAATTCGCAATTTGTTGAAATCTTATCGTTTCAACAAAGCCTCAAAATCAGGAAATGGAAATCAGGAATACATTTTTTAAAACACAAAAAATCCGTGGGATGCACGCCGGAGTTCCATTCATGGAGCTGTTTTTCGGGAACCTTCAGGTTCCGGTTCTGCCACCTGCCCGTAAAAATGGTATCAAAAATCCCGACGGGGATATTCATGGGAAAACCGGGTACACAGGATTTATTATCATTTATGCAGTAATGCACACCTATGGAAACATCCCTGATTACCGATGACGTGAAACTGGGGCTTCTTATCGCTATAGTTTTTATCGTGGCGATCGTCGCATTCTGGCCGCTCATGACCGTATTTATCTGGGCGGGTGCTATTGCTGTGGCCCTGTTACCCATCCATCAACGACTCTGCAGGATTGTAAAACCTTCGGTTTCTGCCACGTTTATCACCATATGGGTCCTCCTTCTCATCCTGCTGGTAATGTCGCTGGCAGCGTTCCTGCTGATTAACAACGAGGAACATATCGGGGATATGGCGCTTTCAATGATAACCGGATTGAAAAACACCGGTTTGTCCGGATTTTTACCGTCATTTACCGAAGCTCAGCTCAGTAATTTTGACGAAACGCTGAAAGACCTGATGGTGAAGACTCTCCTGTCACTGACGGGCAATGTCATGCAGACACTTCTTTCCATCATCATCTTCTTCCTCTCCTTATCGATGCTGCTCTTTTACGGCGAAATGATCTGGAGTACTATCACAAACTCCCTGTCCCCGAGACTATCGGGTGCCATTAACAGGATGACGGAAATTTCTGAAAATACCATATATGCCCTGATCATCGTCCAAATCTCGGCAGCAATGATCTCGTTTGCCCTCGCACTCCCCTTTTTCTACTTCCTGGGGTATGGGGACATTCTCCTCTTCTCCTCCCTGATCGGGTTTGCGATGCTGATCCCGCTTATCGGGGCACAGATCATGATTCTTATCCTGGCGCTGTATTTTTTCAGCCTCGGGGATATCGGGGGCGTCATTGCAATGCTGTTTGTTGGGTATCCCCTCCTGAGCGGGTGGATCGATTTCTATTACCGGCCCGTCATGATGGGTAAACGGGTTGCGGTTCACCCGGTGATTATGATGATCGGTATTTTTGCCGGAGTTCCGTTCATGGGGTTTGTCGGATTTATTATCGGCCCGGTACTCATCGCTCTTGTCGTGACCGGCGCCCAGTTACTTGCGCAGCGGTATTGCGACCCTGACTTGTAACCTCCAGCACTGAGTTTTTAAGCGGGCCACAACAACAGTCGGATATATGAACACCAGGAAACCCGGTTGAATTTTTTCAACAGGACAAGAAGTATTTTGAATACAGTTTCTGATTGCCATGAGAAAAACATTCATCCATTATTGTAACTTCAAAACCGGATCGGTGAGTTGAGACGGATAATCGACCTGAAAATTATCGAATTTGAAAAATAAAAATTGTAACATCCGATAAGATTTTTATATAGAGTCCCGACATATACTCGCTTGCTCTGATATGGATACAACAATTTTCAGGATGATTTCCCAGAAACATCATGAAGATCATCATATCAGGAGACTGATAGAAGGAGTTGAACAATAATTATGCCAGAGAATACGGTAGACAAGATGGTAAATAAGAGTGTAATGGGCGCTGATCAAATGAAGATCCAGACCGCAGAGGCACTTGAACAGGCTGCGCGGAAGCTGCGAAGTGCGGACATAGCAACGCATGGTGAGGATGTCAAGCATGTTCTCCATGATGCTGAGGAACGGATTCACAGGTTCAAGGAAGAAGTTGGTGTGAAATACCAGGAAATGGAAGCCGAATACCACAAGAAAGTAGAACCGGTCGAGACTATCATCAGCGATCACCCCATCCCTGCAGTTATGGTAGCACTGGGTGTCGGGTTCCTCTTCGGTATGTTGATCTGCAAATCCCACGACTGAAGAGGGGTCGTATGGAAGAAACGGCCTTCGATGAGGAATCGTCGATAGAATCGGAATTCGCCGCTACGATTAAGTATATTGATCTCTACCTTCGCCAGAAGACGGACCTGTTCCTCCAGAACTATGTATTCGCGCCATTTGATATTCTTGCAAAGAAACTCATGTACCTGTCAGTTCTGGTCACCCTGCTGGTGGCAGGTACCCTGGTCCTGCTGGCGGGAGTGATCCTTCTCATAGCAACAGCGGTACCTCTCTGGGCAGCCCTGCTGATCACGGCTGTATTGATCTTTTTCGTGGGAGGTATAATCGCGTATGTGCTCTTCTCAGAGAAAGTCGTCCTGGAGACCCCAACGGCGACGGAGATGATGGACCGTGGAAAGACGTAGACAGATAACCGAAGAAGATATCCTCATGACCGAGGCAATGATCGCCAGGTCTTACGGGCGCCTGAAGCGGTCAGTTATGCAGGCACCATCCCGGGCATTCAGCTCTGCAGGTGAAACGGTCAGGAAGCACCCGTTTGCAACAGCAGCTGCAGCAGCCGGGGCCGGCATAGCCCTCTTTGGGCTTTTCAGGCTGATGACCCGGCAGAGTGCTGCACGGGAAAAGGATGCCGGCAGCCGGGAGCGTAGATCCAGCCCGGACATGACACGGGAAATTCTGTCAATGATCATTCCCCTGGCCGCTCCTTACGTAACCGGATATCTTAAGAACTATATGGCAAAGGTTTTTTCCGGAGAAAGGGATTAAACAGTAAAAAAAACAGTAAAAAATTATTTTTTTGGCTATAGTCACATTCCAGCGACTGAAAATCTCTGTTTATGAAAGGATACTTACTCACTCAGGACGCTCCTGGGAACTCGTCATTGACTCATCCCCGCCGCTGTGGCGACCCCAATAATGCGATGGCCTGCACACCGGTTTCATCACATGAAAAAGTGATGTACGAAAAGTCCGGTCACTTTTTTTATTTCAGTTTTAGTCATAAAATTATTCGAAGACATCATCGTAAACATAAAAAAAATCAGGGGAGCTGTACTGGTATATTACCACACATAAATGCCCAAAAATAAGAAAGATCAGATATTAATGAAAAGTTCACCATTCTCAACAGTAACGGTATAGGCGGGTTCCGGTCTCTTTGCCGGACCTCTCACCACCTGACCGGTCCTGACATTGAACATTGATCCATGGCAGGGACAGCGGATCGTGTCCCCATCCATCTTACCACTGGATAACCTGCACCCCATGTGAGTGCACTTGTTGCCGATCGCGGCGTAGGTTTTGCCAAGGTTCACGACCAGGATCTCTTTCCCGTCTGCCACAACGCCTTTAACCGGCTCAAATTCCATGTCTTTTACCAGGCCGATCCTTTTTACCGTCACTACCAACCCTCACGTCAGAACTTTGCAGGGAATTGTTTCACGATACCGTCCGATAATGCATCCGATATCATCAGGATATGGGCATACACGGCATCATATGCCTGCACATCGGCAGTGTAATTCTTCGTGTAGCGTGCCACCAGTTCGGTCTTTGTCGTTGACAGGTGCATGTACATAAGATCTTTTAACACCGGCAGCGGCCAGTTGGGATTGGCACCCGCAAGGAATGCCGAAATGTCATCTGCATTCTTGGTCCACAATGCTTCGTCGATTGCCTGTTGTGAGGCATTTTTAGCCTTGACGTCATTGATGATGTTGACCGCGGTGTAGATATGTGTCTTCAACAGCGATGTCAGCTGTGTTCCGGCTGCATCGCCGTAGAGAGGCTTGACAGCATTTCCGATATCATCCTGGTTTTTCAGGAGGCGGGTTGCTGCGGCGCTGGCAGCAGGTGAATCGTTCAGGGATTCGATAATGTACAGCCGTGTCCAGACCGTATGATCTGTCCAGAGCTGGCGCATGGCATTATGCAGGTCGATCTCTTTCTGGCTGAAGACTTTGGGACCGGCAAATTTCTCCGGGTACTGTTTGATGATACCACCGGAGACCGCGTCCGACATCGTCAGGATATGCGCATATACCGCATCCCATGCCTGTACGTCAGCCGTGTAATCTTTCGTGTAGCGTGCCACCAGTTCGGTCTTTGTCGTTGACAGGTGTATGTGCATGAGGTCCTTTACATCCTGTGTCCGCCAGTTTGGATTGGCGCCCGAAAGGAATGCAGAGATCTCATCAGCGTTTTTTGTCCAGTTCGCTTCATCAGCGGCCTGCGCAGTGGCATTTTTTGCCTTGACATCATTGATAATGGCAACGGCTATCATGATATGCTCCTTCAAAAGCGCTGTCAGTTGTGTGCCGGCAGCTTCCCCATAATAGGGCTTGATAGCGTTGCCGATGTCTTCCTGGTTTTTCAGGAGACGTGTCGCGGCGGCACTGGCACCGGATGAGTTATCCAGGGATTCGATGATGTACAACCGCGTCCAGACTGCGTGATCTGTCCAGAGTACCCGCCACTGCATCATCGAATCTGCCTCGGCCTGCGAGTACATTTTTGGCGAAGCGGTCGGTTGCACAGTCACCGTTGGTGTCGGAGTAGGAGTGGGTGTTGGCGTCGGCTGCTGGCTGACGCACCCGCTCATTATTACCATCAGGGTCAGGGATAACCCCAGAAGTACTAAAATCCATTTTTTGTCCATAAATCACTCTCCTCATGTAAGAGAATGTATGAAAAATATAGATGACTCTTTAAAAAGATAATTATTAATTTCATTTTATGATTCAAAAACTGAAAGATAATTTTTTCAATTGAATTTCTATCCGACTTTGTTATTCTGATAAAAAAAAACTGTACGGTAATCCAGATTTTCATACCTTACATAAGTCCTGTTCATGGTTCAATGCACCAAGAAAATAAGCCCGTATTCCGGTTACATTTTACTATTTGAAAACTGGGAAAAGAGTTATCATACCCGCAGGAATATGTGCACACTACCTGCAAAGGTGATTCTGAATGAAAAAAACAACTCTTCTTATCCTGTGTCTTGCAACGATCTCCGTACTCCTCATCGCAGGATGTACACAGACACCGGTCCCGCAGCCAACACCGACAGCAACAACTGCAATACCAACCACCCCGGCTCCTGACACCGTAAAAACTGCCGACACAACACTGGGAAAAATCCTGGTGGATGCCGATGGAATGACCCTGTATTACTTCGCAAATGATATTCCCGCCAGTGGAGCAAGCACCTGTTATGGGCAGTGTGAGGTTGCCTGGCCGATCTTCTCGGTGGATACTGTCACCGTTTCGTCCCCGCTTCTTGCCTCAGACTTTTCCTCCATTACCCGTACTGACGGAACGAAGCAGACAACATACCGCGGCTGGCCACTCTATTACTGGCAGGCAGATACAAAACCGGGGGATGTAACCGGTGAAAACGTAAACAAGATCTGGTTCGTCGTCAAGCCGGATGAAACAGTGATGATTGCAAACCGGGGGACAACCGGACTGTTCCTCACCGATACATTTGGAAAAACACTCTATTACTTTACTTCGGATACTGCCGGTACGAGTGCCTGTGCCAATGCCTGTCTCGCACGATGGCCAGCCTTTAATGCGGACACGATCAGTGCACCTTCCGTGCTGAGACCCGCAGATTTCACGAAAGTAATGCGGGCTGACGGGGTAAAACAGAGCGCCTACATGAGCAGGCCTCTCTATTACTTCGTCAATGATACAAAGCCGGGAGATATCCTGGGACAGGGGTTCAACAACGTATGGTACGTCGCCAATATATCCGGTAGCGTTCCCGTCGTTACTACCGTACCGACAACGGTGCCGACAACGGTGAGGACAACGAGCCCCTCTTCCGGTGGTGGGGGATACTAGCTCACTCTTTTTGAATATTATTAAGTTACAGCGACAGGAAAATCTCATTTTTATGAATGATACGTTCTTAGACGATACAGGGACTCGCCCATTGGGTTGTTCCCGCAGCCGGGGTGTCCCCTTTTTTCGATAAGCATTCAGAAGTAATCCGGGAAGCGATCGTTAAACCCCTGGCAAGAACTACGGGAGTCATTCTAAGCGCAGGGGTGGGTCAAGGGAAGGGACAGGCACTATCCCCTCCTTGATTGTTCAACCGGTTTTTCAGATTTTATGAGAATTGGTAGGACCCAGAAAAACTCCGGGTAACAAAAAGGGTGGAGTACCATTCCAACCATCAGAATAGCACGCCATTAAAGAGTGGTAATTAATCAAATGATGCTTCCGGATTCAGCATAAAAAAAGTCCTGAGACCTGGGACAGAGTTACCAGTCTCCCTATTCCCGGCATCCTGAAAAAGTGCTCTGTAGAAACGGGCATGAACATGAATTCGCACCCGAACCATGAAAATCATTAAACCATGCAATTTTGGAGGGGGCCGCCTCAGGGCCTCTCCGAGGCAGTGCGATGTTTACAAATATGCTTATAGACACTGATCCGCCGCGGGGGCGCCCCCGTCGGGGGCGGCGGGGTTCATCGCAAATAATTTGGAAGTATAAATATCCATTACGCACATCAGTCTGGTTCATTTTTCATGGGAAATCTTTTTTTAACAGAGTGATCTCACCGAAGAATATGCCGGATGTTATCGTCAGAGAGGGCTGTTTTCACCGTAAAAAAATCTTATGGAAATTCTGGTATATACCGGAGCATGCTATGAGCCGGGTTGTACCTTATTTCCCCCGCCCCCAGGATTTTAGAGGTCATTATTCGGAAAAATGCGGAAACGGGCCGGAATTACTCAACAATGCCAGATGGGAACGGGTGAGACCGGATATAGTAAGGTTACGAAGACCGAAAGCGGGAGGAGATGTGGTTTGGGACGCGGTAACTACCGGCAGGGAGATGTCTTCACCGAGGAACCTCAGGGATGATGATGAAGAAATCTACAGAGAAGAAAAAAGGAAATTGTTCATCCGCGCTCATCCATAATCTTCCTGACCCACGCCTGTTTCTCTTCAGGCGGAAGAGGGTGAGGCACCGGGTAACCATCCTCAAAAACCGGGGCATCACGACGGTACATTACCCCAAGCCCGATCCGGGCATCGTTGTTGTAATCCCATTCCCTGGCTTTTCCGTAGGCGGCATTATGGTCCCCTGCGTCTGTCTCGTCCCAGTCATAAATACGGGCATCGTAATACCGGCTCATGTCATTATAGGTCGCACAGATCTGGAGAACATCAATAAAAGAAAATCCCTTATGCACCAACGCCTCGCGTATGAGGCGTTTCAGCTGGTCGCGCTTATGGGTATAGCCCCGGGCGATGAAGCTTGCGCCTGAACTCAGCATCAGTTCAAGAGGATTGAACGGGTACTCTTTCGCCCCGCCGGGTGTTGAACGCCCGGGATACCCATGGGGTGATGTCGGTGTGTATTGCCCTGTCGTCAGACCGTAGACACGGTTGTCATGCACGAGCACCGTGATGTCAAGGTTCCTTTTTGCCCCGAAGATCAGGTGGTCAAGCCCCTCGGCATACGAATCGCCGTCTCCGGTAAGACAGATGACTTTGAGATCCGGGTTTGACAGCCGGATTCCGGTGGCGACCGGAATCGTCCTTCCGTGGAGCGAGTAAAAACCGTTCAGGTTCATGAAATCAAAGGTCTTGCCGTGCTGGCCAATCCCGGTGACAATGACCATAGTCTCCAGAGGGAAGCCTTCTGCCTGCATACCCGTCAGCACGTCCTTGAGCGCGTGCTGGATCACAAAATTGCCGCAGCCCGGGCACCATGTGTTCTTTGCCCTGCTGATGAGTTCAAATCCCGTCATGAGATAGCCCCGTTCACTAACGCTTCCAGCTCATCGACCATGAACGGCCTGCCGTCATATTTCAGGACCCTGCCTGCGGGGATATACCCGAACATGCTGACGAGCATCGCAAGTTGCCCGGTCTGATTTGTCTCGACTACGTAGAATTTGTCCACACCCTCCATTGCATGGGCAAATACCTTTTCCGGAAATAGCCAGAGCACAACCAGCTGGATGGATCGCAGGCCCAGCTTCCCTGCCAGTTCCCCACAAACTCCTTTTGTGGACCCCCAGCAGAGCAGGGCTGTCGCAGCATCGGGAACACCGCCGATATTGACAGGGTTCAGCCCCTCGATCTCCCGGGCAAGCCCGTCCATCTTCTTCATCCGCTTATCTGCCATCTCTCTGGTTACGGCGGTTTCCTCTGCCGTAATCCCATCCGGATCGTGAACATGGCTGTTGACCCTGATGATCTCTCCTCTGGCCGGTGGGAACCGCAGCGGAGAGATCCCCGAATCGGTATGGGCATACCGCAAATATGGGTGGACGCCGGGATCGGCCATAACCGGTCCGGCCGCATATCGTTTTCCCGGGTCCGGTTCGACGCTGTACAGACCTTCGCATATGAGCCGGTCGGGAAGGAGAATGGCAGGGACCTGGTACTTCCACGCCAGGTCCAGTGCTGTCCGGGACCAGGTGCGTGCCTCGCCTGCGTCGCCCGGCGCGATGATCAGGCGGGGAAACTCCCCGTGCCCGGCATGCAGGGCAAAATGAAGGTCTGACTGTGCAGAATAGGTCGCAAGCCCGGTACTTGGCCCGGTCCGCTGGCCAAGAATAACCATGACCGGCAGTTCTGCGATACCGGCGAGGCTCAGGCTTTCGGTCATCAGGCAGAACCCGCCGCCCGAGGTGCCGACCGCTGCCCTCGTCCCTGCATAGGAACACCCCAGGGCCATCAGGATCACCGCTATCTCGCTCTCAGGCTGAATGACACGTATGTGGAGATCGTCTGCATAACCGGCGAGGAAATGGAGAATATTCGAAGTCGGGGACATCGGGTAACTGAAATACATCTCAAGCCCGGCCTCGACAAGCCCGATACTGATCGCCTCGTTGCCGGTCAGGACCGGCAGCACCGGCTTTCCTGTTACGGGGACAACCTTTCGTTCCTCCGACAGGTCATACGCCCTTCTCGCAATAAGGAGGTTCTTTTCGGTTTCTTTTGGCATCGATTTTTTCAGCACCAGGGTTGCAGTGTCCCAGTTGAGCCCCGCTGCCCGTATGAATGCCCCGATGATGGCAGAATTCCCCATCACGGGTGGTGCGTCATTGGCTGACAGGATCTCCTTTACCGGAATTCCTATCCCTTCTGCATGTTTCACCGTACCGGTATCATAGATGGCAACACCCCCATCTCTCAGACGATGCCGGTGAAGATCCAGGGTCTCCTGGTTGAGAGCGAGGATGAAATCCACCTGTTCCCTGACAGCCCCGATCTCCTTTTCTGCTGCCCGTACGATTGCAAAATTATGCCCGCCT
>Ga0105098_10000395_pt1 | contig 14747 bp, 11 predicted proteins | sample PPLLak21cMay2015_FD_79137 | JGI IMG/M metagenome (GOLD analysis project Ga0105098, IMG submission 79137) | Freshwater sediment microbial communities from Prairie Pothole Lake near Jamestown, North Dakota, USA - PPLs Lake P7 Core (1) Depth... | ecosystem: Environmental > Aquatic > Freshwater >... | reverse complement strand
CGGAATTGTTTTTTAATACTTTGTACTTCACCTCCAATCGGGATGGAAAAGCGGAGATTTATAAATTGACGAAAAAGGGCGTGGAGCGTGTAACGCAGACACCCGGAAACTCTGAAAGCTGGGGGCCCATTAACCGTGGGCGGAATTTATATTTCACTTCTAATCGTTCCAGTCAAGACGAAGTTTATGTTCTTGATCGGCCAGCAACTGCAATTTTCGAAATTGAAAGTTGGACAGATATTTTGAATGACAAACTTCCTGCCTCTAATGGTCTCTATATCATTCGATAAAAGAAGAGGGAAACTGCGAGAGCCTCACGCTGAGAAGCAGGGCACTTACAAAAGGAAGCATTACTAAAACGGCGCATCCAAATCAGTGTGCCGTTTGCTTTTAAGCCTTTGTGATGTTTGTGTTTAAGGAACTTATGCCTTTACCAGGTTTATCCTTATCGGCATTTCATCCCACGTTCTGCCTTCAAGGATTCGACCAGCTCTCTTCTTTTGCACGCCGCCCCACTGTTTGAAGAAAAATGGGACTCTGGCTCTCAGACACTGATCCCGAATATCGGTGACCCATTCCTGCATGATCGGTCGCGCGCCCGGACCCGACTCGCCGCCGACAATTACCCAATTGATCTTTTTCAGGTTCAATTTCCCAAGCGGACCGATCAACGGCTCAAGCGAGAGGAATTTGACTCTTGCACCTGTCTGTCGCAAGTGATCGATCCTGGATTTATACTTTTCGTTTTCAACACTTGTGCCCATCCAGATATTGTCAGCCCACTCAAGGTAAGGACTCAGTTCTGCTACTCTTTCGGCGCGCTTCGTAAGCACTTGGAACTGATGCCAGTGCGCCCGCTTCATCACATCAAAAACTCTTTCGATAAACTCAAAAGGAACATCCTTGTGGAAAAGGTCACTCATGGAATTGACAAAGATCATCTGCGGCTTTTTCCATTCCAGAGGCTTTTCCAAAGCGTTTTCGTGCATTGTGAGTTTGAAGCCATTTGCGTAATTCGGTTGCCCCATTGCCTGTAGTCGTTTTGCCATTCTCTCAGCATAGCAATGCTTGCACCCAGGGCTGATCTTTGTGCAGCCAGTTAGGGGGTTCCACGTCGATTCTGTCCACTCAATCCCTGAATGCTCAGCCATTATTTCTCCTTATGAATATCACCTATAAGGTCATTTCAATCATAGCACGGTTGTTCTGTGTTTACAATAAATTGCCTTGCCCGTAGAAATTTTTCTTGGTTACTTCATTCCAGATTCTGTTTCCTAAAGGGTGTTTGCTTGCGAAAACCAAGCGATAAAGCGGAGTGTGTGTTTCAGTATTACGGATTAGAGGTTCTCTAACAGTGTGTTGCTGGTCGTTAATAACGACATATCCCAATCTTCCCAACTTCGCTTTGTAATAATCAATAAGCGCTCTATGGATTCCGATAGTCTCTCTTTTCAATGAAGCATTCTTGTAAACATTTCGCCAGTCCCTATCTCCAAAAAATTGATCAATAATGTTGTCTCCCTCTGTATCAGAATATTTATCCAAGTTTCGAGTTAATCCACTTTGTGAATAATGTATGATCAGATCCATCGTTTTCATCTTGCCCAATGCCTCGACAGTTGACCATTCCAACTCCAAACCTTCTGGGTCAAGAAACGCTAAATTTAGACATGACCCTGTGCCTTGAATAAAAGGCTTATCGGAGTGTTCTATATCTTTGACAATCTCTCTTACTTTTAGATTGGCATCACCTGTTAGTGGATGAATATGATTTTGAGGTACTTTAGAGCTTCTAGATCGTTCTAGCAAACAGTCAATATTTTGTTGTTCAAAATCTCCGAAATAGTAGTCGGTAAACGGATATTGAGTTTTTAAAGCTAATAAGGGGGACCCTAAAAGATATTCATTAGTTCCTCGAATAACGCATTTTCCTGGTCCCGCGAACAAATCAATATAGATTCTACGACGCCAAGATTTCTGGCGCATAGCAGTTTCAAATATATCAATATATCTCTGTACATAGAATAATTTCTCTTTGACCCACTCACCAGATTCTCTTGCTGATAAACCATCGTCTTCGGGGAGCAAATACTTATCCATCCTATCCACTCCATTGTGTCATTGTGTTGTATGGTGAAAGTATAGCATACAAGTTTGAAGTGATTTTGCCGTATGATTTATCAACCTATTTCAGCGGGAAATTAGATGTCTGAAACGAAATCTTCCCTCAGGGGATCATGCATATTTCGGACAATGGACCTCTGATTGTATCCTTGGGAATGTTCAGTAGTCTATCGTCTTTCCCATCAGGTATAATCCCCTCGCAATCGGTCTCGATATGCCCCTCGGTCTCGATAAGAGCAAGAAGAACACTCGCTCTACTCGACCACCAATCCAAAATCTGAAATCGAAAATCCAAAATGCCCTTAAACTTCCAACAAGTAATCCTCACCCTCCAGCAATTCTGGGCTGAAAAAGGATGTCTCCTCTGGCAGCCCTACTACACCCAGGTGGGCGCCGGGACCATGAACCCCGCCACGTTTTTGCGCGTGCTCGGTCCCGAGCCGTGGAACGTCGCGTACGTCGAGCCGTCTGTGCGGCCCGACGACGGGCGTTATGGCGAGAACCCGAATCGCTTCCAGGTGCACTATCAGTTTCAGGTCGTCCTCAAGCCTGACCCGGGGGACCCGCAGGAGATCTACCTCGACTCGCTCAAGGCGATCGGCATCGATCCGCGCCGGCACGACATCCGCTTTGTGGAGGACAACTGGGAGCAGCCTGCCATCTCTGCCTGGGGGCTCGGTTGGGAGGTCTGGCTCGACGGGCAGGAGATCACGCAGTTCACGTACTTCCAGCAGGGTGGCGGCGTGAAGCTCGACCCCGTTTCGGTCGAACTTACGTACGGGCTGGAGCGCAACCTGATCGGCTTGCACAACGTCAAAACCGCCTGGGATTTGCCCTGGAACGACACCGTCACCTACGGCGAAGTCCGCCGCCGGGAGGAGTTCGAGCACAGCAAGTATTACTACGAAGTCGGCAATGTGCAGGCGATGCGCGAGGTCTTCGAACGCTTCGAACGTGAAGCCGAGGCCTGCCTCGCGCAGGGACTCGTCCTTCCGGCGCACGATTACGTGCTCAAGTGCTCGCACACCTTCAACATCCTGGATGCGCGCGGCGCGGTCGGCGTGACGGAACGGCAGGCGCTTTTTCGACGCATGCGCGAGCTGGCAAGGCGAGTGGGCGAGGCGTATCTGGAGCAGAGGAAGGAAATGGAATATCCGCTTTTGAAGGAAGCGGGAGATGGTGAATCGGTAAATCGGGAATCGGTTACCAGGACGACCAATTTACCAATTCCCAATATCCCAACTCCCTTCTTACTGGAAATCGGCACCGAAGAACTCCCTGCCAATGACGTCGATACTGCTCATGCGCAGCTCGTCGCCCGCGTGCCGTCACTGCTCGAGGAACTGAATCTCACTCATGGGGAGGTGCGCGTCTTTTCGACCCCGCGGCGGCTCGTCGTTTCGATCGACTCTTTGTCGCCCCGACAGCCCGACCGCGAAGACCTCGTCAAGGGCCCGCCCGCGGACAAGGCCTTCGACAAGGACGGCGTTGCCTTACCGGCTGCAATGGGGTTTGCGAAGAAGAACGGAGTCAACACCAAAGACCTCGTCGTCCGCGAGGACGTTTCAGCGGGAGGCAAGTATGTTTTTGCTGCCGTCAAGCAGACTGGACGCGCGACTCCTGAAGTGCTGGCAGAGGCATTGCCGAAGTTGGTGGAGAGCATCAAGTTTGAGAAGTCCATGCGCTGGCTGCCTGCGTCCCGCCGCGCGGGAAATGAGAGCGGTGCCGCGTTCTCACGTCCCATTCGCTGGCTCGTCGCTTTGCTCGGTGAGATGGTCATTCCGTTTGAGTATGCTGGCGTGGTGTCAGGCCATACGACTCGTGGATTGCGCCCGTACGACTCTCCTGAGATCGTCGTTCCCTCCGCGGGGAAGTATTTCGATGTGATCCGTGATGCAGGCATCCTGCTGGACAAGGAAGAGCGCAAAGCCTCCATCGTGGAACAGGTCAATCAAGCTGCGGCGCTCGTCGGCGGGGAGGCCATCATCGAGGAGGCTCTCCTGAATGAGGTGACCAATCTGGTGGAGATGCCCACTGCGGTCATGGGTGGGTTTGACAAGGAATCGTTGTCCCTGCCGCGGGATGTGCTGATCACCGTGATGAAAAAGCACCAAAGATATTTCCCGGTGACCCATTCCCAATCTACCAATTTACTCCCTCACTTTATCGCCATCCGTAACGGAGATGACCTCGGCATCGACGTCGTCCGGCAGGGAAACGAACATGTCCTCGGGGCGCGCTTTGCAGATGCCAATTTCTTCGTCCGTGAAGACCTCAAGCAGCCGTTGGAAGCGTACCGGCCGGGGCTGTCTAAAATCATCTTCCAGACCAAACTTGGCTCCATGCTCGATAAATCCGAGCGCATGTTGAAACTCTCGGCTGAACTCGCGCCAATGCTCGCGTTGAGCGAAGTCGAAGCGTCAAACCTTCAACGTGCAACCTATTTGGCGAAGGCTGATCTGGTCACGCAAATGGTCACCGAAATGACCTCGCTGCAAGGCATCATCGGGCGTGAATACGCCCTGCGGAGCGGTGAGCCAAAGGAGGTTGCAGATGCCATCGGTGAGCAGTATCTGCCTGTGCCACAAACTAAAATCGGACTCGCAGTCGCATTGACAGAGCGAATCGATTCTCTCGCAGGTCTCTTCGCGGCGGGACTGGCTCCCACCGGGGCGAAGGATCCGTTCGGGTTGCGCCGCGCCGCGATCGGCGTCGTCCAGCCGTTGACTGAGCATGGCATCTCGTTTGATTTACGCGAAGCGGTCAGGAAAGCTGCCAAGCTCCAGCCCATTGACGTTAAAGAGGAAGTGCAGGCACAGATCCTTGAATTCATCACAGGGCGCCTGTCCGTCGTCCTGAAAGACGCCGGCTACAAATACGACGTGGTGGACGCGGTCCTTGCGGAGCAGTCGGATAACCCGGCGCGCGCCGCCGAGGCGGTGAAGCAGCTTCAGGCGTGGGTAGAACGGGAAGATTGGGTCACGATCCTGCCGGGCTACGCGAGGTGCGTGAGGATCATCCGTTCCGCATCAGTAAAAAGTGGTCAGTTGCCAGTGGTCAGTGAAAAGTTGTTTGTTGAAGCGGAAGAGAAAAGCCTGTACAAAGCAATCCGGTCCGTGGTCCGTGGTCAACCGTCCAATGTCGATGACTTTCTGAACATCGTCGTCAAGCTGATCCCTTCCATCAATACCTTCTTTGATAAAGTGCTGGTCATGGCGGAGGATCAGAAGATCAAACAAAACCGCCTCGCGCTGGTGGGACAAATTGCCGGTTTATCCACCGGCCTCGCCGACCTGAGCAAGCTCGAAGGCTTCTAACCATAGGCGGCAGCCCCAAAGGCTGCCGCTTTTTATTACCGACCAATGCGCGCGGTTATGGGCGGTTTCACATATCCTAATGGAAGTCTAATTTATCCATTCCAATTACCCTTGCAGATTTACGTTCCTGGCAGTTTGGGCATGGACCTTTTTTGGGGCTATTTGCGTTAAGTTAACCTGAGTAGTCTAATTCCCCACCGATGAGGAGATCCTGCATGCAACGTTTGATCGTAATACTTTTACTTCTTGCTTTGACTGTTACAGCCTGTACTTTCGAATTTCAAACGTTCCCCCAGGCGGAAGAACAAACAGAACCTCCAAATGCAAGCCCGGCGCCGCCTGTACCTGTGACCGAGGCGGATGTCCCGGAGGATGAACAGGTACTTGAAGGACCGGACATCAGCTACAACGGCATTCGTTTTACCCTCGATCCCGCGTTTGGCGCGCGCGTGTACGCTTTCGACGAGGCGACCACGCTCGAGGGGGCGACCGCGCATCATACCCGCTTTGCACTGACCCGGGAGGAATACTGTCAGACCTGGTGCCTGGAGGTTTATCCCGTTGCGGAATTCGAGCAGGCGTTTGGCACCTTTGTCTTTCCGCCCGCAGGATATCGAGGCGGCGCGGCAGTCATCTTCGAGGCGCAGAAAAAGGCGCTTTCCTTTCAGAACGGCAGCGGCGATCGCACACTGGAGACTTTTGGGCAGGATCATTATGGCGCCAGCAATGAATCGCTAAAATACGTGTTCCGCGGCTATACCACGGACAGGCAATACGGCATTTATGTGGAAGTTCCTGCCCGTGCCGCAAACCTGCCCGATGCAGCCCCCACGATGACAACGAATGTGGAGGATCTTTTGGAATACAACCGGCAGGCGACCGAGGCCATGAACGCTCTCACACCCGCCGATTTCACTCCCAATCTGGACTTGCTGGACGCGCTGGTCGCCTCCATTCATGTGGAAAGGCCCTAATGCGGCGTGGCAGACCGATCCGAACATGAAGGCTTTGAAAAGGCGTGAACATTAATATCTTCTAATTGCTAATTCGGACAAAACTGGTTATAATTTCTTGAGAGGCAGGGTGGCAAAATCGTGTTCGATCCACACATCGCACTCTGGGCTTTCCTCTTTTGTGCCCGTCAGGGCCAGGAAGTCCCTCATCAGCAGGCAAATAGATTGACAAGGAGTGTAGTACCATGTCCAAACCAATTGCCCGATTAGCCGTCTTTGTACTCATCAGTCTTGTGCTGATTGCCGCGACCTCTGCCAGCGTACGCGGCTTGCTGGGTGGCGCAAGCGAAAGCGAGGCAGCCGGTGTTCAATCCCATTCTGTCAGTGGATTGCAAACAAACCTGAACCATGACCGTTCCACCGTCTCTGAGCTGCAGAGCCTTCAAACGCAAAACGATGCCTTGAAGCAGGCAGGCCCGGGTCACCATTGTGAGTCCGAGGCACGAACCAGCCCAGACGATTAGCCTTTCCATTCAAAGCGGCAGGGCAGTCCCCAGGACTGCCCTGTTTTGTTTTAACAGAACTGATATACTTTTCTATGAAAGCCTGAAATGACAGATGATATAATACCGGAAGTGAAGTGGTCACGTTTTTTGAGAAGGGCCCTGGAATGGGCCAAAAACCTGTCTGAACTCATGGGTTTTGTGTTTGCAACGCTCTCCCAACCCTGGGGAGGGCGTTTTGTGTAACAGTACAAAGTAATGTTCGTTATATGAGGTAACACTAGTTGGATTCGCACAGCTACAAAAAATCCAGAATGCCCCTGCCCAACGAGCGTCAACTCGTGCTGCAGGCGCAGGCTGGCAATTCGGAGGCGTTTGGACAATTATATGACGCCTATATGGAGCGCATCTACCGCTTTGTGTACTTCCGCGTCGAGGACCAGCAAACGGCTGAGGATATTACTTCCCAGGTCTTTCTCAAAGCCTGGAGTAACCTTGACCGGTTCAGCTTCAACCGGACGCCGTACCTGGCGTGGTTGTATACCATTGCGCATAATGCCGTTATTGACCATTATCGTACCCGCAAAGTGACCGCGGCGTTGGACGATGTGCACCTCGCGCAACAGGACCATGCAGAAGTTGTGGAGAACTCAATAGATCTACATACTGAAATGAAGAGCATCAAGGCAGCCCTGCAGTCTTTGACGGACGACCAGCAAAAGGTGCTGACCTTGAAATTTATCGAAGGAATGTCGAACAATGAAATTGCAAGCCATCTGGGCAAGCGCGAAGGAGCGATTCGTGCGCTGCAAATGAGAGGCTTGCAAGCATTAGCCAAACAATTGGAAGAAAAGATGGTTATATGAACAACGATCTTGAAACAATCCTGGATACCTGTTTGTACCAGATCGAGGAGGATGAATCCAACATCGCTGAGTGCCTGGCACGTTACCCGGAACATGCCTCAGAGTTGAAGCCGCTTCTGGCGGCCGCGACCAAACTGGCGCGTGGTCGGGAGGTGGTGCCCGATCCCGCTTTCAAAGCGCGCGCCCGAACACAGCTGGACGTTTACATGCAGCAACACCCGCAGCGTAAACATGTTTCTCCGGTGTTTTGGAGATTCTCGATTGCCGTTGTAACCGTGTTGCTGCTCTTCGTTGCTTCCGGGACGGCTTTTGCACAGACGGCGCTGCCTGGGGATGCGTTCTATACCTGGAAGTTGACCAGTGAACATGTTTGGCGAATTACCTCCATCGATCCCCTGGGTGTTGACATTACATTGTCCAACCGGCGGCTGAATGAACTGGTGGTCGTCTCCGGTTCCGGCGATGAAGCCCGGCGCGCGCGGGCTGTTGAGAATTACCAGAAACTGCTGGTCAAATTCAACGCTGAGCAGAATGAAGAGAGACGCGCAAGAATCCTGCCGATCTTACGCGCCCAGCATGAAGCGTTGATCAAAGCAGGCATTCTGGTGCCTGAACTCGAAGGTTATTTTCCACGTTAGATTAGGTTAAGAGTCATCTTAACAACGTCCCGAAGGCGACGCCTTCGGGACGTTGTCTTGTAAAAAGCGGCTATAACACCACGTCCTTGACTCCGTTAACCAGATTGTATGGAAACTCTTCCTGAAAGAGAGAGTTGGAGGTGTTATGTATGCAGCGCGATTGGTAGTTGTCTTACTTTTGATCCTGGCGGTGGTCGTGGCTTATAACCCTGAAGCGCGTCAGGATGTAGCCGAAACCTGGGAGAATATCAGGCCCGGCGTCGTGGCGCTCATGGATAGCTTTTACGCGGCCCTGCGAGATCTTATCACTGGTGATGGTTCGAATGATCGCATTGATGAGACGCCTGCGCCAACTAGTCCGGGGGTAAATTTTCAGCGTATTGTTACGCTGAATAGCGGTTCTTCATTCTGAAACTTTTGCAGCTAAAACGCGGGGATAATTGGTCATAAAAAACTCTGCTTGCGACGGTGTTCTGGATCTCGGTATCGAGCTTGGGGACTAGGTTCCCTGTCCTTCTTCGGGGCAGACCAGAGACTGCCCCTTTTTGTTTTAATCAGGTTCTTTTTTAGGGTCGTGAAGACTTTGAGAGTACCATCATTCTTATCCGCCAATTGGCGCGAATTTACGCGAATCCTTAAACCATTCGCGCCGATTAGCGAAAATTCGCGGATTCAATTTGCCATTCCTTTCAATCGAGTCTATAATCCTTCCACATGTCTGTCATTGATGAGATCAAATCCAAAGTAGATATCGTCGACCTTGTCTCGGAGGCGGGGGTCAAGCTGCGCCACGCGGGCCGTAACTACACGGGCTTTTGTCCATTCCACGATAACAAGCACACGCCCTCCTTCGTGGTCTGGCCCGAGTCTGGCACCTGGCGCTGCTTCGGGCAATGCAACGAGGGCGGCGATGTCTTCAAGTTTGTGATGAAGCGCGAGAACCTCGATTTCAAGGAGGCGCTCGATAAGCTTGCGGCGCGGGCGGGGGTGCAGGTCCCCACATTTTCAAGACAAAGTCCCGAACAAAAGGAAGCCTACGATAACCTGCGCATCCTGCTGGAGGATGCGATCGTTTTCTACCGCAGTCATTTGATGGCAAACCGGGAGGTTTTGAACTACCTCCACCAGAAACGCGGACTGAGCGACCTTGCGATCGAGACCTTTGGCCTGGGCTACGCGCCGAACGCCTGGGACGCAGCCCTGACTCATTTCGCCAAACGCGGCTACCCGGAGCATGACCTGCTCGAGGCGGGCCTGATCTCGCACCGTGACAGCGGCGGCTTTTACGACCGTTTCCGCAACCGGATCATGATCCCGATCCGCGACGAGAACGGCCGTATGACCGGCTTTGGCGCGCGCATCGTCGACCCGAACGACGTTCCCAAGTTCCTCAACTCACCCGAGACGCCGATCTTTTCAAAGGGACATCTGCTCTACGGGCTGGACCGGGCGCGCAAGCCGATCCGGTCGGCTGACCAGGCTGTGATCGTCGAGGGCTATCTCGACGTAATTGCCTTGCATCAGGCCGGCTATGAGAATGTCGTCTCGCCGATGGGTACGGCGCTGACCGAACACCAGCTCCGGCTGCTCAAACGTTTTACGCGCCGGATCGTGCTGGCGCTCGACCCCGACACCGCCGGGCAAAAAGCCGTGCTGCGCGGGCTGGATGCGGCCCGCCAGGCGATGGATCGCGAAGGTGAACTCGGCTTCGATGCTCGCGGCCTTCTGCGGGAGGAAGCGCGTTTGCAGGCCGATCTGCGCGTGGCATCCATTCCCGATGGGCTGGACCCCGATGAAATTGTGGCGCGCGATAAAGCGGAATGGGCGCGGCTGATCGAGAAGGCGAAACCCATTGTCACGTATGTGATGGAGACTCTGGCGGCGGGACAGAACATCATCGACCCCAAGGTCAAGAATCAGATCGCCGCGCAGGTTATGCCGTTGATCGAAGACCTGCCGAATGCGTTGGAACGCGATACCTATCGCCAGCAGCTGGCGCGCATGCTGAGGGTGGATGAAAGCGCGTTGACCGGGACACAACAGGCCCAGGCTTCGCGAGTGAGGCGTCCGAGAGGCTCGCAGAATGAGCAGAGTGCACGGAAGCAGCCTCCCGAGAAACCCAAAAATGCGCTGACCCTCTCCTCCAATAACAAAGTCGAGGCCTACATCATTGCCGTGCTCGTCAAAAAGCCCGAATTGCTCTACCGTCTCGACCGGGTCTTGCAGGAGTACGGGCTGCTCAAACTGGCCGACCAGGATTTCGAATATACCGATCATCAAATGATGTTCGGTTTGATCCGTGAATCCGTGGAGCAGGATAAGACCGAGCATCATGAGTTTGTGGTGGAATCGATGCCGGCTTCCCTGCAAAGTGTCCTGCAGGAACTGGACTCGGAGAACGAAAAGTTCGAGCGCATGGAGGAGAAGTTGCTCGAAGAACTCCTGCGCGGGGTGATCAAACTGCGGCGTGTGGCGGCGGGCGAAAATCTGAACCAGTTGCGATATTTGCAGGAGGAAGCCCAGCAGGTCGGTGATCTGCGCGCGGCTTCCTACCAGGATCTGGTGTTAAAACATACCAAACTGCTGCATAACCTCGACCAGGCGTTCCGGAAGATGTCGTTGAAACGATTGCAATAGCTCCGGACCCTGTTCCGGATGGGCGTGGTCAAATTACAGTCTGTGTTTCAAGCGTAACAATTCACAGGTCATCTCGTCTGGTAAGAAAAGGGCACATGATTGCAAAAAAGAGGTCATCAGAGAAGGTAAAGGGCAGGACCAAGGTTAAACCACTGGCATCCCGGGTCAAAAAGATGACGCGGCCCGTATCGCGCCGGAAGGACTCGAATGGAAAACTGCCGGAGGAGAATAGCCTGAAGGATCTGGTGCTGATGGTCGATGAGGTGGGTGATCCTGACCTGAGCATGCTTGCCCAGCAGGAAGACGATCTTTTCGAAGAGGATGTCATCGATCTGAAAAACCCGGAGGTTGCCGCGGAACTGTCTGAAGATCCGGTGCGGCTTTATTTGCGCGAGATCGGTGCCGTCAAACTGCTCGATTCCGATAGCGAGTTCCGGCTGGCGACGATCATCGAAGCCAACCGTTTCGTGAGCACTCTGCGCCGCCGCCAGCTTCCCAAGGGACTTTCGCGGGAATGTGCCATCTATCACGCGGCGCTGGGGGAGATGCATACCGCCTGGGAACGCCTGCTCGAGGATACCCAACGGCTTCATTATGAGCCGCCCGATCTCGGCCTGATCCTGAGCGAAGCGCAGGCACTGCATGCCGGCTGGCAATCGGATGCGCCTTCCTATCTGCGAGCCTATCTGGATAACGGCCACTGGGGGGTCGACCATCTTTGGGATAACCTTGCCCGACATGCCTACAGTGTCTTTCTCAGCCTGTATCTGTTCCCGTTGGGCTACGCGGAGTGGCTGCTCAAGCATCTCAACCAGAAGCAGCGCCTGCCAAACCAGCGCACGCTCTACAAGCACCTCTGTGAGGACCAGGACCTCCTGACTGAAATGAACGCCGCGCAAATGCGGGCGGTAGAAGCCAACCAGGCATTGATCCGTGCCAACCTGCGGCTGGTGGTCAGTGTTGCCAAGCGCTATCTCGGGCGCGGCATCTCGTTCCTCGACCTGATCCAGGAAGGCAACATGGGGCTCCTGCGCGCGGTCGGGAAGTTCGACCCGCGGCGCGGCTTCAAGTTCAGCACCTATGCCACCTGGTGGATCCGGCAGTCGATCAACCGCTCCATCGCCGAGCAGGCGCGCACGATCCGCATCCCGGTGCATCTCTTTGAATCGATTACCCGCATTTTGCGGACCCAGCGAATGCTCATTCAGGAACTGGGGCGCGACCCGACGACGGAGGAGCTTGCGCTCGAGGTTGGCTATCTGCCTGCCTCGGACGTGCAAGCTGTCCTGCGCGCCCACTCGGAGGAGAAGCCGCTGCCGCCTGAGCTGCAGCACCGGCTGGACCTTGCCACCCAAAAAATCGACCGCGTCCTGCGCTCCGCCGAGGAACCCGTCTCGCTCGAGGGGCCGGTGGGCGATGAGGACTCCAGCTCGCTGGGTGAATTCATCGAAGACGAAGACGCGCCTTCGCCCATCGAGGCGGCGGCCCGCCAGATGCTGCGCGAGCAGGTGCAGCGCGCCCTCACGTCGCTCTCCGACCGGGAACGCGAAGTCCTGGAATTGCGTTTTGGTTTGAAGGATGGCAAGGACCACACCCTCGAGGAAGTCAGCCGCTACTTCGACGTGACCCGCGAGCGCATCCGCCAGATCGAAGCGAAGGCGCTGAGGAAGCTTCGGCATCCGTCGCGGAGCAGGCAGTTGAGGGATTATTTGGGATGATTGTGTAGGTCGGAGTGTCACTCCGACCTACTTCTTTATGGCAGCCAGACAAAGCGCTCGGTTTCACATTTCGGAGAGCATTCGTCTATCAGTGGGCGCGGCTGCTCATCTGCTGTCCCTAAATAATAAGTCTTCGTGGTCGTGAATATAAAAAAGCCAAGCGAATCCGGGCTCCAGACGATAACGTGGATCCCTTCCTCCATGGGCCATGCCTTGATGAACTCATAGGAGTCGGTATACAGGGCAAGTTGGTTATATTCAAGGTAAAGAAGTCGTTTTCCATCGGGGGAGAGGTAAGGCAAAGGGCGTCCGGGCCACGCCAGCATTTCGCTGGAACCGTCGTAGCGGATGTCATGGACGCGGCCTTCATAATCCACTGCCAGAAGCGGATACGGTCCCTTATCTTCAGCAAATGAGACAAGGATGTGGTTCGAATCGATGATCCTCCTGAATTTGCCGCTGGCCTCGACGATATAGCTCCCCTCCGCGGGAGGGGAGCTTTGACCCGCATAATGCCGGAACGATAAATAAATGGCTTGATGTTCCCGGTCCACGGCAAAGAATTCGGCCGAGTGCGGCCAGATGTCTTTGACCTCGCCTGTATCGGTGTTCAGGATTCGAAAGGAGCTTTGACTAGGCGCTACATCACTCCATATAAGGAACAGATAAAGATTTTCCGAAACCCAGTCGTAACTCCCCCAGCGAAAGTACTCTTGTTTAAGTTCTTTTGAAAATGAAATTTCCCGGCCTTCGAGACTGATCAGCCGCCATTGACTTCCCTCATAACTCGTCCCAATGGGAGAGCTGATTTGGTAAAGCAGGCTCAGACCATTGGGAGCCCAATCCAGCCAGTAGATGTTTTCTGGTTCGCGGGTGAGCTGGCGGATGGTCTCATCTTGCAGATGGTAGAGATAAATATCCGATGAGGGTCCGTCAATTTGTGTCGTGAACGCAATGGCCTGACTGTCGGGTGACCAATCGAATTGGAAAAGGCTGTTGATCAGTTCGTTCTGGACAAGAGACCGGCGACATTCCAGATCTTCAGAGCAATATGCTTCGTAAACAGGAAGATCGCTTAAAACCATCGCTTCGACCATCGGCTCCAGATTGGCAGGGAAGCCCGGAGACAGAAGCCTCGCGACCATATGGGTCGTTTCATCCGAAAGATCCATCAAATTCAACGTCAGGTCGTAGGGCTCTTTTGCGGATCCGGCAAAGTAAGCCACCCATTTGCCGTCCGGGGAGATGGATTTATCCAGCAGGAAAATATATCCATCCTTAGGAAGCTGGATTTGTCTCCGCCCACGTCCATCGATATCCACCAGGGTCAGCCGTTTATTGTCACGCGTGAAAAGAAGGTAAGGTCCCTGTGTTTGGAGAAGCGGATAGAGTGTGGAAGTTGGAGCTGCTGTCTGCGATGGGTGAGGGGTTTGGGACGGGAAAACGATTTCGGTTGCTGTGGCAGTTAACTGTCGAGTGGGATATGCCGAAGCAGGTGTACAGCTACCCACCCAAAAGGCCGCGAGCATAAAGAAGATGAGATGATTTCGCATGATAGATAACCCTTTCCTTTTGTGGAAGTATAGCAAATTAGACTATTCTCATCAATTTTGTGAAAAGTGACACTTTCACTGGCCCTTGCAAGTCTGTTATGTTATACTCTGCGAACGTGCAAAGGTGCACAAATAACGTCCATTTTGGGCGCTTAGAGGTGAGAGGATGCTGGAGTATGTAGCCATCGCATTGATGGTCGTTTTGTCTACCGTCGTTGCGTTGATCGCCATCGGATTGGGGACGATATTCGGACCAAAAAAGCACTCTGAAGCGAAAGCCATGCCCTACGAATCGGGCATGAACCCGTACGGCGAGGGGACGCGCCGGATGCCCATCCGCTTCTATCTCGTCGCCGTCCTTTTCATCCTGTTCGACAACAAACAAGTCTTAATCCTGACATGGGCGATCGTGTTCCACCAATTGGGGCTGATCGGCTT
>Ga0105098_10000392_pt1 | contig 14801 bp, 4 predicted proteins | sample PPLLak21cMay2015_FD_79137 | JGI IMG/M metagenome (GOLD analysis project Ga0105098, IMG submission 79137) | Freshwater sediment microbial communities from Prairie Pothole Lake near Jamestown, North Dakota, USA - PPLs Lake P7 Core (1) Depth... | ecosystem: Environmental > Aquatic > Freshwater >... | reverse complement strand
TCGACCCACCGGTTGACCCGCCAGTCGACCCACCGGTTGACCCGCCAGTCGACCCACCGGTTGATCCGCCAGTCGACCCACCGGTTGATCCACCAGTCGAAGACGGTGAGTGGTTTATTGCTCATCAGGGCAATGCGAACTATGATCAAACCAAGGCACTAACAGAAGGTGATGGTAGTACTTTCAACGTACAAGTTAAAGGAAATTTAACAATAGATGTCAGTGAAACAGTGAATGTTGTTTTTGATATTACCGGTGATGCTAAATATGGTGAAGATTTTAATATAGAGGTAAATAGTGGGCATAAACAGTTAACCACAGATTGGATTGTTTCAGAAGGCGGCACTAAACTCACTGTATCAATAACCAATACTTCTGATTCTGAATTTCATCTAAACGGCAAGCCATTTGAAGTGACCATTAACACAATAGAAGATTCTAATCCTGAAGGTTCTGAATATGTTACCTTAGACATAGCATCAACCTCAAAAGGTGAAGTGTGGGAATCAAACGATCAGGTAACATACACAATTAATGATGGAAACCAGCCACCGACTATTATGTCGGATGGTGCCGGTGATGTTGCTGAAATCACAATGTCGGCCGATGACAAGTTTGTTACACAAGTGGTTGCAACTGATCCAGATACAGATATCTCAAAGCTTAAATTTTCTATAAGTGGTGGAGATGATGAAGATTTATTTAAAATAGATAAAAATGGCGGAGACTTAGAATTTAAAAAAGCGCCGGAAGGTGATAGCACATACAATGTTACTGTTGAAGTATCCGATGGATTTCTTTATGATACACAAGATATTACTGTTTTAGTTGGTTCAGAAGACGAGCTTTCTAATAGTTGATATTTACATATACGTGTTTAATTTAATAAACTAACTTCTATACAATATAGAGATATAATATTTTTTGCGATAATTTAACGTTTGTTAAGAAATTATTGCAGGACAAGGCTTGTCATGTTGAACCGCCTCAGTTTAATAAGACAATAGGAATGTAATAAATCGACCTGAAAAAAAAGAAGTTGTATTATTATTATGTACATAAATAAGGTTAGGAGGAAAAAATAATTATGGCTAGAAATAGAATTATTTATGCTTCACAAAGCGTGTGGGCTAATGGTGAACTGCTTTACAGGGTTCAGTCATTAGGAACAACCACAACGTTTACGTCTGAGGACATTTTCGAATTAGGCCACCTAGACATTATAGATGTGGTTGATGATGTTCCGGCCGTAGCAGTTACAATTAACACAAATGATTTTGGTGATGTAAGAACATTAGCTATTTTAGCCCAGGTTGCTCCTGCAAAACGCGCGATGACAGCATCTGCTATTGTATCTAACGCAAACCTAATTGCAGGATCAGATTATCTGCATGGTGTTGCGCTTGCTGACTTTGCTGTTACCTGCGGAAATTTAACAGGTATTACAATGTGGGCTCCTGTTCAAGGTGAGTGTAGTGTTGGTACCTTGGCTAATGAAATTGATCAAACCCTGTTTCTTGATGAAGTGTATGTTAATAGTTTGGAGTTTGCATACACAACTGGTGCAAACGCAACTGAAAACTACGGTGCAGAAACAGACAATAAGATGTGGTTGTTAAATGCTGGAAGGTTTGTTAACTACTTCTCAGCCACTACATCAGGATCTCCTATGTCGTTAGGTGCAGTTGGTACTATTCCTACATTGTCTACAGGCAATTTGGCGTTTTTACGTAAGGACGCTAACGGGGCACCAGCAGTAACATTTTATGATGCATCAGAAAATACTATGACAAATGTAGAAGTAGTGGCTTATACTGGTAGTACTGTAGCATATAAATTTGCTTATGATTCAGCTACAGATTATCTTTATTACCCTACTGGTGATGCAATAAGCGCTACTGTAACCATAGATGTAGCTGATACTATTCAAGTAATATATGCTGCAGATGCTTACACGCCTGCCACTAATACTTATTTTAACACATTAGTGTCTGGTACAGAGCGTCCATATGAAGTTGGTGCTTTGAGACAAGGTCAGGTGGAGGTCTATATAGTAGACACAGTTGATACAGTGTTTGAAAACGCATGGCGTTTAACTGGTTGTACAATTTCTGCAGACCTAACTCGTGAGCCTCTTACCGAATTAGGACACCTTGGTCCATATGATAGACCACTTACGCTGCCTATACCAATTACAGTAACGGTAGATTCAACGGCAGGTGATCTTGAAAACTGGGCTAAATTTGCAGGACAAGATTACACCACGATTGATGATATAGATTTAAATGACTTAATGAACAAAGACGACCTTACACTTGTTGTTAAGGTTTTTGAACAGACAGACGAAGAAGCCGGTGGAACTGGTGCAAACAGAAAGGCCATAACACTGGTTGGTAAGAATTATTTTGACGACGGTGATTTAGCTGCTTATTCTGCAACAACAGATCAAGAACGTGCATTAAAAACCATAGTTGTTAAACATCTAAAGATTACAGATGAAGCTATGACTCTTGATGTTGGTGCTAATGCTACACAGACCTTTGGTTTCAGATCAACTAATGATCTGTTTGTTATAAAAGGTGATGTTTCTGTAGCAAACGCTCTGGCTGTAACACGTAATATCTAATAATTCTTTACATGTTTTAGGTTAAGGTGGAGATGGTCTGGATAACCAGACCATCTCTAAATTTCATAGGAAAGGAGGACGATGTATGAGTGATATGGGAAAAGAAAAAAGTCGGGAAAGACTCTTAAAAGAAATAGAAGAGGAAATAACAACTCTTTTCGAACAAGCCTTGGATTATGCACAGGTAGCCTGTGCTACACAAGATACATATAAAGTATTACGTTCAAAAATACTCAGAGTTGGTAATAACTGTATCAGAAATGTTAGAAAACATGCTCAACATTATGATATTTCATTTGTACCACAATCTGAAGAAATCATAGAATTTAAACAAATAAAAAAATAACTAAAAAGGGAAACGGAGGTATATATGGCAGAACAGGAAGTAACATTAGAGGTAAGACGTAGTTTTTTAGGGCCTGACGGAGAGGTTAAGTATTACATAGAACCACCTACAGCCGAAAACGTTAGGGGTGCTGACTGGCAATATAGTAAAACATATACGCAATGTTTGATTGAGGGCATCACAACAAGTGCCGAAATGATGGATATTCTTAATCGTAGAGGAATTGTTGGTCCTGAATTTGAACAAAGAGCCAATGAGTTGTCTCGTAATCTTGGTGAAGCTATAGTAAAATTAGAGGCCTGTGATAATGTCATGGATAAACGCGAGTTGTCCATAAAAGTGGCTCAAGCCAGAGAAGAATTATTTCAATGGAATCAGCGTCTAAATGGTCCTATGAATAATACAGCTGAACAAATTTCAGATGATGCCAGACTTGAATTTCTTACTTCATGTATGGTTGTAGATGAAACTAAAAAGCGTGTTTGGGATTCCTACGATAATTATTTAAGAGAAAAAAGCCAAGCTCTGGCATTGAGAGCAAGATTCGAAGTTATGTTATATCTACAAGGATTAGAATCAGATTTTCTTGAACAAACTCCAGAAGCACGTGCTATGAAAGAAATACAGCAAGAAATACTGGAAAGAGCTCAGTCTGTATTAAAAGCTGCGGAAATAGTTAAGAAAGAAGAAGCTGAAGCTGAAGCTAAAAAAGAGGCAGATAAACTAATAACTAAAAATGAATCAATCCCTGATGCTGAGGTTGTTGAGAAGAAGCGCAAAGTAGTTTCTAAAAAGAAAGCTCCTAAAAAAACATCAGAATAAGGCAAACATGGGTTTAACACACGACGAATTAGATTATTATCTTATTAAGATTTTTTCTAACGCAGATTTCGTAAATGTGAATAACATGTTTGTTATGTTTAAATATCCTGATAACATTACAAAACAACGTGCAAATCTTGTGTATGAACAATCTTATGCTGATGCTATCAATAATGGTATATTACCACAAAAAGATCTTGAGGAACTGATAGACAAAAGAAACATAATAACTACTGCAGAGAAAAATTTTCTTAAGAAGTTAAAAGATCAATTAGAAGCACAAACAGTTTTGTTGTCTAAAACCACAAGAGTCAGAGCAAACCAAGATAGAATTAAAGGCATAATAACCAAAATTCGTCGTGATATTTTTGAAATAGAATCTAAAAAAAATTCAAAACTTATGATGTCTGCTGAAAATAAAGCAGAAGAAGAAAAAACAGTTTTTATGGCAAGTAGGTGTACTTATACCGAAGACGAACACTTACTGTGGCCAACATATGATAGTATAAAAAATGATACCAAAATAGATCTTCGAGATAAAATATTATTAAAGTTCTTAAGATTCTATTCTGGTTTTCCTTCATCTATAATAAGGGAAGTAGCCAGAAGTAATTTATGGAGAATAAGATATATAAATAGTATTAAGACGTCTGATCCATTATTTGGAATTCCTACGTCAGAGTATTCAGCAAACCAGTTAAGCCTTGCTTACTGGTCTAATTATTACCAAAACATATTTGAAATGTCGGCCGAAGATAGACCGTCAGATCTAATAATAGATGATGATGAAGCATTAGACGCATACATGAAATCAGTCTATGAGGAAAGGAATAGAGATGATGCTTCTAGAAGAAGTAAAGTAAACAGATCTGGAAAACTATCGGCATTTAATTCAGAAGAAGTTATAGTTACACGTTCTCATGAATTATACGAAGAAATCAAATATGACACACCTAAAGAAGCGCAAAAACTCAAGGATAGAGTTGATTTAAAGAAAAGAACCAATAGGCGTGGTTAGGATAGGAATAGTTTATTTATTTAACTTAAGTAAGTTATAGTAAGGTCGGATTTAGTCGACCTACACTAGTTTGACTTTATCCTGGAGGTATGCACTTGTCTATAGAGATTAATCTTAATACAAACGATAATACCAAAAAAACATCATCACCTGCTGGTGGTAATGTCCCATCATCTACTATTATCAAGCCAGAAATTGAGATAAAAGCTAGCATGATTAATCAAGCCGCCATGGCTGCAGCTAAATATATGGCTCCTATTTTACAAGGAGCTATAGAAAAAGCAACTGGTGGTGCTTCACCTAGTTCTCAAGATATAGAAATAGTAGCTTCTACCAAGTTAACTGCTTTACTTGAAAAACTTTCTAAACAAAATAAACAAATAGATATGCCTACCGAATCTCGTAAAGCTGTTCCTGTTATCATTAAAGAGCTGACCAAGGGTACAAACATTACAGCTCCTACTAAACGGCAGATGACCATGACAGCTCGTAATGCTATAGATACAGGTGATTTAGAGAAAGAAATAGCTAGTTTAAAAAACGAAATAAAAGATTTAGCCAAAGAAATAAAAGTATCTAAAACAGCTTCTAAAAAACAGAATGAATCTATAAATACTGATAAATTAGAACACAAACTAGAACAAACAACTAGAGCTTTAGAAGAATCTAATAAGGTAAATGAAAAACTAATAAACGTATTGGAGAAGTCGTCAAAGGATAAAACACGTCCATACAAACCATACGTGCAAGAAGATTACGAACCGTTTGGTCCTCCTGTTAAACCAAGGATCAGAAAAGAATCCAGATCAAACGCACCTACAAAAGCATCTACTGAATCCGTAGATATAAAGCAAACTATAGAGACAGTTATAGATAAAAAAGATATACAAAAACAAGTTGAAGATGCTGTAGAAAAAATAGAAATAAAGCCTACCATAGATAAAACAAGTATAAGAAAAGAGATAGATGATGTTGTAAGTAAGCAATTCATTATACCTATATCAGCAGGTGGTTTTGATACTCTTACAACAAAAATAACGAGAGCGGTGGATCAAATAGCCGTAAAAGCTTCGGCAGTTAATGTAGAACTTGATAATGTGCTTGAACCGTTAAGATCTTTGATAGAAAATCCAAAAGAAAAAGCGCTTGATCTTACGGTGGTTGAGAAAAAACTAAATGAATTAATTACTCATATATCAAGTTTAAACATAAAAGGAGATCCTACTTCAAATTTAACCAGAGTGCTTGAAGAACTACAATCTTTTATTAGACGTTCTGGAAGAAGAGAAGTAGATAAAGAAAGTGTTAGTTTTGCACAGGCTTCTAATACAGGCGCATTGAGAGCTAAAGATTTAACAGGGATGTATCTGAATTATGGTATGTCTAAACCTACAAGAAAACTAATACAGCCTTTACATAAAGACATCATTAATGAACCAGTTGGAATAGACCCATCTATACCAAAAGGCTCACAGGAAATAAAGAGATTATCTGAAGTAAGTACCAGAGAACTTGCTAAATCTTTGCACGCCTTACAAACTAATATTATAGAATCGTTGGAAAAAAACTTTGAACATGGATCTTGGAAGATAGTAAGACCAGAGGGCCCTGATTTAACTAAAGCATTTAAAGCCTCAGAAGGAGACAGACAGTGGGTTGCTGAAGCAGCAAATGTTGGGGCTATCAGAACAAAATTATCATCCTTGAGAGGAACTTCAGAAGGTTTACCAACAGGAGCAGAAGCGTTGGTAAAAATGTTAAGGGATGAGCTGGCTAAATTTGAATTGAATCAAATAAAAAACAGCGATGTTGATTTAGCAAGCCAGATAGGACGCTGGTTAATTAGAACTCCTGAAGAAAAGATAAGAAAAGATCCATCTATAGAGGCCTATAAACAAGTATTACTACGTCTAAAACAAAGCGATGTTGGTAAAGGAACCATGGCCGGGCCAGAACTGGTTAACGAGCTAACAAAAGCATTCGATTTAGATAAATTACAAAGTATATTTAAACAAACTCAAGCAAAAGCCGAAGCAGAGAGTATGTTATATTCAAAATTTATCAAAAGGATTAGTATACCTGCGGCAAGAATAGAATCAGAAACAGGAACAAAAACAATAAGTACAGTACATGGTAGCGAAAGATCAATACCTAAATATATCAAATTTGAGACAGGTTTTGAGCAGCTTTTTGATAAACTAATGAGAGAGCGTAAAGAGCCAGGTATACACGATGTTGCTATGAAACTGGCTTCAGGTATTGTGAATGTGGGTATGAGACCAACAGGAGCAAAGCTATCTGAAGCTAATGTTGTATCTAAAAAACTATTACGCGCTGCGTTAGATAACAAAGTAACAGAAGATGTTAGACAGCAAGCTATATATGCTGCAAAAGTAAAAGATTATGAAACACAAAAACTTGGTGTTAAATCTACTCTTGCACAAGATGTTGAAAAGTCGTTAGGTACACAACTACCATCAACAATAGATGATCTTGTAAGTCGTTTAGAGAAGTTAGGTTTGTCTGCCTATGACGTTGTCAAAAGCATGGATAGACTTGAAGAGCTTGACATGTATAAAGTACTTAATAAGGTGTTAGAAGGTAAGCCTGGAAAATCACCGTTGGAAGCTATTGGTACAAAGCTGGGGCAAGGTAAAAGCATCAGGGATTTTGAAGACGCTATTAACGAATTCCAAGGAACAATGCCGTTAGCAGATATAGTAAGACCAAGACGAGGTTTTCACCAAGAATCTGTTGTTAACGTACTGACAAAAACATCTGGATTATTTCAAAATCAAAAAAATTTAATGCCTGACGAATCCAAAACATTGATAAAGGAGTTAAATTTAAGATTTGACGAATTTATAGATGCTCAAAAGAATGTACCTGGTAAAGAACCGCTACCTACTGGAATTTCAAGATTAGGCACTCTCGGTCTTGTAGAAGAAGGTGCACAAAGAATACGAGAATATAGATCAACTGGTAGATCAGAAGAAAAACTTAAACATATGAGGAATTTAGATGCTACTGCTCTTGAATTCTATAGCCAGGATCTAACTGATTTAGCACCATTTAGTCAATTCCAACAAATAGGTAGAAATATTTCTAATGTAACAAACGCAATGAGTGTTGCTATAGACAAAGATGTTGCAAAGAGATATGGCATACCTACTCCCGAAACCCCATCACTGAGATCTTCCGCTGAAAGAGACGTTATAGAAAGTGGTAAATATGGTAAAACTGGTTATGGTTATAATGTTGTTGCTGAATTACGAAATACAGCATCTAACTTTGAAGACCAAATTGTTATTTCAGGTAAGTTAGCAAAAGCATTAACAGCCGTGACAAAAACATTAGTTAAACCAAGCCAGGGTGGTAGAATTTCGTCTGGTGGTGGTGGAATTTCTGCAATGGCGGTTACCGAAATAACAGAAAAAGAGATAAAACACGCATTCGAAGAATATATGAGTATTCTTGGTAAACCAGTAAAATATGAAGGAAGAGCAGATCAGGCTATAATTTCAGAAGTAAAAAAGGCTATAGCTACGGTTAGAGGAGAACCTGTAGAAGTACAACAGGCCAAATTAGCAGAAACGTTTGTTAATTATTTCGGTAGAAAATTCACTACCAGATATGGTTCTAAAGGCGTAAGCATTGCCACTCAGAAACAAACTGGTATAAACATAGCTGATATAATATCAGAATATGCAGGAACTCCAGTTAAAATAGATGCATCACAAAACTTAGGGGCGGCAACAACCCCTAAATCAATGGGTAAATTAGTTTCAGAGTTATTTGATAAAGATATTTCAGATTCATTACGTGAAGAGCTGGTTGAATCCGGTAATAAATTTATAATAGATTTGTTTCATAAGACAGGTGAAGGTGCTATTGTAATAGCAAGCGAAGCTCGTAAATCTGCAAACATTTATAAAAAACTGAATGAGTTTTGGAATGAAAAGTTCGGCAAAGATTTGTCATTAGGGGAATCTGGTATACAGCAAATAAAAGAACAATATAAAGAAAAATTTTCAGAAAAAGGGCTGATGGAAGTTAAGCCAATAGATGTACGTATTAGTTCTTATGGTGCAGCAAAACGTGGTTTACAAACAGAATTTTTAGAATCTATTATGAGCAATGTGGCTGGAGCCGGCGAAGGTGGAAAAACAACCATGCCTACATTGTCACAAGAAGCTTACACTAAATTATTAGGCAAAACACCTACTGGGACATCTCCAGATCAGTTAAGAGAAGCTACAGGTGAATTAAGTAGATTAAGCAAAGCTCTTGGATATGAGGCTGCTTCTACAGATCAATTGGAATCTATAGCCAAAGAGTTATATTCTGGTAAAGAAGCCTTTGAATCAATAAAAGAAAAACGCTTAAAAATAACTTCAGGTGAGTTAGATATTAATGCCATTGATACCACAACTAAAAAAGATGTTGATGAGTACGACAAAGCCATGCGTGGTGCTATTTTGGAATCAGCTTCCAATTATTATAGTACTATAGTAGATGAGGTTGGTCAAAAAAGAAAAGGTATAGTTGGCACCAAATTCATGCAGATTATAGAAGAACCACATCTCTATCCTGAATGGGATAAAGGGGCTATAGAGATGGGGGCAAAGGGAGCTCGTATAGACATTCCAGCATTTTCTGCTTATGCCACAGTGTTTGGTGAAAAATCTCCAATGCTTAAAGAAATACAATCAAGCATGGATACCAGCTCTGACGTTCAGTGGGAATATCTAAAAGCACTACAGGCAATAAACACAGAGAATATAGATACGTATAATGCGTTAACGCAAGGATTGAAAAGAATAGATGTAGGAGAACTTAAGCCTTTTGATTTTTCAACTGGTAGTTATGTGGACGAAGAAAGAGATCTTGCAGGTACAATTTTAGACGTAAACAAGCTTATGTCATCGTTTATGTTACAGTTACCAACTGGAAAGAGAACGCCAGAAGATAAACCAGAAAGGGAAGATTTTTATGTTCCAGGTCCATTGGCAAGAGGAACATATGAAGATCTTTTACTTGCTGGTGAAGAAGGGATGGAATCTATAGGTAGGCGTTTAATACATATAGTTAATATGGCTAAACAATTAGCTGATGCTATGGAATCTCCAATAGAAATTGATTCTACAAAATTGGCCGATGCTATAGAAAGTAGAATAGCTAATTTGAGAGTAGAAGCCTATGAAATATCTAAAAAACCAGTTACTGAAGAATCATTATCAAGACAAAAGGACATTTTTAATGTTCTTCTATCGCTTTTATCAGAATCAAAAGCACCTCTTAACTATAAAGGTGGTCCTGAAAACGAACGTGACTATATAATGGATCCAACACGTGGAATAAAGGCAAAATACTTTGCAAGAGCAGGAAAACCAGAAGCTGTTAATTATGCTGATACTATTGGTGTAATTAGTGATTTATTGGTTGGAAAACGTAAAGGAGAACTAAAAGAATATTCTGGTTTATCCATGGCAAAAGGTTTTGGTCAAAAAGAATTATTACCACTTGCTGAAAAATTAAATATTAACACACAGACACTTAAAGATGAGGCTTTAAACACTAGAATAGAAGCATTACAAAAAGCAAAAATAGATTATTACTATTCATTAGCAGAAACAGCCAAAGGTAAAAAAGGTTCAATAGATACACTTATGTTTGGTCGTAAAATTCCTTCTGTTATAGGAAAAGCTGTAGTTGCGGTTGTAGACAAACAATCAGATTTGGCTAAATTTAATAATGTTCTTAATAATATAGTAAACGAATACAGCGATGGTAAACTAAATATAGTTGAGGATATTAGGCAAGATGTTAAGAAGCTAGACGATATAAGAGCTACACATACTAAACAAATAGCGACTCTTAAAAAGACAGGAACTCCGGTATTAAAATCTGGAGTTGTTGGTATTCCAGAATCCCTCGCAAAAAAGATCCCAGCCACATTTAAAAAAGCAGAAATAGACAAAGAAACCGGTGAATTTACAGTAGGATCAGAAGAGGAAGGTTCTGTCTATAGCATGCTTCAAATGATTTCTAAATTAAAAAAGAGCGCCCCATATAGAAAAAATGAAAATATTAGAACCAAAATAGATAATTATATAGACAAAGAGGTAGTTCCTTTTGTTGAAAGTATAAGATTTCCATTCACTGGTGAATCATCTTTAGTTCCATATAAACCAAAGCTAATTAAAGATGAAGAATACGGAGGAATGGCTCAAAACGCTCTTATAGTTCCAGGTATACCTGAAGGTTTGGATGATCTTGGTAAGGTAATAGGATCTATACAAGACAAAATAAAACAATTATCCAAGAAAAGAGAAGAATTATATGAAACAGGTCTGACTACACCTGCCACTGTTGAGGAGGCTGGTGTTCTTACTGATGTTATAAGAAAATTAAGCGCTGCTATATCAGACGTTATTCCTAAATACGCTGCACAGGCCCAAAAACTAGACTTTGACGGTGATCAGATAGAACTACATTCTGCAAAAACTGTGGAAGCTAGGAAAGATTTACAAAAACACTTTGAAACTTTTTATAGAAGAAACCCAAAAGAAGACCCAAGTATAGCAGATACGTACAGAACTAAATTTTTGTCAGACGCTGTTGTTAAATCTACTGGAAAATATGTAATTGGCGAAGCGTCTAAAACTTTTGAGAAAAAGTTTGAATCTGGAAAAGGATTTGATTTTATGAAAAGTCCATTCCTAACAAAAGATTTAGAGTATTTGAGTGGTAAACAAGCACTGTCTGCTATGTCAACAGGTGGTGGTAATGTACGTAATATTTTAGAAGACGTTGTTAGAGATCTTCCTTCACATAAAGTTCCAGGTGATTATAAAGAAGGTTTGATAGAACGTTTAAGTAGCATAAAACCAGTAAAAGGAAGAGATGAAGAATATGTAGATTCATTAATGGGAGTTATACAGGGGGCTAAAACAGAGATAGAATCTATCGATGTTATGGTTGAAAAGGGCATAAAACAAAAATTATACGAATCTAAATTGAGTGATGCTATAGAAGCACAACTATATAAACTTCATACTGGTCAAGAAACAGAAGGTATGTATAGAGTACACAGGGTTGCTGAAGCTGCAGCTGGTTTTGGTACAGAGGGTGAAAAACCTAGCGAATATTTTGAGAAAAGATATCCATCAGACTTGAAATCATTGGGAGAAAACGCAGCCAAAGAATTTAATACAATGATGAATGAGGTTCTTCGTTTCGCTATACAAAAAGGTATGGATGTTAAACATGCCGGCGAAAAACCACTTGCAGGAGAGATAACAAAGTTTCTAACACATGGAGAAACATCAGAATTATGGGATAAAATTAAGAATGATAAATCTTATGATGATTTAAAGAAATTCTCAGATTCTGTTGAAGAGACTATAAAAGGTAGATTAGGGGCATTGCCTACTGTTGATGTTGAAGGTATAGAGGGTAGTGTTTACTCTGAAGCAGAAAAGATAGTATCATCCAGAGGTGAAAATATAAGCCTTAGTGGAAAATCAAGACAACAACTTATAGATTTAATAGTGGAAAGAGTTGGTTTTAAGGGGTTTATTGAAGAATTATCATTGTTTATAGAAAAAGAGGCCACAGATAGTTTGATTGAACAAGGTTTTGGTGAAAGTAAAGCTCGCTCAAAAGTTGCTTGGCAGAAAGCAAATACAGGAATAAACTTAAGAAAAACTTTTCAGACAGGTTTGCAACCAATGTCCATCTATAGATCATCAATGATGTCTCAAGAAGGGGCTAGAGAAACATTTAAAGAAAGAGGTTTAAATATACCTGGTGCTCCTAAAGAACTTAATGTGATAAGAGATAAAAAGACACTACTTGACTATCAAAGAAAATTTGCAGAGTCAGCGACTGTTGCTGAAGCCCTTAAGCAGGATTTTGGAAAAGTATTACAGACTGAACAAAGTGGTGCATATTCTGAGATGACAAAAGGGGCTATAGATAATTTAAACAAACGGCAAAAAGATTTAGAAGATGCCTTAAGAAATGTTGATGTTGCTACACATCAGGCTTCTAAAAACATGTCCATAGCTGACAGAATTTTAAAAGGAGAGGGATTAACTGAATTTTCTACAAATATATTAAAAAGTGCTGATCCAGAAGAAGAGATAAAAAAATTATCAGAACTTTCTGCCACACCATATGCTAAAGGAACTGATTATGAGAAAACAATTCAGGAACAAATAATTAAAATTGCTGATGAGATGAGGGCTTCAATTAAAGAAAAATTAGGTGAATCAGCAACTACAGATGATATACAAACTGAACTAGAAGCTGTAATGAAAGATCTTAATGAACGAGTTAAAAATATATATCAATTAGATAGAATTATTGATAATTTACTGGCTACAAACCTTTCAGAAAAAAGAATTCTTGGTGAATTTTTTGGTGGCCAAACCAAAACAGATTATACAGCTTCAAAGCAAAAAATAACAATGGCAGATTCCGTAAGAAAAACCATGGCTGAGGATACCAAAACCACTATTGCCTCAACTATGGCAAACATAGGAGCAGTTGGTGGTGGTTATGGTGTAAACATCAAAGATATTGTTCCTGACGATACACTACGAGGTCCAGGAGAAGTAGTAAACGTGTTTTTAGTTGGGGTTTCATCAGGAGTGTTTGGAAATTTAAAAGGATTGACAGACATTGGTTCTGTTGGAGTGGCAGGCACTAGATTTGAATTGCCTCCAGATCCTGAAGCAGACGCACTTAAAAGTCTTCTTTCTAAAATGAAAGGAGAAATAGATGGAATCGCAGAATCAGTATCTCTTAAAGAACAAATATCCCCAAGTAGACTTAAAGGCGGTGGTGCGTGGGGAGATACAAAAGAAAGATTTAGATCACAGATAGATGCTTTAAAGGATAGTCTAACTAGGAATATGGATGAAGATAAGCATCCTGAAGCAGAAGCTGCTGCTGCAATAGGCGAAGTAGTAAACACCAAAATAAGACAGTTGTTAAAAGATCAAGCACAATTTAAAACTGAAGTATACAAAGAAATTGACGTGGCTGGAGGTAGGTTAGGCGGTTCTGCTGATATAGTTGAATATGGTGCTGGTGATATACCTATAAAAGTAGCAGATGTAAAAACAATTAGAGCCGACAAGCTTGCTATGATTAAAGATCTGGCTGAAAAACATGGTGGTGATCTTAAAAAAATAATAGAAGACGCTGATATAGAAGAGAACATTAAACATAAACTTGAAAATTATTATTCGCAATTAAATGCTTATTTAACAATGTTCGGTGCTGATACCGGTGAATTAAAATTCTACAGTAGCGACATTAACGATATAAAAGATTTAAGCGTAGATCAGTCTATCAATTTAGTAATGAAACAAGACGTTGAAAGATTTAACAAAGACATTGAAGCAGTAAATACAGCCAGAGACGAATTAAACAAAGAAGGAAAAACAATACTTTCTATTACCAAAACAAAAAGAAGTTCAGAAATTCCAGACATATCTGATGAAGAATTAAACAGAGCTTTGGCGATAGCAAAAAAACAACGAGGCACTAGGTCTTTACCAAGAATATTAAGCAACAAAGATGCTATTAATGTCTCTGACTTTGCTGCCGCTTTTGCAAATAAACAAACTGGTTGGGGACAGGTTGGTGGTTTTGATAAAGTATTGGAATCCCTTGCTTTTGGTCAAGCCAAACCTGTAGAAGGACCTGAAACAGAAGCCTTGTATAAAAACCTTAAAATGCTACATCAACAAGCTAAATCAATTCAACAAGAAAAGGGTGTAGACGTTGAAGCTTTTAAAACCATGCCAGCAGAAGTTCAACGCATGCTTAAGACAATACAAGAAGAAGGAACAAGCGACACAAAAGTAAGAGAATTTGTTGATGTAACAACCGCTTTAAGAGATCTGAAGACCCCAGATTTTGGTCCGATGGCCTTTATAAAAGCCTGGAAGATGTATCGTATGGCTGTTGGTGAC
>Ga0105098_10000391_pt1 | contig 14804 bp, 14 predicted proteins | sample PPLLak21cMay2015_FD_79137 | JGI IMG/M metagenome (GOLD analysis project Ga0105098, IMG submission 79137) | Freshwater sediment microbial communities from Prairie Pothole Lake near Jamestown, North Dakota, USA - PPLs Lake P7 Core (1) Depth... | ecosystem: Environmental > Aquatic > Freshwater >... | reverse complement strand
CGTGTTCCGTATCTCATTAATGTTTTCCGGACCGCTGTTTATCTTGACCCTAAACTCATGAGCGCTTATTTTTTCGGAGGGACTATTGTTCCGCTCAAGAAAGCCGATATCCCTCTGGGGAATGCTTTCCTCGCAGAAGCCTCTTCTTTAAATCCGGGAGATTGGCGGATACCGTTTTGGATAGGGTTTAATTATCTGCAACTTGGTGAATATCTTAAGGCTGCCGAATACTACCAGAAATCTTCTTTATTGCCCGGGGCGCCAGCGTATCTTAAGACGAACCCGGCGATGTTTTATTATAAAGCAGGCAAGGCAGAGATGGGCCTTGTATATTTAGAAAGCCTCGCTCAAACCATTACTGACGAACGGCTTATGGAACTTTTTAAGAAGAAAATAGATTGGTTGAAAAATATCGTGTTTTTAGAAGGAAAGACAAGGAAATTTAAGGAACTTTACGGCTTCTGGCCCAAGGATTTAAACGAATTAGTACAAAAAGGCTTGATCGAGAAGGTCCCGGATGATCCCTTTGGGAGAGGTTACCAATTAGATAAAAACTGGGAGAAGAATCCGGGTAAGATCAGAAGTGTATTCTAAGAAAAAGCCTTTTTTTGCAAGGTAGAATATATTCTAACTTGTTGATTTTAATTGAAATAAATGTCATAATAAGGCATACTTATTATAGGAATGTTTAAGGGAAAAATCTTATAATATTGTATTATAAAGGTAGGTGGAATATGCATAAGAAAGGGTTCACTTTAATAGAGCTTATTGTGGTGATCGCGATCATTGCTATTTTAGCTGCGGTGATCGTCCCAAATGCTTTTAAGGCTATTGAGAAGGCTAAAATGGCGAGAGCTACCGGAGATATTCGGAGTATTAAATCAGCAGCTCTTGGGTATAATGCCGATACAGGGCTTTGGCCTTTGCTTGGCCTGGGGGGCGCGGTAAGGGCATCGGGGAAAGGGTTTGTTACTAATGATGATGGGGCGGGGAATCCTGTGCCAGGATGGTATGGCCCGTATCTTGAGAAATGGTTCGTAAATCCGTGGGGAGCTGCGGGTGGTTTTGGAAATAAATATTATTGGGACGCGGATTATGTCGGGGATGATAACGGAGACGGCATAGCCGGGGAGGCGCAGGTAATTATGTTTAATGTCCCTCGTAAAAGCGCGCAAACATTAGATGTGAAGTATGATGATGGGATTCTTGTTGGAGCAAGCGTTGGTTTTATATATCAGAATCTTGTCGTGACCCCTAACCCGGCAGCTGATCCGCTTACGCTTAATTGGATGATTAAAGAACCTATTCAAGGGTGATAATAAACAAGGCCGAAAGCAAGCTCGCGTGTAGGTAAGTGAGATTGTGGTAATAGGATTGAAGTTTCAGGATTGAGTTTTCTTTACTTGCGAGGTGCCTATGTATGCCAAGCGGTATTTATCCAGAGGCGTTACCTTAGTAGAATTGATCGTTGTGATAGCTGTTATCGGTATCTTGTCCACGGTGATCGTGCCGAATGCCTTCCGGGCTATTGAGAAATCCAAGATAGCGCGCGCGACACAGGATGTCCGGGCAATTAAGGCGGCTTCAATGGCATTTTATAATGACCTCGGGCTTTGGCCGGGAAGCCAATGGGGAGTCATGCCTCCAAACGCGGGTACCGGTTATATGGGGGACCCTTATTCCCGGGCGGAATATGGAGAGGGATTTTGTACCCCTCCTATTGTGCATAGCGGTGACGCTGCGCGCCAGCTGACCGGTAACAACGCGATCTCGTTCTGGCAGGGCCCGTATTTACTTAAATGGTTTTTCAGCCCCTGGGGCTGGCCGTATATGTGGGATGTGAATAATTGGGACGCGACCGGCAACGGCATTCCTAATGAACATGTGATCTGGTTTGACCTGGCCAAGCATCCCGGGCCGTATGATACTAATCCTAAGATCCCGAGTGCCTCCCGGGATAAATTGGATAAAATATTAGACGGCGGTAACGGCCTCCATTCCGGGCTTTTGCAGGAGATGAGCGATGATCCCGGGTACGGGACGTCTGTATGTATCGTTGTTTTTGAAGGATATTAAAAAGAAGATAAACATATTGCTGGCAGTCGCAGTTTAGTATATAATTTATCGTGACTATGGAGAAAAAGGCTACGACTTTAATTGAATTGGTTATTGCTCTTGCGATCGCGGCGGGCATCGGCGCGGTGACATTGGTGGCATTTTCTCTTCTTGACAGGCGTTCTTTGGAATCATCGGTAAGAAGTTTATATGTAGATTTATCCTGGGCAAAAACACAAGCACTGGTTCATCAACATAATTATTTATTCGTTATAGACACGGCTAATAAATCATATAAAACCGGTGAAGATAAAGATGATAATGATACTTTAAGCGCTGCCGAAGAAGAGAAATATAAGAAATTAAGTTGCAGCATAGCAGTTACTCCCGAGGCAACCATACGGTTGCGCAAACTTTTTGGGACAAGTATCGATGCTTCTGGAGATCCCGTGGATCCGCCTGTACAAATTACCCTGACACGCGCGGGAAGGTCTAAGCAGGTCAATGTTATCAGCGGAACGGGATTCTTAGAAATCCAATAAACCACCGTGGGTGTTGTGATGCGGAGATTTTTTAAAAAGATGTCAAGAAAAAGCTTAAGTTTAGTTGAAGTAGCTATCGCTATTGCCATACTCGGGGTTATGCTTGTTTCTATGCTCGGTATGTTTACTCAAGGGTATAGGTATGTGCGCAAGAGTGATTTGCAATTGCGCGGGTTATTGCTGGCGCAGCAGCGGATGGAGGAGTTATGTGCCGATGGGGACCCGGGAGATCCTTTGTATGCGTTTGCTGCGGATAGGAATGAAGCGAAAATAGCGATTTCCGGGACGCCTTTCTTTAGGTCGGTCTCTGATGATTTAAACGCTACTTTAAAGCGGCTCAGTGTTACTGTTTCGTGGTTGGGAGAACAAGGGGAGCGTTCTATTACACTGGTTACCCTTATCGCTGATTACTGAGGTGATAACTATGGCTCAAACGAAAAAAGGCTTTAGTTTAGTAGAGATCTTAATATCGCTGGTGGTATTTGGATTTGTTATGGCTTCTGCCTCAAGTATTTTCTATAGGATTTCGAATGATTGGAGAAAGCAGTCCAGGAATATTGAATGCCAGGAAAATCTGCGCTGGGCAATGGAATTTATGAGCAGAGAGATTAAAATGGCTGATCCTGATGATGTTGGCGGTCCGGGGAATAGTAATCCACCCGGGTGCGCCTATGGCCATTTTAAAAAGCTGGAGTTTGACGTTGATCCTGATGGCTCGGGCTCTGATCCGGAAATTACCGTGCGTTATCGGCGGGATGAGGCAAATTATACTTTGGAACGCTCCTGGAAGCTGGCCAGCGGCGGTGGCGGATGGACAACCGAGGTTTTGGCAAATAATATTGTTGATAATCCTGACAATGCATGTGGAACCGTTCCTGGTAATTGTCACGCGTTTTTGTGGGATTTTCTTGGAATTAGTAAAGCTTATGCTCAAGGTGGCGGCGGCGGTGGCGGTGGTGGCGGTGGCGGTGGCGGCGGCGGTGGTGGCGGCGGCGGTGGTGGCGGTGGTGGCGGTGGCGGGCCTACTTGTTCTGCTCACGACCCTTTCTTCAACGCTGATCATGGAGTTATGAGAATTATGTTGACGGCACGGCCATTCCCTGATCAACCAGCAGGCCAGGGGAACCGGGACTATACATTAGAAACTTCGATAAAGGCGAGGGGCCAATGAGAGGCCGAAAAGGGCAGGTATTATTGTTTACTTTTTTCCTGCTTGCTATTGTGAGTGTTTTGGTCGGTGTTTTATCTACTGTTTGGGAAGCAAAGATAAAAATAGGGGCTGTTCAGAAAAATAAAGTTGCCGCTTTTTATCTTGCTCAGGCAGGTGTTGAGAGGGCAAAGGCTGAGTTGAAGAATAATTGGGACTGGACCGGAATCACTCAGGCGAGTAAAGTTTCCTTAGGAGATGGTTATTATTGGGTTGAGCTTACCAGCCGGGATGATACTACCCCAGGCGTATACCGCGAAGTAACAGCGACGGGGCATGGCCAGTTGGGGGATATGAATAAAACGGTCAGTGTCCGTTTAAGGGTAGATATCGGCGTCCCAAATTCTTATTCTTACGATTCTTGGGTTGAAAGTTAAGTATGCAAACCTATACCTATAAAGCGCGTGATGCCGCAGGGAAATTGATCCAAGGTAGCCTCACTGCCGAGAATGAAATAGAGTTATCCAGTCAGCTCAGTAAATCGGGATATTATCTTACCTTTGCGCGGGTTTCTTCATCACAAGCAGGAAAAACAGGCGCCAAGCGGGCCCATCGCATCAATACACTTAATGCCTCAGAACTGCTTAATTTTACCACACAACTGGCTATTTCTTTGGATGCCGGTATTACGTTATTGGCGGCTTTGCGTGATCTGGCGGGAGCTGCCCCGTCAAAGAAAGTAAAAGCAGTGGTGGAGAATATCGCTAATAATGTGGAATCAGGCAGGTCGTTGAAAGACGCGTTATCTGATTATTCGAGGTCATTCCCCAAATTATATACTTCGATCATCGGCGCTGGAGAAAGCACGGGTAAGCTTCCTTTTGTGTTGGGAGATTTAGCGAAACTTCTCGAATGGCAAGAGGAGTTAAAGTCGAAGGTGAAGGAAGCTTCTATTTATCCGATCATACTTTTTACGACCATGATCATGGTGGTCCTTGTTTTAGTTATTGTGGTTATCCCTAAGTTTAAACCGATGTTCGATGACCTGGGGGTTGCCTTGCCTTTACCAACGCAGGTTGTTTTAGCGATCAGCGATTTAGCGGCGGGGTATTGGTGGGTCGGGCTGCTTGCGATTATCGGGGGAGTTGTCGGGTACAAAGTAGTTAATTCTCAAGAAAAAGGCCAATATTTACTTGCAAAATGGAAGCTGCGGATCCCGGTTGTCGGTGTCCTGATGGAAAAAATAGCTTTGTCCCGGTTTTGCCACACCTTTGCTTTGGGCTTGCGTTCCGGTGTCAATGTTTTCGCGGCGTTAGGTATCGCTTCAGAAGTAACCGGGAATAAATATTTTGAGACTCTTATCGTTAAAGCCCGCGACTATGTCAACGTGGGAGAAAAAATCTCGACAGCATTGCAAATGTCCGGGAAATTCCCTTATCTGGTCGTGCGCATGATCGGTGTCGGTGAACAGACAGGTACGTTAAGCGAAACACTGGAAAAGGTCAACCAATATTATGACAAAGAAGTCCCGGCGGCGGTCAGGGGCTTATTCGCTATGTTTGAACCCCTTATGATCGTAACCATGGGAGTTGTTGTAGGCGGGATCGCGCTTTCGGTATTCTTGCCTCTTACTTCAGTAGTTTCCAAAGTCGGCGGTTAAAATATGTCTAATATGTTAATAGGGATCGATATCGGCTCACGGTTTACCAAAGTTGTCGAATTAGAGCTGAAAGGCAAGCCGGTTTTAGTGAATGCCTTTTTGTTCCCTACGCCTACTGAAGCGCTTCCCAACGGGCTTTTGTATGTCAAAGGCGATAGTTTCCTGCAGGAAATAACCAAGGTTATCCCTGAGAAAAACCTGCGCGTTGCCCGTGTCAGCATTAACCTGCCTCCCCCCTCGATTACCGCTACTTCGATATTCCTTCCGGTAATGAATAAGAAAGAATTACTGTTCGCGGCAACCAATGAAGCCAAGCATAAGATGATCCCGGTCAGCGGGGTACATCATGTTTTTGAATGCTTGATGCTTGGTGAACAGATAGTCGCGAAATCTAAGAAGTCAGAAGTGCTGGTTGTCAGGACTGAAAAAGTATACATTCAGAAGATCATTGATGTTTTTGCCTCCCTTGATATTGCCCCGGTCTCAATTACTCCTTCCGGGTGTGTTTTATCAAACCTGCTTCCCAAGGAAGCTAAAGAAAAAGATGAATCCGTTATTTGTATGGATATCGGCGCCACTTCCATCAATATCAGTGTGGTGCGTAATTCTAAATTAGTGTTCTTGCGTAATGTTATTTTCGGATTCAGCGATATTATCGTAGATATCGCGCGGCAATTGGGGGTTGCCCGCGATGCCGCGGAAAAAGCGGTCCAGGATCAGGGTATCCCTCAAATCCCCTTTGACCTCAAGGATAAAGTCGCGATCGCTGAAGAGATCATGCGCCAGAAATATGAGGAAGGCCAGGAAGCAGGCGCTGACGGCCCCCGGGTCAATGCTTTGGAGCTCAGGATGTTGTGGCAGCCGCATCTGGAGCGTATTATGCATGAGCTGCGCAGGTCGCTGGTTTTTTATAAGGAGCAATCAGAAGGTAAGCGCGTTGACCAGATCTATTTTCTCGGCGGTGTCAGCCAGATCAAACATTTTCTTGCTTCAATCGCCCCTCAGGTAGGCGGTAAGTGCCACCTGATCATGCCTTTTGCCGATGTCCAGATAGTCAAAGAAAAAACAACTGAAAATGAAGTGATCAATTCTCCCATTTTTGTGAATGCCGCCAGCCTTGCGTTAGGGAGCATCAAGACCAAGGCAGCAGAGGAATCGGTTATTAATTTCTTGCCGCTTGAGATCAAGAAAAAAGAAATTGTCGCCCGGAGGCGTTTGATCTTATTGGTCGTTAGTTTTATCGTTATTTCTCTTTTTAGTTTAGCCGCGCTTAAGGTTTCTCTCGATAACGCGCTTATCCGCAGGGATATTAAAAGTAAGGAATTCGAATTGAAAAGATTTAAAAAGCTGGGAAAGCGATTGAATGAACTGCAGACTAAAGAGCAGTTTATCGGGAAGAAAGACGCTGCGGTCAAACTGTTAGCAGCAGGTAAAGACGCTTTGCGCGCGGCGTTACAGGAGTTACCGAAAGCGGTCCCTGAAGAAGTAGTTTTAACGAAGTTGACGCTTGAGGCGGGTATTGTTACGATAAAGGCCGAAGTCTCAAGCGATTATGAACAGGCGCTTGAGATCGTCGAGGGGTTCCGGCATAAGCTGGAAAATACGAAGTATTTCAATAATGTGAGCATCACTCCGTTAAAGCTGGAAAGATTTACCGCGCAAACGGCCGGCTCATCCGGTGAGATCATTTTGACGTCAGTAAAGGTGAGGAAATTCACGGTCACCGCCAATGTGGGTGGGAAATGAAAAGATTGAACCTGATCGTTAATATAGTTGTGATTACCATCCTGGTGCTCATTGGTGCGCTTTTCGGCTGGTACCTTAAAGAAAATATTGATTTAAAGGCGTCGTTGTTAGAGAAAACCGCGGAATATGAAAAAGAAGAGAACGCAAACAAGTATTTAGCTGAGTTAGAGCGTAAAAATGAGGCCCTGAAACAGGAAGAACAGAAAATAAACAAAGTGGTCCCTATTAATGAAGAGAAGCCTTTTGGTTTAATCAAGGACCTTATCCGTGTCAGTACTCAGGCGGGGTTAAAAGGCGGCAGTTTTAAAATAACCGATTCAGGCACGCCTGACCCGGCGAATAACGGTTTGAAGCAGTTCTTTATCAAAATGAAATGTGAAAGTACTTATCCGCAGGCGATCAATTTTCTTGAAAAATTGAGCGCGATGGAAAGGCTTGTGTCGGTGGGGGCTGTTACTATTACCCGGAAGAAGCCTCTTCTGCCGTATCAGGAGATCACTTTTGATATGGTGTCATATACATTTATCGAATAAATAACCGTCGGGTATGAATATATTAATTTGCAAAAATACTTGACAATAAAATAGTAAATATGGTAAACTTTTATAAGGAGGTGAGAAATGAATAAGAAAGGTTTTACGCTTATTGAATTGGTAATGGTCATTGTTATCATAGGTATTTTAGCGGCAGTTGCAATTCCTCGTTTTGTTAGTCTGAAAGAAGATGCCGATCAGGCAGCATGCCAGGGGAACGTCGGGTCTTTGCGAAGCGCGATCTCAGCTTTTTATGCTAAATCAGCCGCTCGTAACCGTATGGATAATAGCGGTTTCCCGATCTCGATCGCTTCATTGGGTACAGCCTCTAACCGTCACGGAGAGACATTTTTGGTCGGAGCGGTTCCTTCCTGCCCGAGAGCAGGAAGTAGTTATGATTCTACAGGGCTGGCTTTGTACAGCAATACCTCAGGCGTACTGCGGGATCATGATCACGGGTTATAAGCTATAAGAGAACTTAAACAGAATATGTTTTTTAAAGCCCCTGTTTTCAAAGGTAAACGAAACAGGGGCTTTTTGTTGCCATGGAAAAAAGTTCTAAGGAAAAATCGGCGGTTTTACTCATCGCGTTCTTCTGCTGTGTCCTCTACGTTAATTCTTTAGGGAACCCTTTTGTTTTTGACGACCTGCATACGATAGTCCATAATCTTTTTATCAAAAGCTTCCGCTCTATCCCTCTATTCTTTCAGGGGGCATATACTTCTGAAACTACTGTCGGACGAGGGATGTTGCGCCCGTTATTGATGATCACCTTTAGTTTTAATTATTTTTTTAGCGGCTTGAAGCCTTTTGGGTACCATTGTATCAATATCCTGATCCATTTCTTAAACGCGGTTTTGTTGTTCCAACTCATCAGACATCTCAAGAAAAGCCTTTCTTTTGCCGTTTCGTTAGGTGCGGTCTTACTGTTTGTCTGTCATCCGCTCAATACGCAGGCGGTAAGTTATATCACCTGCCGTTCTGATCTTTTGGTGACTTTCTTTATCCTTTCGGGGATGTTTTTTTACCTTAAACAAAAGAATGCGTTGGTTTTACTCATGTATCTGTGCGCGCTTTTAACAAAAGAAAGCGCTTTAGTATTCGGCCTCTTGATATTTGCAGCTGATCTCCTTATTGTTCATCCAAAGGCGCCGCTGTTTGGGCCTCTGAAGCGCCGCGGTATTTTCTATATCGGTTTGGTCATTTTGTCGGTCGCGTATTGGCAATACCGGTATTTCATGATAGGTGGCAGCGCCGGGATATTAGCTCCCTTGTCCAGCCCTTTAAGAAGTTTTTCCGCAAATGCCCTTACCCAGGCAGCTGTTTTATTCTTTTCTTTAAGGCTTTTCCTTTTTCCCTATCCATTATCAATACACCATAGTTTCCCGACGCTTACCTCTGTTTATGAACCCGCGGCGCTCTTGTCTGTCCTGGGTATTGCCGTACTTATCGTTATGATCTGGGCGCTTCGCAAAAAACAGCCCTGGGTGAGTTTTGGGCTGGCATGGTATGGTATCTGCCAGTTGCCGAAATTCTACGCTGTCCTTAATATCGTGGCGGCGGAGCATCATTTATATTGCGCAGGTATAGGTTTGTATTTTATTGCGGCTTTAGCGCTTGATTGGCTGTATCGGCGTTGGAAACAGGGTACGCCATATCTGTATGCCTGTGTCATCGGTATCTTTATTATCCTGGTATGGACGAGAAATTACGAGTGGTCAAGCGCGGCGCGTCTCTGGAAATCTGTTTTAAAATATGAGCCTGCCTCAACCATCGCCTTGCATAATCTCGGCGTTGAGTATTTAAACGAGGGGGAATATCCTCAAGCAAAAAGCCTTATTGCAAAGTCGCTTGCGTTATCCAATACTATTGAAAATCAGGTCACCGGCAGGATCAACCTGGCGTATGTGGCCGAGAAAGAAGGCCGGTTTGCTGACGCCCAGCAGTTACTGCTCCAGGCAAAGGTGATCGATAATCGTAATTTCCATATTTTTAATTTCCTGGGGAGGGTATACCTGGCAATGGGGAGAAATTCCGAGGCTCGCCTCACCTGGGAAGAAGGATTGCGTATTAATCCGGCGGCTTCGGAAATGCTCGTTGGCCTCGGGCAGCTTTGCCTTCTGGAAAATGATCCCGCGCGCGCCAAAGAATACTTTCAGTCGGCAATAAAGGCCGATCCCGATTCATACCTGGGTTATTATGGTTTCGGCCAGGCTTGCGAGGAGCTTAAAGATATCGGCGCTGCGATCTCAGCGTATGAGAAGTCTGTGCGCCTTAATCCCGGATACTATTTTTCACAATACTCTTTAGGTACCTGTTATGCGCAGAATGCCGACCTGCGGGCCTTACGGCACCTGAAAAAAGCGCTCCTCTTGAATCCGGATGCCGCTGAGGCGCATAATAATCTTGCTGTTATTTACGGGTCTCTGGAGCCGCCGCGCGCTGACCTGGCGCGTTTTCATGCGCGCCAAGCCCTGGCTCTGGGGTATCCGGTTAATGCAGATTTCCTCTCCACGATACAAGAAATTCCCGCGCAAAAGAAAAAGCCCCGCTGAAACAGTTTTACTTAAGAGATAATATAATGTTTCCTGTCTTCTTTAATATACACGCTTTTATCGGTGTTCTTCTGGGCAAGGTCTTTAACTTCACTGGCGATCTGAATGATCCGGGTAGGAGAGAAGAGCGGGAAATATTCGTTGATAACGACGCCGACGTGGATTTTTAATAACGGGGATTTTTGTGTTTCCCCGTTTCGGAATTTAATCGTAATAAAACCGTTCAACTTATCTTCTTCATCGTAAAAAGAGGGGATATCAGTGTCGAATTCTTTAATGATCTTGTTTACGATTTCATCGACATTTTCAGGGTAGGTGATCATAATAAAGTCGTTGCTGCCGGTTTTTGCAAGAAAGTCCGAGGTCGTGCCTTTCTGGCGCATGGTGTTGTGGATCAGTGAAGCGGTATATTGCATCACGGCATTTCCCCGCTCAAATCCGTAGCGGTGATTGAATTCCTTGAATCTTGTCAGGTCAATATACGATACGGCGAATAATTCCTTGAACTCGATACGTTTTTGCAGTTCCCGCAGTAAATATGATTGTCCGGGAAGCCGGGTGATGCTGTCGATATCCAGATGGCGCGATTTGCGGTAAAGGTTTAATTTGACCTTGAGGAATAATTCTTCTTCGATCAATGATTTCTTGATATAATCATCGGCTCCCGCGTAAATGAGCCGGGCGGCATTCAGCGGGGCTTTATCAGGGATGAGGAAGAACATCGGTATGAGGTTGTAGAAAAAATTCTTCCGTAAGACTTTGCAAATGTCCAGGCCGTTGATGTTGGGCGATTGAAACTCGGAGATAATAAGGTCGACTGTTTCTTTTTCAAGGTTTTCTAAAGCGTCGTTTTGCGAAGAGTATGCTTTGACATCATAGCCTTCCCCTACCAATAAAAGTACGATATAATCCTGGAGGCGTTGGTCTTCGACGATGATAGCGATCTTTGTTTTCATGTTTTCTTTCATTTGAATAAGTATATTATAGCAAAATCCAAGAGAAAATAATAGGTTTTTTTGGAATCTTTGTTACAATAATATATATATTTTGTATGGCGGAAACGGTGATTTTTGTGTTGATATAAGGGCAAGAAGAGCATATGGAAAAAGAGACTGTAGAAGTTATTATGCCTGCTTATAATGAGGCTGATTCTATCGGCAGGGTTATCCTGCAAATCCGGGAAGTTCTCGGATCGGCGTGCCGGATCGTGGTGGTGGATGATGCCTCAGAGGACCATACCGGTGAAAAAGCTGTTGCAGCCCAAGCTCAGGTTATCCGGCATCCCTATCGCATGGGTAATGGCGCTTGCATCAAAACAGGGTTGCGCAATGCCGTCGCTGATATCGTGGTCTTGATGGATTCCGACGGACAGCACGATCCCCGTGATATTCCGCGGCTCTTCAGTGAGCTTGCCTCCTTTGATATGGTTATCGGGGCCAGGGATTTCTCGAAGCTTGGCCTGCGCAATTTCGGCAATCGCTGCTATAACCTTTTTTCCAGCTATGTGACCAGGTTTCCCATAAAAGACCTGACCTCGGGCTTTCGCGCCATAAAGCGCAGGTTTGCCGTTAAGTATATTTACCTGCTTCCCAACGGTTTTTCTTCCCCTACTACTTTGACGCTTGCCTTTTTAAACAGCGGCAGGGCGATCACGTATGTGCCTGTTTCCTGCGGTCACCGGAAATACGGCGTCAGTAAGATCAATGTCTGGGAAGACGGTTTACGGTTTTTCCTTATCATGATACGTATCGCTGTTTTTTTCTCCCCCCTGCGCGTGTTTATGCCTGTCAGCATCGTTTTTTTTATGAGCGGATTTGTTTATTACGTTTATACCTTCATTACCAGCCACCGGTTTACCAATATGAGCGTTTTGCTTTTTACCGCTTCCCTGGTCATATTTATGCTCGGCCTTGTTTCTGAGCAGATCAATCAATTGAGGATGGATAGGACTGAAGAATGAGCGTTGCGCAAAGGATTGCCAAGAATTGGCATTGGATCTTATTGAGCCTTATTTTTTGGTATTGCGGTTTGCGGTGTGTCTCTCCCGGGCTTCTTGATACGGGCGGGGATAGCGCGCAGTATATCATTATCGGTGAATCTTTAGCTCAAGGCAAAGGTTTGCGGATGCTCAATTTTCCCGGGGAACCTTTTTCCGTATTAGCTCCGGGGATCTCTGTTTTATTGTCAGGGGTATTGTTTTTCTTCGGCAGGAATTTCTGGCTGATGCAGGTGCTTATTTTATCGCTTTCCTATTTCACCCTTGTGATCTTTTATCAGTTATTCAAAAAAGACTTGCCGTATCCGGCTGCTTTTTTACTCGTGGCAAACTTATTCTTAAACAGGCTCTACTGGTCTTATTCGCATAAAATCCTGACAGAGATCCCGTTATTATTTTTCACAGGAATAAGCTTTTACGCGGCGGCCCGGTACAAAAGAATGCCGACGATTATTAATAAAGAAGGATGGCTGACTGCCGCAGCTTTGCTTTTGGCGTATTTTTTCCGCTATGTCGGTTTCCTGGTGTTCTTGGGCGTGCTCTTGTATTTATGGATGGATAAAGAGGAATATGAAAGCAGGCTCGATAAGAAGAAAATCATGTTCCTTGCGGCTGTGTTCATACCTGTCTTTCTTGTTTGGCAGCTGCGTCTGGCGTTCATCGTTCATCCGTATGCCCCTTCTTTTGCGCAGCAGTTTCTTCCCCTGGACGGCTATGCTCCGCACCGGGGCTTGATCACCGATAATCCCTGGTTTTTGTTGCTGCGTTTTGTGGAAGGGATAAACTTTTACGCCTCAATTATGCAGGAAACGCTTCTGCCTTTTATCCGTCACGGGCCATTGTATAATGCCGCGGTGTTCATGTCGTTTTTTATAGTTTGGCTGGGCGTTTGGGACCGCAAGAAGCTCGGGCGCAGGGCATTTGCTTTTTATTTCCTGGGGTATTTTCTCCTGATTTCTTGCTGGCCTTTTTATGAAGACGGACGATATCTATTTCCCATCCTTCCTTTTGTATTTTATTTTTACTTTTTCGGCCTTATGGCGGTTTTTCGGTTCTTTACCCGCAGCCCGCAGAAAGCCTCAAAGCTATTACAGTTTGCGCTTGTGGCGCAGTTGATCTGTGTTTTGTGGTCCTCTCCGCGCGAGAGGTACCTGAAGCTTTGGGCAGATGTTACTGATTATCCGCCTGCGCGGAACTTTCTCGCTATGAATGAGTGGGTAGCATCGCATGTGGCGGATAAAGAGAGGATCATTTCACGTAAGCCGACCGTGACATATTTATACACAGGGCATCAATCGACCGTATATCCGTTTAGCCAGGACCCCGATGTTATATGGCAGGCAGCCTTAACGAACAAGATCAGATATATTATTATTTCCGAGGCTTGGGATGCTACAAGTATTTATCTTGAAAGGTTCCTGATTAAATACAGGGATCAGATCATCCCGGTTCATCGTATCGGTAATACCGAGTTGCTTAAGATAAAAGGTTAATATCGTTAATTTCGTTAATATCGTTATTTTCGTTAGTGCCGTTAATATCGTTTAGCGAATTAAACGACAATAACGAACACAACGACAATAACGAACATAACGAAAATAACGATACTATGATCCATATCGCTATCGGCACAAAAGCCCAGGTTGTAAAAATGGCTCCTGTTCTCTGGCGCCTGAAAGAAAGGAATATTCCCTATAATCTTATCGACCTTGGCCAGCATGCGTTAATTGCGCGGGAATTGCGCGCTGAGTTTTCTTTGGATGAGCCTGGAGTATGTTTGGCGCAAGGAAAGGATATTTCTTCGCTGCCTGAGGTGTTCTTTTGGTTATGCAGGATATTCTGCAAAAGTGTTTCTTCCGGTTGGATAAAAAAGAATCTTTTTCAGGGTCAGTCCGGGATATGTCTTGTCCACGGCGATACAATTTCGACGCTTCTGGGTTTATACCTGGCAAAGCGGGCTGGATTAAAAGTGGCGCATGTCGAGGCGGGATTACGTTCTTTTCGTTGGAGTTCCCCTTTCCCTGAAGAGGTCGTCAGGATCATCGCGATGAAATTCTCCGATCTTCTTTTCGCTCCCAATGCCTGGGCGTATCAAAATCTCGTCAGTATGGGGTATAAGGAGAAATCGATATTGATGCCGGCAAATACATCCTTTGAAACGGCTCGGTTTAGTTTTGAAAAGAACAGGTCTATACAAACGAGGGAACGAGGGTATTGTTTGGTAACATTCCATCGGTTTGAGAATATTTTTTCGAAACGCCGCATTGAATTCATTGTCGATACTATTGAGCGCGCCTGCTCGCTTATGCCTGTTGTTTTTGTGCAGCATCCGCCGACCGTGCGTCAGTTGAACAAATATAGGCTGTTGCAGAAGGTCTTGGGTATGCGTAACATTGAATCCTGCGCTATTGTTTCTCATCGCCAATTCATGTTCTTGCTTGAACAATGCGCCTGTGTTTTGACCGATGGAGGCAGTATTCAGGAGGAGGCGTATTATTTAGGCAAGCCCTGTCTGCTTTTACGCTCGCATACGGAAAGGAACGAAGGGCTGGGAGAGAATGTTGTCCTTT
>Ga0105098_10000390_pt1 | contig 14808 bp, 15 predicted proteins | sample PPLLak21cMay2015_FD_79137 | JGI IMG/M metagenome (GOLD analysis project Ga0105098, IMG submission 79137) | Freshwater sediment microbial communities from Prairie Pothole Lake near Jamestown, North Dakota, USA - PPLs Lake P7 Core (1) Depth... | ecosystem: Environmental > Aquatic > Freshwater >... | reverse complement strand
TGCGTATCGTGGTCGAGGTGCTGGTTGCCATCGGTGAAGTAGAAACCGGACATGCGTCCCTGCGCACCTTCGCCGACCAGATCGAGCTCGCTGAAGTTTTTCGTGAGACGTGAACCGATCGCGCCAAAGATCCAATCGAGGTTGCCGCCGCGTTCGACGCGCACGCGTTCGTGCGAGAAATTCCAGACGTGACGTCCCCACGACTGCAGCTCGACGAACTTCAGCGAGGCATCCTGCATGACCTGGATCTCCACGATCCCCGCGTGCATCGAGTTGGCTGCCGGGTCATCGGGCGAAGCTGCCTCGTGGACGTACGTCACCGAGGCGCCCTCGTCCACCAGGACAAGGATATGCGAGACATGAGCCAGGTTGGCGCCAGGACCCCACAGCACGGAATGAAGAGGTTCCTCAACAACTACACCTTTCGGGACATAGAGCACGATACCGTTCTGTGCAAGTGCTCCCGCTAACGCGGCAAATTTCCCTTCCTCAATATTTACGGTCTTGCCGATCATCTTTGCAAGCAACTCAGGGTGCTTCTGCTCGGCAGTGACCAGGTCTGTGAAGATAACGCCCTGTTTGGCAATTTTTTCATCGAGATCGACCTTTGTGGCGCCCGGCGTCAGGAGGATCTGCCCCCCGTGCTGGTTAGCGACCAGGGGTTTCAACAAATCTTCGCGCACGGCAGGAAATTTGCCTGCACCGTCGACTGTCAACTTGAATTTATCAATTGGCAACGCGTGGATGTCCGTGCGGCGCCAGGCTTCCTGAGCCGTATCGGGCAGGGAAAGCCGTTTAAACGCGCTCCAGGCGGAGGCCCGGTAGGAAGCGACAGAGTCCGCTGTCGCACGTATGTCGGCTTCTGTAAAAGCGAAATCCTTTACGGCAGAATCGGCACGTCGAGTCCTTGTAACAACAACTTTTGGTTTTTCCTGCATATTAGCCGATTGATCCTTCCATTTGTAACTGGATCAAGCGGTTCATTTCAACCGCGTATTCCATGGGGAGTTCCTTGACCAGCGGCTCGATGAAACCAGACACAACCATTGTAGTGGCTGCCTCTTCGCTCAGACCGCGTGACATCAGATAGAAGAGCTGCTCCTCGCCGACCTTGCTGACCGAAGCCTCATGACCGATGGTGACATCGTCCTCGTCGATCTCGATGTAGGGATAGGTGTCCGAGCGGGACTGGGGATCGAGCAGCAGCGCGTCACAGACCGTGTTGGACTTGACGCCCTTCGAGCCTTTGTAGACCTTCAACAGACCGCGGAAGGAAGCCCGTCCGCCGCCCTTGCTGATGGACTTCGATGTGACCTTGCTGGTCGTGTTGGGGGCAAAGTGATACATCTTACCGCCCGCATCCTGTGTCTGACCGGGGCCTGCAAACGCCAGGGAAAGCATTTCGCCGCGCGCGCCAGGCTCCATTAAATAGCAGGATGGATATTTCATCGTGACTTTCGAGCCGAGGTTCGCATCCACCCACTCGTGCGAAGCGTTCTCGAAGACCTTTGCGCGCTGCGTGACCAGGTTATAAACGTTGGTCGACCAGTTCTGAATGGTCGAGTAGCGCGAGCGGGCGCCCTTCTTGACGATGATCTCAATGACGCCGGAATGGAATGAGTCCGTGGTGTACTGGGGCGCCGTGCAACCCTCAACATAGTGAACTTGCGCGCCCTCATCGACAATGATAAGCGTGCGCTCGAACTGGCCAAGGTTGGCCGTGTTCAAGCGGAAGTAGGCCTGCAAGGGCAGATCCACATTCACGCCCTTCGGCACATACACAAACGAGCCGCCCGACCAGACCGCGCTATTCAAGGCCGCGAACTTGTTGTCTTCAATCGGAATGACCGTCCCGAAATATTCACGGAACAGATCAGGGTGCTGCTTCAAACCATCTTCGATGCTCAGGAAGATCACACCCTGCTTTTCAAGATGTTCCTGGATCGAGTGATAGACCATCTCGGATTCATACTGCGCGCCGAGACCTGCCAGGAACTTCCGCTCGGCTTCCGGTACGCCCAGCCGGTCGAATGTCCGCTTGATATCGTCAGGGACATCATCCCAGGATTTTTCACTTTGCTCCGTGGGTTTGACGTAAAAGTAAATCTCGTCGAAGTTGAGGTCCTTGAGGCTGGGTCCCCAGTTCGGCATGGGCCGCTTCAGGAAGTGGTCGAGCGCTTTCAAGCGGAACTCAAGCATCCATTCCGGCTCACCCTTCATGCGCGAGATATTCTCGACAACTTCGCGGCTCAAACCCTTCTCGGATTTGAACGCGTATTTATCTTCGGGATCATGAAAGCCGTACTTATATTCACCGATATCTTCTAAGATTTTTGCATCGTCTGACATAGCAATCTCCAAATCAGCAAATCAGCTAACCGCTAATTTATACTGCTTCCTCATAACGTTCGCGGATCCACTCGTAGCCTTTCTCTTCCAGGTGCAGCGCCAGGTCGGGGCCGCCCGATTCGACGATCCGCCCGCCCAGCATGACATGGACATAATCCGGCTTGATATAGTTCAATAAGCGCTGGTAGTGGGTGATAACCAGGACACCCATATCCCTGCTCATCAGGGCGTTGACGCCGTCCGCCACAATTCGCAGCGCGTCGATGTCCAGCCCCGAATCGGTTTCGTCAAGGATCGCGATCTCAGGCGTAAGAGTCGCCATTTGCAGGATCTCGGCACGCTTCTTCTCGCCGCCCGAAAAACCCTCATTCAAATAACGACCTGCAAAGGCCTGATCCATTTTTAGGAGGCTCATCTTTTCCTTGAGCAACTTGCGAAACTCAGGAATGGGCATGCCCTTGTCTTCGGGATTCTCAGCGCGACGCCGGGCGTTTAAGGCAGTCCGCAGGAAGTTTGCGACCGTCACACCCGGGATGGCGACTGGATACTGGAATGCAAGAAAAATGCCCAACCGTGACCGTTCGTCAGGCTCCAGTTCCAGGACATTCCGTCCTTTAAAAAGGACTTCACCTTCAGTTACCGTATAGCTTGGGTGCCCCATCAACGTGTAAGCCAGCGTGGATTTGCCCGTCCCGTTTGGCCCCATAATGGCATGGACTTTGCCCTGCTCGACAGTCAGATCAACACCTTTGAGAATTTCTTTACCTTCAATGCTGACATGCAGGTTTTTTACTTCGATTTGCGACATCAATTCTCCTGAAAAATACGCCTTTTGGCGGTTTTTACCACTTCGTTGGCATTATAGCAGATTCGGGTTGAAAAGTCAAATATTTATGATAATTTTCTAGTATATTACAAATTCACTTGTGCAAAGCTTCACTTTAGCTATATTTATGATATTTATCTAGTATATTGACAAGCTATGGGTGGACTGTTATACTCTTTTACATGAAAAGCATGAAAGACAAGATCCTGCAGACCCTGCTCCGTAAGCCAAAGGTCACAATCAATGATTTGGCTGAGACGGTGGGCATCAACCCCATCTCCGTTCGTCATCACCTGACGAACCTCCAGATGGAAGGTCTCATCGCAGCAGAGGAGGAACGCCATGGTGTGGGACGTCCGCGCCTGGTGTATTCACTGACCGAAGAAGGCATGGAGAGATTCCCTACGAAATATTTGCGCCTCACCACGCGTTTGTTGGCGCAGATGAAGGAATCCATGCCGGGGCCGCTGGTGACCAAGCTTTTCAATCAGGTTGCCGAAGATCTGGCAAGTGAATATACCAACCAGATCCAGGGCTTGAGCATGGAAGAACGTCTTGAATTCGTCAAGGAATTGCTGGCACAGGAAGGCTTTACGGTTGAATGGGAAAAGAAAGGTACTGAGTATCAGATTCACGAGATTTCGTGTCCCTACTATCAGATCGGTATTGCCCACCCTGAAGTTTGCACAGTAGACCAGACCTTGATCTCGAAAATGCTGGCTCTGCCAGCCAACAAAGTACAGTGCATTCTTGATGGTGGTACACAATGCACCTATGTTGTACAACCTGATGCACTAAAAATCTAGGTACTGACTTTATAGTCATCTATTGAGGAAATATGACTGAAGAAACTGTTAATGAAATCAAGTGGACGATTCACGACACACATCCTGATAGAGTTCCGCGCGTGCGCGAGAAGCTGTCAGAGGTGGTGGACCCGGAAATTGGGATGAACATTATCCAACTGGGATTGATCCGCGATGTCGAGATCGAAAACGATATTGCCCGCCTGAAGATGATCCTGACCACCCCATTTTGTCCCTATGGTCCGGCCATGATCGAAATGACCAAAGCCAAAGCGATCGAAGGGCTCGACATGCCCGTGACGATTGAAATGGGCATGGACATGTGGGACTTCTCGATGATGGAAGACCCGTCCGCGTTGGATTGGGGGATGTACGGCTAGGTAGTTCTGTAGTTTGATAGTCGAATAGTTATGTAGTCGAAAAGACGCTATCCGCAGGGACAGCGTCTTTTTTTATTCCCCCTTTTCCAGTCCATGACATACAACAACTACCGAACTGCATAACTATTGAACCATCGAACTATTCGCCTTTTTTCCAATGCATGGCATGTAGTTGTTCCCCCTCTTCGAAACATGAAATCAGGATCAAGGCACTGACCACTGTCGAGCCGACGTTTTTCCAGCGATGCTTTAAGTGTGCGGCGAACAGGAGACTATCCCCCGCGGAAAGGTGAAAGATCTGCCGCTCCACCTGATATTCCAGTTCGCCGCGCAGGCAAAAAACAAACTCATGCCCGGTGTGCGCCATACTGCGTGGTCCGCTGTTCGCGTTGCTCTCCAGCGTCAGCAAAAAAGGCTCGATCCTGCCAACAAATTGCTCGCCTCCCAGCCCTTCGAACACACCGCGTGTGAACGCCACATGAGGCCGTTCATTGGCTTTCAAAAAGATGGCTTGTTTCTTTTCAATTTCTGAGCCAAAAAACGACGTAATCGAAACACCCAGGGCATCTGCCAGCTTATAGAGAGTGCTGACAGACGGCGATGCTCTGCCGCGCTCGATCATGGAGAGGGCGTTGGCGGAAAGTCCACTCCGCGCGGCCAGGGCGCGCATGGAAATATTACGCGCCTCCCGAAGCTCACGCAACCGTTGTCCTACATTTACAGAAACTGCATCATGCTGATAAAGAGCCATTTGTTCTCTCGGAACTGTAGATTTCTTCCTGCCTACCACACACAGTGACATTATACCTACTTAAATGTGACATCACTCACTATTGTACAAAATGTCACAATATTATGATGGAAATACATATATTCGTACATGCGCATATAGGAAGGTAGAAATGGTTAACCAAACACTAAAACAGGAAATTATGCAACTGGAGGCGGATTTTTGCTCCGGGTTATCGGACCCCACCCGGATTTTCATTCTATATGCACTCAATGAAAAACCTCTCAACGTGACCGAACTTACAGGCGAATTGGGAATCCCTCAACCGACCACCTCCCGGCACCTGAAAGTCTTGCGGGAACGCGGGTTGGTTTACACGGAACGCCAGGGCACAGTCATCACGTACCACCTGACAGATCAACGTGTGATCCAGGCACTTGACCTTCTGCGCTCCACCATGAGGGACAGGCTCACTCAAAAAGCCAACATCGTCAGTGAACTCAGCTAAGGAGAATGCATGAAGAAACGCCTTTCGACAAGCTCAAGACGCCGCTTCCCATTCTGGACCCTGGGGCTGCTCGGAATCATCCTGGTGATTCTGGTCCCTGTCCTCTACTTCCTCCCACGTGCCAAACCTTCCACGAACCCCGCAGACTACCTGCCCCAGAAAGCGGTGCATGTCGACCATGCCGATATTGTCAAAGGCGACTTCGAAACAGGCCAGGATGTGACCCGCGCCTGTCTCGAGTGCCATGAAGACGCAGCCACCCAGGTGATGGGCACCACACACTGGACCTGGGAATCGAAAGCCTTCGACGTCCCCTGGCGCGACGAACCTGTCACCATCGGCAAGGCAAACCAGATCAACAACTTCTGCATCAGCGCGCAGGGAAACCAAAAATCGTGTATGTCCTGTCATATCGGCTATGGATGGCAGGAAGACGTGCCTTACGATTACGAGAATGCCTATAACGTGGACTGCCTCGCCTGCCACGCCGACATGGCACAGTATGGTAAAGGCAATTATGGAGAGCCCAGCGAGTCAGTCGACCTGCTTGCCGCAGCACGCTCGGTCCGCGCCCCAACCCGTGAGAACTGTGGAGCCTGCCATTTCGACGGCGGCGGCGGGAATGGTGTCAAGCACGGCGACCTCGACGAGAGCCTCTACTTCCCCTCTGAGAACAACGATGTGCACATGGGCGGTCAATTGGACATGCAGTGCACCGACTGTCACTGGACGAATGAACATCAAATCCTGGGCCGCATGCTTACAGACAATTACACGATCGATCCCGGGGAACAAGTCTCCTGTGAACAGTGCCACGTGAATCAACAACACGAAGATGAGCGCATCAACACCCACCTCGCGGCAATTGCCTGCCAGACCTGTCACGTCCCGGCCCTCGCGCTCGAAGACCCAACCAAAGTCTTTTGGGATTGGTCCCAGGCCGGGCAGGATGGACGCGTCGACGATCACTTCACCTACCTGAAGATCAAAGGGGAGTTCGTCTACGACAAAAACTTTGCGCCGACCTATCTGTGGTTCAACGGGAATAACGAATATCGCTACCTGCTCGGCGACAAGATCGACCCGAACGCGGTCACATACATCAACAAACCTGCCGGCAATATCGACGACCTCTCCGCTAAAATTTTCCCCTTCAAACTGCATGTTGCCAAACAGCCCTATGATGCTGTCAACAATTACATTCTCGCACCGATCACCGCAGGCGCGGATGGTTTCTGGACCAACTTTGACTGGAACAATGCATTCGAACTTGCGGAAGACAGAATGGGACTGCCGTACAGCGGCAGCTACGACTTTGCAGAAACCTATATGTACTGGCCCACAACCCACATGGTCCAGCCTTCTGAAAATGCCCTGCAGTGCGACGCGTGTCACGGCGCGGACGGTCTCCTCGATTGGGAGGCTCTCGGCTATCCTGGCGATCCGGTCGAATGGGGCGGAAGGGACAAATAGACATGACAAAGCGTAACCTTCTCATTCTGATTGGATTGCTCCTCGGGACCATTGCTTTCCCTGGGATCCGCTCCGCGCTGGCCAAGCCGGAACCTGCTCCCGTTGAAGAGGTCTCTCCCCTCCACCCGACCTTTGCCCTGCTCGATAAAAACGGGGAGAACGTCCTGAAATCAGGTGAACCGCTTTCCACGATGCAGACCTGTGGGCAGTGTCACGACACCGAGTTTATCCAGAACCATGCCTTCCATTCCGACCTGGGATTAAGTGACTATGCGCAGGACGGCGAGGTCAACGCCAGCTCAGGGACGTTCGGAAAGTGGGACCCACTCACCTACCGGTTCCTCTCCCAAAAAGGTGATGAACGACTCGATCTCTCCACAGCGGAATGGCTCATGCTGAACGGCAGCCGCGTCGTTGGCGGCGGGCCCGCGGAGACCTCACGTGCAGGTAAGCCGCTCGAGGATGTCAAAGCCGATTCCGCAAACCCTGAAGCCAGCCTCCTCAACCCCGAGACGGGTCAAGCCGAAGCCTGGGACTGGGATGAATCCGGCACGATGGAAATGAACTGCTTCCTCTGCCACATCGACAAGCCCAATTATGAAGCACGCCTCGAGGCACTCGAATCCGGTCAATTTGAACTTGCAAATACAGCCACGCTCTTCAACGGAGGGCTTGTTGTCCAAACCGAGGATGGCTTCAAATGGAATGAATCTGCCTTCCAGGAGGATGGCGAGATTGGCGAGGACCATGTCCTGATCAAAGACCCAACCAACGAAAACTGTGCGGCCTGTCACGGCGAAATCCATACAGACTCAAGCAGTCCTCTCACCCTCCGGGCAGGCGATCTGGATACACCGCAAACCGCCACAACCGGACAGGTGATTTCTGCACAAAAGATTTCCGAGTCGGGTGTGAACCTGAGCGGAAAAGCTGAACTCAATCGTTCCTGGGACATCCATGCCGAAAGACAACTTCAGTGCACCGATTGTCACTATGCGCTGAACAATCCCGCACGTGCCGGTGAAACGCAAAAGGTGGGACCGGAGCATTTGCTTTATGACCCGCGTACGCTGGAGATCAGCGAATACCTCGAGAGGCCCGACCATAACTTTGCCCGCGGACAAAGCGCGCAGTACAACGTCGCGCCGGAACTCAAAGGCACGATGCGCCGCTGCGAATCCTGCCACGATGCAAGCAAAGGTCACAGCGACTGGCTTCCCTACATTGACACCCACATGGCGGCCGTCGCCTGCGAAACCTGTCACATCCCGCAGTTGTACGCGCCCGCCATCCAATCCTACGATTGGACCGTGCTGACCCTCGACAAAGGACCCGTCAAAGCCTATCGCGGCGTGGAGGGTGAGCCGAACGAAGTCACATCCCTTGTGACCGGCTATAAACCGGTCCTGTTGAATCGTACGAACATCGATGGACAGCAACTGCTCACGCCGTACAACCTGATCACGGCCTACTACTGGGTCTACGAAGACGCCAATGGGAATACACGTCCCGTTCGTCTGCTTGACCTTGAAACTGCCTACTTCGAAAACGACGCGTACGCGTCTGACATCCTCTCCGCCTTTGACGCAAACAGCAATGGCATCCTCAGCGACGATGAACTCATGATCGACTCTTCTGCAAAAGAAGCAGCGGTCAAATCGAAGCTTATTGCGCTGGGCCTGGAGAATCCGCGCATCGAAGGCTTGACCCAGCCCTACAGCATCAACCATAACGTGACCCGCGGCGAGAATGCGGTCAACGAATGCAAAGCCTGTCACAACGACGAATCGCGCGTGTCACAGCCCATCAAGCTGGTCAGTTATGCTCCCAATGGAGTGCTGCCCGCCTTTGACACGGCAAACAATGTCAACGCTTCCGGCGAGATCGTCAAAAGTGATAATGGCGCCGTGTACTACAACCCCGTCCCCGCCAACGACGAAATGTATGTCTTCGGCTCCAGCCGCGTCCGCTGGATCGACTGGTTCGGCGCGCTGATGTTCGCGGGCACGCTCGTCGGTGTGATCGGGCACGGGACGCTGAGATACCTGTCGACGCGGAAACGCGCCCGGGCTCCGAAGCAGACCGAGCGGGTCTACATGTACGAGTCTTATCGGCGCTTCTGGCACTGGCTGCAGACCACGTCCATCGTCATCCTGCTGTTCACAGGCTTGATCATCCACCGGCCGGATATCTTCGGCGTGTTCTCATTCCGCGGTGTTGTGACCATTCACAACGTGATCGCTGTCATCCTGGTGGTGAACGCATTGCTTTCGGTCTTCTATCACATCGCGACGGAACGGGTACAGGAATATATCCCTCGCCCGTATGGCTTCTTCGACGACGCAATCGTGCAGGCGAAATATTACATCAGCGACATCTTCAAAGGTGAAGGTCATCCATTCGAGAAACGACCCGACAGCCGCATGAACCCGATCCAGAAAGTGACATACTTCGGTATCTTGAATGTACTGCTGCCGCTGCAGATCCTGACCGGCGTGTTGATGTGGGGCGTGCAGAAATGGCCTGGGATCGCTAACTGGTTTGGCGGCCTGCCCTTCCTGGCTCCGTTCCATTCGCTCGTCGCCTGGACCTTTGCGGCATTCATCGTCGGTCACGTGTACATGACAACCACGGGCGCCACCCCGCTCGAATCCATCCGCGGCATGGTCACCGGCTATGAAGAAGTGGAAGTGCATGAGCATGTGGAAGAAGTGAACGAGAAGAAAGAAGTTCAAAGTGAAAAATAAAGTCTTCGCGCTGAGCGGAGGGTCGAGAGTAAGCCGAGACCCGGAGACGAAGCGCGGCTCAAAAGCCGCAAGGAGAACCAAATGACAACTGCTCCTATGAAAAGAAAAAGCGTTTTCAATCGCCCGGAGAAACCATACGTCCACCCTTATTTTGGCGGGATGGTTTTGGGCATTGTTCTATTCCTAGCCCACTTCCTGACCGGTAATGGACTTGGCTCCTCTGGCGCCACCAGCCGCATTGACGCCCTGATCGTTGACACGGTCAATCCAGTACATGTGGATAACAACTCCTATCTGCTCAAAATGGCAGGCGGCGATAAGAATCCGCTTGATGACTGGATCATCCCCGTATTCTTTGGTGCGCTCCTGGGTGGTTTTTCCTCCGGCTTTTTCAACGGGCGACTGAAATTCGAAACAACCAAAGGTCCCCGCATCTCTAACCGCATGCGCTGGTTGATGGCATTTCTGGGCGGCGTGATCTTTCTCTATGGCGCCCGCATGGCACGTGGCTGCACATCCGGACAGGCCCTCACAGGCGGCGCCACGCTTTCGGCGGGCTCATGGGTGATCATGTTCTCCATCTTCGGGGGCGCCTATGCACTGGCATATTTCGTCCGCAAGTTGTGGAATTAACGGAGACTGACATGGCATTCCCCATAACTTCTTTTTCTGCACTGCTCAACAACTACTTCAATGTTGTAATTGACCCGGCACAGGCAGCTACCGTAGATAAGATCTTTCTTTATAGTCTCTTTGCGCTGAGCGGTTTTGCATTTGGATACACACTCGAGATGTCGGGATTCGGCAACAGCAAGAAACTGGCAGCCCAATTCTATTTCACCGACCTGACCGTGCTCAAGGTGATGTTCACTGCCATCGTAACAGCCATGGTCCTGCTCTTTGGCACAGTGGGATTGGGCATCCTGGATTTCAGCCAGGTTTGGGTCAACCCTACCTATCTTGCTTCAGGGATTATCGGCGGCTTGATCATGGGCGTTGGTTTTATCGTCGGCGGCTTCTGTCCCACCACTTCCCTGGCGTCGGCCTCCACCGGCAAAATTGACGGGATGTTCTTCATGTTCGGTGGTTTCGTGGGAGCATTCCTCTTTGGCGAAACCGAACGTTTTTTCACCAACTGGTATAACAACGCAGGCTACTATGGACGTGTCACACTGGACCAGGTTTTCGGCGTCCCGGTTGGCGTGGTTGTTTTACTTGTTATTCTGATGGCGCTCTTCATGTTTTGGGGTGCGGAACAACTCGAACGTATCATCGGCAAAAAGGATCTGCGCGGTGAACCAAAACTACGAATCGCCGGAGCGGGCGCGCTGTTTGTGCTCGCGCTTGCAGTGGTTTTCATCGGCACGCCTTCGCTGGAAGAAAAATACAGCAAATTGACCTTCACCCGCACGGAGACCATCCCGCACCCTTCGGGGAACGCAGATCCAATTGTCAACACGATCACGTATTCCGCGGACGAAATGCTGGAGAAGCGCCTGGTGCAGATCGCGCCGGCCGAATTGTTCAAAACGGTCTACAACCAGAATATCAACCTGATCATGCTGGATGTCCGGCCGGAAGCGGAATATAACCTTTATCACATCAAGGGCGCCCTCAATGTCCCGCTGGATAAAATGCCGCTCATCATTCCGGACCTGTTGACGGAACCACCTGCGAACAGCGTTTTCGTGCTAATGAGCAACGACGAGGCTGCCGCCACGGACGCGTGGAAACAGCTCGTGGCTTCGTCTGTTCCGAATGTCTACATTCTCGAAGGCGGCCTCAACAACTGGATCGCCTTCTTCGGGGAAGACGAAGACTTCCAACTGGCTGCCTCTGCCGCCGAGGACCAGCTCGATTACTCATTCCCTGCTGCCCTGGGAAGCAGCTACGCATCCTGCGATCCCAATCCGGTCGATTATGAAGACCTGGAGTTCGAGGCAAGGATCAAGCTCGAGCTAAAGCGTGACAAGAGCGGCGGAGGTTGTGGGTAGTTCAGTAGTTTGGTAGCTCAGTAGTTCGGTAGTTTGATAGTTGGAGAGTCTGGCAATCAAAAGTCCTCGCAGCTTTCGCTCGCGAGGACTTCTTTCTTCTTTCTTCTTACTTCTTTTTACTTCATTGCTCCGTAATCGCTATTGTCTCGATCGCATCCCCTTCAAAGGCCGGACTCTGCTCCGGGTCGCGGCGGGTAATGGCATTGACCACGTCCATCCCCTCGATGACTTGACCAAAAATGGTATGCCTGCCATCCAGATGCGGCGTGGGTGCATACGTAATAAAAAACTGGCTGCCATTCGTACCAGGTCCCGAGTTTGCCATGGCCAATAATCCAGGCTTATCAAACGTCAGATCACTGAACTCATCTTCGAATTGATAGCCGGGCCCTCCCATGCCTGTACCGGTCGGGTCACCGCCCTGTGCCATGAAACCTTCCAGCACGCGATGGAAGGTCACGCCATCGAAATATCCCTTGCAGGCCAGAAAGACGAAGCTGTTCACCGTCTTTGGCGCTTTATCTGCATACAGTTGAATGACGAATTCTCCGCCCTTCGCCAGCGTCACATTGGCAAAATATTGTTTGGCAGCATCGATATTCAACGGCGGCTCACTGTACTGTTCCGCCACAGGGACGCCGGCGAAGCGCTCGCAGGCGGTTGCATCGCCGAAGTCCACATTGGACGCACCCTGCTGCTGTTTAGGAACAAAATACCATACCGCGGCAGCCACAAGCAAAACAATGACTATCAGACCGGCAATCCGAATATTGCGCTCCATCCGCTGGGTCCGCAGTTGCATTTCCCGCGCTGCGATCTTCCTTTTGTTTGCCATTTTCAATTCTCCTTTGGGTCATCCTGAGCTTTGTTAAGAGCTTTCAACAGATTACGTGCCCGCTTGATACTTACTTTTGGAACATAGATTTTAACAGGTGTAAACGTGGTTTGCTGGGTCGAATGGGAAACACCCTCTTGAATGAGTACCACGTCGATCTCTTCAGTCCTGAGGAAGTTTTCAACGATATCTGCCTGCCAACGGCCAAGTACTTCGGTAAGCATTGTGTACTGCATTTCATCCATGTTGTTTTCCTCACGCCTTTCTCTATTTTACAATGATACTTCATCAGGAAATAGTCAATCGTCATCAGATTTGGATTACTTCCTTCCAATTCTGCCTGCTGATAACGGAATATAATCACGATATGGCTCAAACCTATTTCCGCAACCAGATCTTTCTACCTCAGGATCACGGTTCATGGGTGTTTATTTTGAGCCCGCTGCTGGTGGGCCTTTTTGCGGGCGGGAGTTTCACGCTTGCGTCTCTCAGTCTGGTCATTGCCGCTATGGCTGCGTTCCTGCTCCGCCAGCCCGTTACCATGGCAGTCAAAGCTTATGCAGGCCGCCGCGCCAAAAGTGACCTGCCGGCCGCGCGCTTTTGGATCGTGGTGTACGGGATCATTATCCTCCTTGCGCTGGCCGGATTGATACGGGCTGGCTTTGGTTATCTTCTTTACCTTGCGATCCCGGGAGCGCCGGTCTTCGCCTGGCACTTGTGGCTGGTCAGCAGACGCGCAGAGCGCAGGCAGGTCAACGTAGAGCTGATTGCAACCGGCGTCTTGTCCCTGGCGGCGCCGGCCGCTTACTGGGTGGGCATCGGTCGGTATGACGCCGCGGGCTGGTGGCTGTGGATCCTGGTCTGGTTCCAGACCGCCGCGAGCATCGTCTACGCGTATCTGAGGCTCGAACAACGGGAGTACTCTGAAGAGTATCTTCGGCAGGTACAGGTCCCCGCGCGCAGCGAATTGTGGAAGATGGGATGGCGCGCCTTCGCGTACACAACGTTCAATCTCGTTGCCACACTCGCCCTCGGGCTCACCTCCATTTTGCCGCGCGTACTCTTCATCCCATACTTGGTACAATGGAGCGAGACGCTGTGGGGCATCTTGCATCCCGCCATCAAGTGGAAACCCACGCGCATTGGCATCCGCCAATTGATCGTCAGTACACTGTGGACGATCACCTTCATCATCACCTGGAGGCTGTAATGGACGAACTGAAATGGGAAGTGCTCACCGAAGTGCAGGGGCGTTTGGAAGCTGAATTCCTCAAGACCTACTTTGCCGCCTACGGGGTCGACGTAGAGCTTTTTCAAGAATCCGTTGGGCAGCACGCTTATCCCGTCACAGTTGACGGCCTGGGGCGTGTCCAGTTGTTTGTTTCGAAAGAGCAAGCCGGGCAAGCGCACAAACTTCTGGATGAGTACAATCAGGCAAAGGAATGAATATGAAGAATACGGTTATCCTTGTTACGAATAACGGCATGGGGCGCGCTGACGAAAAATTACAACTTGCTTTGATCGGAAAATACCTTGAGCTGCTTTTGCAGGGAGGCAACCTGCCTGCTGCGATTTGCTTTTATACGGATGGTGTGAGATTAGTTTGCGAAGGCTCACCCGTTCTTGAACCGCTGCACACTCTTGAAAAGAAGGGCGTGCGATTGGTCGTTTGCTCCACATGTTTGAACTATTTCGAGCTCACAGGGAAAGTACAGGCAGGCATTGTCGGGGGGATGGGAGACATCCTCGAAGCGCAGATGAAAGCCGAAAAAGTGATCACGCTATAAATATGCCTCCCACCGTGAAGCATAAAAGCTGTCTTTCTCAACATCGCCATCTGCTTGTAATATCCATCGCTATCCTCTTATTGACGGTGAGCCTGCTTGCTCCACTGCGTGCGCAGGCATCTTCCCCGATTATCCAATCCACCTCCACGCCCAGTGCACAGCCTACTCCTACTTTCGACCCGCAACGATTGGAAAAGCCGGTCATTGCAGCCGGCAGCCCCGAGCAGTTGAAAAAAGGATCGGAAATCTATTGGGCGATCTGCATGTCATGCCACGGCGATCATGGACAGGGACTCACCAGCGAATGGCGCTCTGCCTACGGCGCAGAGGAAAGTAATTGCTGGCAATCCGGCTGCCATGGCGCCGATTACCC
>Ga0105098_10000389_pt1 | contig 14819 bp, 13 predicted proteins | sample PPLLak21cMay2015_FD_79137 | JGI IMG/M metagenome (GOLD analysis project Ga0105098, IMG submission 79137) | Freshwater sediment microbial communities from Prairie Pothole Lake near Jamestown, North Dakota, USA - PPLs Lake P7 Core (1) Depth... | ecosystem: Environmental > Aquatic > Freshwater >... | reverse complement strand
CCTGAGCGGGCCGCCAGGGACCGGCAAGACCAGCCTTGGTAAGAGCATTGCAGAAGCACTTGGCCGGGAATACGTCCGGATCAGCCTTGGAGGTGTCCGGGATGAAGCCGAAATCCGGGGGCACCGCAGGACATATGTCGGGGCCCTGCCCGGGAGAATCATCAACGGAATAAAAAGGGCGGGTACAAAAAACCCTGTCTTCATTCTCGACGAAATCGATAAGCTGGCAGTGTCCTACGCAGGAGATCCGGCAAGTGCCCTCCTTGAGGTGCTTGACCCCGAACAGAACAACACCTTCTCGGACCACTACCTGGAAGTCCCCTATGACCTGTCTGATGTGTTGTTCATCGCAACAGCCAATACGCTCTCGACAATTCCTGCACCGCTGCTGGACAGGATGGAGCATATTGAGATCTCCGGTTACACCAAAAATGAGAAGTTTGCCATAGCAAAAGACCACCTGCTGCCAAAGACATTGGAAGAGCATGGCCTTGATGCGGATAAACTCAGGATCGAAGATGAGGCTTTAAAGGTCATTATCGAAAAATACACAAGAGAAGCCGGTGTCCGCTGGCTGAAAAAGCAGCTGGCAAAGACTTCACGGTTTGTCTCAGAAAAGATCGTATCCGGAAAAGCAGAATTGCCCTACATAGTGAAGGTGGATATGCTTGACGCCATCCTCGGAAAAGAGGTGATCCGCCAGGATGAGGCCAGGAAAGAGCAGGTGCCAGGTGTCGTTACCGGGCTTGCATGGACCCCGGTTGGCGGAGACATCCTCTTCATCGAAGGCACATTCATGCCCGGGAAAGGCAACCTCACGCTGACCGGCCAGCTTGGGGATGTAATGAAAGAGTCAGCAACGATATCGCTGAGCCTGATCAGGTCACGTCTCGCAAATACGCCTAACGGCTTTGACTTTATCAAAAGCGATATTCATATCCACGTGCCGTCAGGGGCAACGCCAAAAGACGGTCCGTCGGCGGGTGTCACCCTCTTCACTGCGCTTGCATCCCTGATCACCGGTAAAACCGTTGACCCGAAACTTGCCATGACCGGTGAGATCACGCTGAGCGGCGCGGTGTTACCGGTTGGAGGCATAAAAGAAAAAATCCTCGCGGCACACCGGGCAGGAATTAAGAAAATAATCCTGCCAAAGGAGAATGCACGGGACCTGGAAGAAGTGCCCGAAGACGTCAGGAGTGAGCTGACCTTCGTGAAAGTTGAGACCATCGATGAGGTCTTAAAAGAGGCACTGGCAATCGACCTGCCCGGACCGGTCCCGTCATATGCAGGAAACGGCCTGGCACATGCAGGGACTGTTCCATAAACCTCTCAACGCGGGTAGCCATGGTGAATGGAGGGACCCCTTACCCCCTTTCACCTTTTTTTGAAAAAACCGGGAAAGAATTTTTTTCAGACATCGGGGATTTCCCATGAAAATTGCACAATTCCAGTAATTTCGGAAAGTGTTCAATTGCGCTATTGCGATGAATGCGCCGCCCCCGAAGGGACGCCCCCCGCGGCGCTTCAATTACCTGAAAACTCCGCCCCTGGCCTCTCAATAGCCTGTTACGGAATGCCAGTAGTACCTTCATAATTTTTCATGGTTTTGGTGATAACTATTCCCGTTCATTTTCGTTTCAGCAGGATCTTTCACCATAAAAACCGGTTATGTCCGGAATGTAATTCGGGGATTTCACTCACATCCATTGATGTTTTCCGTGACAGGAAACCGCTCAAAATAGCATTCCCCTGAGGTAAGTGACTCTCCCGGCTTGAGAGCAAGGACGAAATTGTCGGCATGGTCAAGGCATACATAGGCCGAACAGCAGCCATATCCCTGATATCCTATCGCGTCCTTTTCGCAGTACTCGCATTTCATTTTTTCCGCCATGGTACTTTCCTCTGGTCTTCTTTTCATAGATACTTTTCCTGCAGCATCTGTTGAGAATGCTGGCTTGATTATAGGTTGACAGGGATACATTTCTCGGGTATTTTTTTGTTCGTGCACTGCATATTAACCGGATTATTCATGGAGAATGGACTGATAGATCCACCGTAGGTAAAATAATTTTGGATTACTCTGATTAAACCATCATAATGATGAGAGTTATCACATTCTGGAGACGAAAAAATCTCATTTTCATTGACGATAATCACTCGCTCTGACGCTCCTGGTGACTCGTCATGGCTCGCCCCGCCGCTGTGGCTTCCCCGTTTTTCCGATGATCCTTCAGAAAGAAAAGGAGAGGCGACCTAAAGACTTACACCGACAGGAATTAAAAAGAAAAGTTAAATTTCATGATTTGACATTTCTTAACTGACCTGCAAGGTAGTAATTGATCCGGCAATAATTAACCACTTGAACCAGGGATGTCCATCATCAGCTGCTGCCCCGACACCTACCGTGCTTTTGACTGGATTCTCGGTTCAATGATGGTCCAGATCCAGTCGGCGAGTTCGCGGATATTTTTGGTCTGGATGTAGATCTCACCGGGTCCGGAAATTTCCGTGACAAGTCCTTCTCCTCCGAGAAGTGTCTCCTTGAGCCCGCCGAATTTTGTCACCGTATACTGGCAGGTGTCGCTGAATGCAACAAGGTGGTGGTTATCAACGATCAGGCTCTCGCCTGCAGCAAGGGTGTGCCGGTCTATTGCCCCGAAGGTGTTGATAAACAGGAAGCCGCTCCCGCTGACTTTGATCATGAAAAGCCCCTGGCCAAAGAGCCCTTTGGTGAACCCCTGCCACTGGATATCGAGGTTAACCTCATTTTCTGAGGCCACATACGCAGCTTTCTGGATGATATAGCCGCGGGCTGGAGTGACCTCAAGGGTTTCGATATCCCCGAGCGGCGCAGAACTGAATGCTGCCTCACCGGCACTGCCTTCAGCGGTAAAATCGTTGACAAAGAAGGACTGTCCTCCAATGAGAGCTATCCCAAGGGAGCCCCAGAATCCTTTCTCCCGTTTGCGGGTCCGGACCCGAAGCGCTGGCTGCATGTACGTCATCGATCCTGATTCAGCTGCAATGGATTCCCCGGGATTCAGGCGCACGACAAGCAGCGAGAAGGATGGTTTGTATTTGATCTCATACTTCATGATCGCGAATAGGAGTTTCCGGCAATAAAGATTGTGTTCCAGCCAGGCACCGGATTTCCGGCGTAATTCCCCATCTTCGACGTGCGGCTCTCGGCAACTCACGGGTACCGGGTACTATCTTAAGGGGGTTCTGCCCGGTAGAGGAACGATACCTGAGATCTGCTGATATCGTTAATCACCTTACTTTTCCGTGGAGTTGTGCCGCCCTTACTCTCATGACCGGTAATCAGGAAGGAACAAACATCCCCCGGGTGCAATATCGCGAGAGAATCGCTTCGGAGACTATTTTATTCCTGAACTCACTTCTCTTCTAATGGGAATGACTGTATGAAACGAGCCGCATTACTCATCATCGATATGCAGAATGACTTTGTGTTGGAAGGCGCACCGCTCAGGGTTGCACAGGGCAGGGCTATAATCCCGAAAATTCTTGAGATACTCGGACATTTCCGTGCAGAAAACCGGCCTGTTTTCCATGTGCTCCGTGTCCACCGCAGGGATGGTTCCGATGTCGAGATCATACGACAGGAGCTCTTTGAAAAACAACCGTTTGCCGTTGAAGGCACTCACGGTGCACGGGTTGTCGATGAGCTGTCACCTGCCCCGGGCGAGTATGTAATTCACAAGACAAGAATGAGCGCCTTCATCGGCACCGAGCTGGACCTCATGCTCCGGAATCTCGGCATCACGGATCTTATCGTAACCGGGATCCAGACCCCGAACTGCATACGCACCTCGGTTTTTGATGCCATTGCCTACAATTACCATGTCACCCTTATCGAGGATGCAGTCGGGGCGAAGAACGACACCATCCACCACGCCAATGTCCAGGATATGGCAACTATTGGTGTCAGGATCATGAAAGCCCGGGAATTTCTCTCAAATCCCCTGTGAGAGGACCCGGAAAGGAACCGGTAATTCATGCTTCCGGCATCTGAACTTATCATAGCTGGTCTTGCAGCCGTTGCTGCAGGGTTTATCAATGCCCTTGCCGGCGGAGGGACCCTCATATCCTTCCCTGCCCTTGTTGCACTGGGAATACCCGGAATTTCTGCAAATATTACCAGCACGGTGGCACTATGCCCGGGATACCTTGGTGGAGCGATAGCCCAGAAAAAGGACCTCATAGGGCAGGGAAAGCGCCTGTGGTTGCTCGTCCCTGCCGGGATTATCGGAGGCATCGGCGGGGGTATCCTGCTCCTTTATCTCAGCCCGGATATATTCCGCATACTCGTGCCCTTCCTGATCCTGCTGGCATCTGTAGTGCTGGCAGTCCAGGACCGGGTCAGGGCCTGGGTAGAGAAACACTCCGGCACCGCTGGCTCGAAAAAACGGGGACTGCCGGGTACGTTTCTTCCTGTCAGCCTTGCTGCTGTCTACGGGGGTTATTTCGGGGCGGGACTGAGCGTGATTGTCATTGCCGTCCTCGGGCTCTTTATTGATGACACCCTGACCCGCCTCAGTGCACTTAAGCAGTGCATCTCATTCAGCGTTAATGGAGCAGCAGCAGTATTTTTCGTCTTTTCCGGCCTCGTGGTATGGCCCTTTGCCCTTATCATGGCTGCCGGGGCCCTGGCGGGTGGAGCACTGGGTGGAAGTGTTGCCGGACGTATAAACCCGGTTTTGTTGCGGTGGACGGTTGTGGCGACTGGCCTCGTCGTCGGGATTATATTACTCGCACGAATGTAAAACGGATTTTCCGTCAGGCTGCAGAATTTCAGTGATCAGAAAAAAAGGTAATGTTCCTTTCCTTTCCGAAAATATTCATGGTGGAGATTTCAGGGCAATGGCAATGACTTCATCTATCGTAGTTACATACGTGACGGGAATACCGATATTCTCCTCAATATAATCACGGGCATCCACCGGTGACTGCCGTGGGACATCGAAGATCCCCCCCGTTGTCTGGACCGGAGGACTGATCAACTGGTTTTCTTCGGGAATCAGGAACAGGGATTTCCCGTTTTCTTTTGCGGCAGTCGCCTTTGCCACGACGCCACCAATTGCACCGATATGCCCGTTACTGTCGATTGTGCCGGTCAGGGTAAGGGATTCATCGATGGGTTGTTTTTTGATGGCAGAGATCATAAGCAGCGTCATCAGTGCACCGGCACTCGGGCCATCCACTTCAGAGATCATATCACCGGATTCGATAGAAAATATTACGTCGCTCCCTGAGAGGTCAAAGCCGGTCCTGTTCCTCGCTACGGCCACTGCCGTGTTCGCCGCACCCTGGAATACCACGCCCATCAGCGGTTTTGTCTGGACCAGTACCCTTCCCCTGCCCGGCGTAATCTCCGCGGAGATATTCATTATTGACCCTTTCTGTACGGCAACCTGGGCAATATACCTTCCCCGGTTCACAATCTGGATACTCTGGCTCACCGCAGGTGCCTGGAGTGAGGCATACCCGGTAGATCCCGGAGACAGGGATCCCACCGAAGGTGTCTGGTCTGCCTCTATGTTCAACCGGGTATTTTCCAGGGTGAGGTTATTTACCTGGCTGAGCAGCCCGGATATCCTGTTCTGGTCTGAAGGTACATAAAACGCCAGGAAATAGATATTAATGCAGACCGATGCGATGAGGAGCACCGTTATCAGGCGGGAAGTTTTCGTTGGATCATCACCCTTGTCGTTCTGATGGAATATGTTTTCAATCAGACTATAAGGGATTTCCGTACGAGGCAAAAATCCTCAGGGAATCGGGTTGGGTCCCAATTATCCCCCCATTACCCGTTCCCTTAAAGGAGCCGGAATGCATTTTTGTTGTTCTATTTTTCCACCCCCGGGATAGTGACACGAAATCGAATGCATTATTTTCCTGTCCGGCACAGATGAAACTCAGATGAAAGCAGATACCCGCTGGAAACTGATCGTGGGAATGGGACTGGTCACCTTGTCCATCGTCCTGTACGCCGCCCATTACCTGGTCTTTCATGACGAGCATCACCTCTTTATTTTTTTTATCGGGGACCTCGCCTTTGTCCCTGTTGAAGTTCTCATCGTCACCCTCATCATCGATCAGATGCTCGAGTCCCGGGAAAGACAGCAGAGGATTGAGAAGCTGAATATGGTCATTGGTACATTCTTCTCGACAATCGGGACATCACTCCTTTCCCAGCTTTCCCGTGCAGATCCCGGCATTAGTACCATTGAAGAGCGACTTGTGATTGGACAGGACTGGAAAAACAACCAGTTTAACGAGGTCCTTGCCTGTCTTAACTCATATACGTGCACGGTCGGGATTGACCGTGTCGATAAGGAAGCCCTGCGGAATTTTCTTGCCGGACATGAGGATTTCCTGCTCAGGATTATGGAAAACCCGATGATCTTTGAGCATGAATCGTTCACGGATCTCATTCTTGCACTCGATCATCTCACAAAAGAGATGAAAGCACGCGGTGACCTTGATGCACTTCCTTCAAGAGACCTGAATCACCTGGAAGGCGATATGCGGCGCGTGTATGAGCGGCTGGTTCCTGAATGGCTGAAATACATGGAATACCTCAAAACCCATTACCCCTACCTGTTCAGCCTGGCGATGCGCACGAATCCGTTTGATTCCCAGGCCTCAGTGGTAGTGCATTAAGACCCCGGTCCCTTTTTTTCTCCCTCATAGAAGAGTGGACGAATTCCTCACGCAGCGAATGATATTTTTGTGATTTCTGCATACATGATAAGAGGGGACATGCGTGGCTCTTGAATTACTCACCGATATCCTGATCATTTTTGCCATCGCACTCGTCGTCGGGATAATTTTCAACCGGATTAAGGTACCGCCGCTCGTGGCCTTTATCCTGACAGGTGTCATTGTCGGTCCTTTCGGATTCAGTATCATTCATGATCAGGATCAGGTCAGGAGCCTCGCAGAGATCGGGATCATCCTGCTGCTGTTCACCATCGGGCTGGAGTTTTCGTTCAAGGATCTCTGGAAAATACGGCTTATCGCCATCATCGGGGGTGCACTCCAGGTCGGGCTGTCATTTGCTTTTTTCTTTGGGCTGGCACTCCTGAACGGCCTTCCCGCAAATGAGGCAGTGCTGATGGGTTTTCTCTTCTCCCTGTCCAGTACCGCAATTGTGCTTAAGATCCTGCACCAGACCGGAGAGATGGATTCCCCCCATGGAAGTATTGCGCTCGGCATCCTGATCTTCCAGGATCTCGCGGCAATTCCCATGATCATGGCAATTCCGTTCCTTGCAAGCATCCCCCAGTTCAATCCGATGCCCCTGCTTTCGGGTGAGGCGCTCATCACCCTTGTTGTGCGGGACCTGGCAATCGTCCTTGTTCTTGTTGCGGCGGCAAAATGGATTATTCCCCGCGTTATGTACGAGATTTCGAGGAGCCGGAACCAGGAGTTGTTCTTACTCTTTGTCATCCTGACCTGCTTCGGTGTTGCGTGGATGGTCTCTTTTACCGGGATTTCGATTGCTATCGGTGCCCTGCTTGCCGGTCTTATAATTTCCGGATCGGAATACAGTCACCAGGCTGCCAGCATTGTCCTTCCCTTCCGGGACATTTTCACCAGCTTCTTCTTCATTTCAGTGGGGATGCTGGTTAATATTCAGTTCCTGCTCGACAATTTCTGGTTTGTCGCATTTTTAATTGTTATAGTAATTATCGTCAAAGCGCTGCTGGCAACAGCTGCACCTCTCGCCCTCGGGTACCCGCTCCGGACAGCAGTGATGACCGGGCTTGCGCTTGCTCAGATTGGAGAATTTTCATTTATTATTGCCCAGAGCGGGTTTATTACCGGTATCCTCCCATTCGGTATCTACCAGACGTTTCTTGTTGTTGCCCTGATCACCATGGCCGCCACCCCGTTTGTCATCGGGCTGAGCCAGCCTATTACCACAATACTCTGTGAAATTCCTGCGTTGTCTAAAGTTGCACAGGGCAGCTGCAGTACCGATGACACTTCAATCCGGCGGGTGAAAAAAGATCATCTGGTTATTATCGGGTACGGCGTGACAGGGAGAAATCTTGCGCTTACCGCAAGAAAGGCAGGGATAGACTATACCATTATCGAGCTCAATCCGGATCTTGTAACTGAAGCACGGAAGCAGGGTGAACCGGTAGTATTTGGTGATGCGACCACCGAAGGGGTACTGGACCATGCAGGGATTCCGAACGCACGGATCGCGGTTGTAGCGATAAATGATCCGGTTGCGACCCGTAAGATTGTCAGCATCAGCCGCAGTCTCGCTCACGGGATTTCGATTATTGTGCGCACACGGTACGTCAGCGAGGTTGAAGCCCTGAAGGAAGGGGGGGCAGATGAGGTTATTGCCGAGGAATTTGAGACTTCCGTCGAGATCTTCACGGTTGTGCTCAATAAATATTTCGTCCCGCGGGACAGGATAGAAACCTTCATTTCCGATGTCCGGGCGAATGGTTACCGTATATTGCGGAGCCGGACTCCGGTGCAGGGAACGCTTTCGGATCTTCTGCAGAATATCCCTAATACTACGATAACCGCGTTCACCGTTGAACACACATCCCCGCTTGAGGGAAAGAGTCTCGGGGAGTTCAACCTCAGGAAACGGCATAATATCCTCGTACTTGCAATCCGACGGGGCGATTCGGTTATAACCGGGTTAAGTGGCGTGTCTCGTCTCGAAGGCGGGGATATTGCCATTGTATATGCGACACCGGACGATATTGCAAAGGGTGCGGTGCTATTTAAGAAGGCGGAAAAACAGGCAATCTCTTTCTGAAACAGGACCGGGGTCTTTCATCTCCATTGAAAGTCTTATTATTTATGAGGGTTACCTGCTCCTTTGCCTCTCCGTAGCATGGGGGGATTTTTTCTGGATTCAATTGTTTCCCATCAGCAACATAGACGTCTCTATCTGGGGAAATGGCGTTATCATGCATCATGAGAGGACCAGTCCAATTACCGAATACCGATTACGATCAAGTTCATTTTTTGAAAATCATTGTACTTGTGATGGTTCCCCGCCTCAGGGCCTCTCCGAGGCACGGCGGGGCAGGAAGAAGTTGAAAAGATTTTCCAGTTAATGATCCGCCGCGGGGGCGTCCCTTCGGGGGCGGCGGCGTTCATCCTGAATCGAGATAGAGATCAATCAAACCCTCCTTCCGATAGAAAAAGGAATTCGCTTTTTGATATCGATAGATATCTGTGTCAGAAAATGTTCCCCGTTTTTCCTGTCCCGTGCTTTTCTCTACCCTTTCACAAAAACAAGCACCGGTTTTCCTGACCTGTCAAAAAGTCTCAGGTCCGATTCGCTGATACGCAGTTCTGCCACTCCTGAAAGATCATTGAGATAATCGGACTCCTGTTGCATGATGTACGGGCTGGTGCAGAGGATCTTTGTTGATACCGGCGGTGAGATGGAGATCGCGTAATCCCGGACAGTATACACTGCACCGTACTCGTTGCACCCTGCAGAACCGGTTACTTTGCCATCACTATCAAACACGGCCGTTATTCTCGTTCCGGGTTGTACTGTAACGAGAGTCCCGGTTGAATCCGCATATGACTGCAGTGTCCAGTTCGCCCGGGTCATGCTGACGCCCGCAGATGCCCTGATACCTGGAATATTAATAATGAGGATCAGGAGGACGAGCAGTCCGACGAGGGCAAGCGCGAGATAGAATTTCAGGCCCATGGGCTGAGGAGGCAGGGGAAGAGTCCCTTCCGCTTCTGCAGGTTCTTTGTCATGTGAAGCCTCCGGAGAAACGTCATTCATTGCCAGTTATCAGGCAGGGATACCATTAATGGTTATGGTGGGTGAAACGTGAAGAGTGAATCAATGGTACACCGCGGGATACTACCCCGTAATCATTTTGGAGGGGGGACGGCCATATCTGAGATTTTTATAGTTCCGGAGCCCAGTGTATGCATGGATTCTGCTACCGTTAAAAAATGGGCAACCTTTTTTATTGGCATTCTCTGTGCAATCGTGATCGCCGATGCACTCTCAAATGTAATAGTATCAGCAGCAGGGATCACCGGCTGGATGAGTTTTCTGATAAATTTTGTCCTGTATGCAGTTTTTTTCTTTGCTATCCTGTATGCAATAGAAAGAATTTTTCACATCGAATTTTTCGGGTTCTGGCGGGAATAACCCGGAAAATGACACCACATCCTTTTCACCAGATGGAATATTCAAAATCCCGTGCGTGGTGCCAGGAACGGTGATTATTATTGCGACAAACCCTTGTCTTCATGGAATATTTCATTCCCTGATGTCACCTGGGATAACCTTGTTTTCTGATTATCGTTCCCCGGGAACATCTTTTTTCCGGTCAATGTATCGCTGGATTGCTGCACGGGTTATGTTGTCCATGAGTGCGGAGAAATCGATGTCAATGGTATACACGGGAAATAAACCCAGTAATGTATGCTCGTGAACCGAGTAGAGCCTTGACTCGAGAAGAAAGGCAGGTATTTCAAACCAGTCTTCCCCTTTGGGTGATGTCCCTGCATTCCCGTCACCGTGTATTCCGGCCAGTTCTTTGAGAGACTCTTCCTGAAAAACAAGGATACGGGCGGCCATTGCCCGGCTGGTGATACCATGGATATGCCTGATGAGGAAATACTGGCTGACAGCAAGAATCGTGATAAACAGGACAAGGTATCCCAGTTCATTAAGCCCGGACTGGCTCATGAATGCAGTTACTGTCAGACCCGGCAGGAGAATGATCGCTGTCAGGAATAAAAATACCGCAATCAGGATACCGGTCATAAAGATCGCAGACACCATCCATGGGGGAATATTCTCCCGTGAAAGTCTTTTCCTGACCTGCTCGACATTTTTCTTGAATTCTGTTGAGAACGGCTCTGTTTTCCAGACCAGGAGATAAAACAGGATAATGACACCACACTGGGAAATGACAATAATTGTCGTGCCCAGGGGTAGACTCGTGGTAGTAAAGGAAAGGAGCGCGAAGACTATGTCGACTGAAAAAAGCAGGCCGATACCCAGGGATAATGCCCTGCTGTTTATGAGAAAAGAGTCGATAAACAGCCGGGTGAATCCGGATGTTCCTGAGGTGACACCAATATCCCGGAGCCATGCATGAAAGCGGATGATCTCGATTTTCGAAAGTTTTGTTTTTTCAAAATTTGTCGGAATCAACAGGGAGATAAAGTAGAACATATTGAGGTAGAAACTGGCTGCAATAAACAGGGCAAAATAATCAGGCATGGTAAAAAAAAAGATGCAGTTGGTAAGAATACAGAGAAAAAGGATGAAAAAATGAAGAAACCCTGTTTTTTCCGACGAGACCAGCCCACGACGTTTTTTTCGCACGGCTGACAATTCATCACTTAAAACCGTATCGACGGAACCATTGCCGGATTTTTCGAAAACCTGGGAAGCGGACATATAAATATTACCAATATTTTTTAATCCGCCAGGGAAGGTGGATGTTCACGATAAATTTTCATAGGTGTATGCTCTACTACCTGAACAGTATTGCGGGGAAAAGAATTAACTGATAGGATGAATTTTGTAGTTGTGACGCTAAAAGGAGAGATGGATGCAGGTGTATTTCATTAATTGTATCCGGTGATACTGTCATGGACACAAGACTATCATGCCTCATCTGGGGTATTATCGGCGTGGTTTTCGGACTTCTGGCCCTGCTGTTCCCGGAACTGCTGCTTGTAACGTTTTACGGAATGTTCCTGATTCTGGCCGGGCTGACAATGGCGATATTCCTTTTCCTTGCCATTACTTCCCGGAGCGAGGATTCGTTGTTCTGGTTCGGTCTTTCCGCGGTTTTGCTCGTTGTTATAGTCCTGTCATTCCTGGTACAGCTTGTCGTCCAGATTATATTCCTGCTTATCATCGCGGGGATCGCGTTTTATAATGGTTTTACTGATATCACGCTCGCACTTACCCATCCAAAAACCAAGTATATCCTTATCCCGGGAATGTTCATCGCAGGCGCAATCCTCTTAGCCGTCATCCTCTGGTACTTCCCTGCCATGCTCGATAACCTCAATAAACTTGTCATCGTAATACTTGGCAATTTCGCATTTGTATTTGGTCTGGTTTCCATCATGATGGGGCTTTACCAGAAAGAAACTCCAAAACCAGATCTCCACGACGGAAAATGGACTTCAAGAGATAAAACCTGCCAGATTCCGGAACCAGAAACAAAAAAGTAATTATCCCGCTTAACCGGGGAATATCCCGCGTTTGTGTTCTATGTACGACGTCATCGTGATCGGTGCAGGCCCGGCCGGAACCGCTGCGGCAGCTTCATGTGCCCGCAGCGGCCTCAAAACCCTTTGTATTGAAGAACATGGGACTATCGGTTACCCGGTACAGTGTGCGGGTCTCCTGTCATGTGCCGCCTTTACCGAATGTCGTGTGTCGGAACGCCCGGTCCTCAACCGTGTATCCGGTGCCCGGGTCGTATCTCCTTCCGGAAATGAAATACTCATCGATGCCAGGACCCAGAAGGCTGTTGTTACCGACCGTGGAGCGCTTGATCGCGAGATGGCAGCACATGCAGCGGACGCCGGGGCTGAGTTCTGTGTTAAGACCGCGGCGTATGATGTACGGGGAACTACGCTCCTGACCCGGGGAGTTTCCGGGCATCAGGAGATCCCCTTCCGACTCCTTATTGCGGCAGACGGGCCGAGGAGCAGCATTGCCCGCATTTTCAGTATGCCCCGTGCCAGAACGTATCTTGCCGGCATCCAGGCAGACCTGGTCCATGAATGCGATTCGCGGTTTGTGGAGATCTATCCTGGTGCATCCCCAGACTTTTTCGGATGGATGATCCCATCCGGTGACAGGCGTGTTCGCATCGGCCTGTGCAGTCGGACCGGGGTGGCGGAACTGTTCACAGCGTTCCGAAAAAAATTCGGAGAATCTTCAACCCATCTGGTAACCGGAACACTTCCCCTTGGCGTGATGCCCAGAACCTATGGTCACCGTACCCTGTTCATTGGAGATGCTGCCGGGTTTGCAAAACCCACTTCCGGAGGGGGGGTGTATACCGGGATCCGTTCAGCCCGGCATGCGGCAGGCGTCGCGATAACCTGTTGCGAAGCTGACTTGTTCACCGATGAGGCGCTGGCAGAATATGAACGAAGCTGGAAAGAAGACCTCGGGCGGGAACTTGACCTCGGGTTCCGGTTGTTTCAGTTGCGCCAGAAAATATCAGCCACTGAAATGAATGCCCTCATCCAGGCACTCAATGACCCTGATATCATCAGGACGATAATAGAACACGGCGATATGGACCGTCCGGGCACGCTTATCAAAAAACTCATGGTAAAACCCGGCATACTCCGCTGCGCACCCCCACTCCTCCGATCGGGACTTCGTTCCCTGTTCCGGGTATGACAGGAAAAGCCTTTTTGTGATGCCCTATAGAGAAAACTATCTAAATTTATGAGTGTAGTTGGAGGATAATCAGGGCAGGCAGGGTGGGATGGTGAGGTAACCTGTGTTTCAGGGTACCCCGGTTCCCTGATCCGGTTTCCTGGTTCCCGTAAACCGGTACATATCCTTAGGGATGGTAATCTCAAACCGTGCTCCACTGCCAGGTTCCCCGCATTCATCGATGGTGATTTTAGTAATAGCAAGGATCTCCCGGATCAGGAACAAACCGTAACCATGGTTTTTCCCATATCCCCGTTCAAACAGGTGTTTTTTTATCTCGCTGTCGATGCCAACGCCGTTATCCTCGCATATTATGGTCAGCCGGGGGCCGGACAGACAGGAAGAAAACTGGATCGTCGTGGTCTTTTCCCCGTGCCTCACTGAATTTTCCAGAAGATTATAAAATACCTTTCCAAGGAGAGGATCAGCATAGACTTCGATATTGGTAAAGGCTATGCTGACGGTAACCGGACTCAGGTCAAGAAGATTTGCTGCGTTAACAATAACATCATGTACGTTCTGCCACTGGGGGGTGTGGACGCCGATATCCTGGTACTCTTTGGTGAATGCAATCTGCTGGTTGATCCTTTCTGTTGCTATCTCCTCTTTTTTTATGAAACTGAGAAGTTTTTCGTCGGTAGTGAATTCTTCTGATAGTGCAAGGTAGCCGGAAAGAACCGTGAGCTGGTTAAGGATGTCATGCCGGGTGATGCTTGAAAGGAGGTTCATTTTCTGGCAGGCGAGAGCAAGTGCTTCTTCCATCTGCCTGGTTTCCGTAATATCCCACCCGACGGACTGATATTCCACAATTCTGCCGTTTTTATCAAATATTGCCCGATCAGACCAGCGCTGCCACCTCATGGATCCATCGGGCATAATGATGCGATGCGTGTGGGATGCAGACGGATGATCTCTGGTCAGTGATGCAAAATGGTCCCGGATCAGGCGGTGCTCTTCCTGGGGGATTCTCGGAAAAAACTTCTTACCGATGATATCGTCACGGGATTTGTTAAAGTACCGGCAATATGCCTCGTTGACAAATATATGCGTCCCATCGGGCAGGAAGCGTGAGATCAGCTCTGTCTCATTCTCAACAACATCCCGGTATGTTTGTTCGCTGTTCCTGAGCTTTTCTTCGGCATCTTTGCGTTTACTGATATCCCGTACGATTGCCTGAAGCAGCCTCTTTCCGTCAATGGTCAGCTGGCTGAGGGTGACATCTGTATGAAAGGGCGTGCCGTCCTGACGCGTAAACAGCCACTCGAAGGACTGGGGAATGCCGCGTTGTGCTGCAGAAATCTTTTCCAGACCCCTCTTTTCTGAGCTGACCCGGTCGGGCTGCATGAGTGGG
>Ga0105098_10000388_pt1 | contig 14834 bp, 12 predicted proteins | sample PPLLak21cMay2015_FD_79137 | JGI IMG/M metagenome (GOLD analysis project Ga0105098, IMG submission 79137) | Freshwater sediment microbial communities from Prairie Pothole Lake near Jamestown, North Dakota, USA - PPLs Lake P7 Core (1) Depth... | ecosystem: Environmental > Aquatic > Freshwater >... | reverse complement strand
TGGAAGATCTTTGACAATATGAGAAGAAGCCTCGTTGCACCGGCAACATTTTTCCTTCTCCTCATAGCCTGGACCGTTCTTCCGGATCCACGGTTCTGGACCATGTATATCACCTCGCTGTACCTGGTTCCGGCGCTGGTTATGAGTGGCTGGAAGGTCCTGAGAAAGCCTGCGGAACAACCCTGGGCGCTGCACCTCCATGATGTGCCCCGGGTTATCCGGGACCAGCTGGCAGTACCTCTTCTTACCCTGGCCTTCCTCCCGTATGAGGCCTATATTTCCCTTGATGCAGTGTTTCGTTCCTGCTGGCGGATGGTCGTGTCCCATTGTAATCTCCTGGAATGGACTACCCACCAGGAGGCCGGGCTGTCGGGAAACCATAACCTTGCGGGATTTTACTGGATTATGTTGCCGGCACCGGTAATCGGTGCAGCACTACTCTTTGGTATGGCTCCCCTTGACCCGTTTGCGAACCGTTCAATCGGGTTGTTTGGTCTTGCATGGATCCTTGCCCCGGCAATCGCATGGTGGATCAGCCGGCCCAAAGGAACTGAAACCACCCCTCTTACCTCCGGGCAGGAGCATTTTTTACGGCGTACAGCGCGAAGGACCTGGCGTTTCTTTGAGACCTTTGTCACCGCTGAAGATCATTATCTCCCCCCGGACAACTACCAGGAACAGCCGGTCGCGGCTCTTGCCCACCGCACGTCCCCAACCGATATCGGGCTCTCTCTTCTCGCAAATCTTACCGCATATGACTTTGGGTATATTCCGGCAAGTGAACTGCTTGAACGGACCCGGAAGACCGTGACGAGTATGGGACAACTGAAGAGATTCCGGGGTCATTTTTACAACTGGTATGATACTATCACCTTAGAGCCGCAGCTCCCGAGATATATTTCCACGGTCGACAGCGGCAACCTTGTCGGGGCCCTGCTAGTAGTACGGCAGGGACTGCATGAACTCGCGGATTGCCCGGTCCTTTCGAAGGGATTTGCCGATGGTTTGTCAGATGCACTGTCGCTGCTCGTACATGCCATCGATACTGCCACAGAAAAGAAAACGGGAGAGGTGCCGGAATCTGCCCGGTCTGGGATTGCTGACCTTCAGGAGCGTGCGGCCCGGATGTCCGGCCCGACTGCCGAAGTCTCCGTTCAGCTGCCTATTCTTGAAAGGACTGCATCTGAGGTACTGGCTGTTCTCACGAGCCACCCGGATGATGATGTCCGGTGGTGGGCTGCCGCGGTACATCGACAGATTGAAACTCATACCCGGGATTTCAGAACCTTTACCGCATGGGAATCCATGGGAAGTCCACCGGATACTCTCCGGGATGAAGTCCCGCAGGAACTGGGACCGTATCTCTCCCTGGTCTATGCTACGCTCGAGAAGCTGAACAACCAGATCCCTTCCCTCAGAGAGGTTGCCGGCATACGGCATGATCTTCATACCCGGATCGGTCCTCTGCTGGAATGGCTTGAAATCCCCGGGGATACGGACAGCAGATCCGGCGCGGGTCGGCTCTGGTTGATCCGGACTCTTGAGGAGATGAGGACCTCGAGCGGGCGGGCAGAAGAGCTTATCTCGTCACTCCCGGTTCTTGCCGACCGGTGCAGTGTGTATACAGGAATCGAATATGAATTCCTGTACGACAGGACAAGCAATCTCCTCTCAATCGGATATAATGCGACCGATCTCAGGCGGGATGCCAGTTTTTACGATCTGCTTGCCTCGGAGGCACGGCTCACCAGTTTTATTGGCATCGCCCAGGGTCAGCTCCCGCAGGAGCACTGGTTCGCATTAGGGCGCCTGCTCACGACTACGGGAAGGGGAAAGCCAGCCCTTATCTCATGGAGTGGATCTATGTTCGAATACCTTATGCCACTCCTCGTGATGCCGACCTATGAGAATACTCTTCTCGATCGCACCTATCATGCAGTGGTAGACCGTCAGATCGAGTATGGCTATACGCGGGGTGTTCCCTGGGGAATATCAGAATCCGGGTATTATATCACCGATGCAGCCCTGAACTACCAGTACCGGGCATTTGGAATTCCCGGTCTCGGGTTCAAGCGCGGACTTGCAGAGGACCTGGTCATTGCTCCGTATGCAGCGGCAATGGGCCTGATGGTCAATCCAGATTCGGCCTGTCTGAATCTCGAACAGATGGAATCCCAGGGTTATGCAGGAAAGTACGGGTTTTATGAGGCGGTGGATTTCACTCCCTCCCGGGTTCCCCAGGGCCAGAACCACCGGGTAGTACAGTCGTTCATGGCACATCACCAGGGAATGGCTCTGCTCTCGGTAGCCTATGTACTCCTGGATCGTCCTATGCAGAGGAGATTTGTATCAGATCCGGGTCTTTCTGCAACCGTGATGCTGCTCCAGGAAAAGATGCCCCGGAACACCCCGTTCTATCCCCATTCCGGTGAGATACAGGGGGTCCACAGAGCGAGCGGAGAACAGGGATCACTGATGCGGGTCTTCAGGACCCCGCATACCCCGCGAGCGGAGGTGCATCTCCTCTCGAATGGCAGGTACCATGTCATGGTAAACAACAGCGGCTCCGGGTACAGCCGATGGAACGACCTTGCCGTGACCAGGTGGCGGGAGGATCCAACTGCGGACAGCCGTGGTACCTTCTGTTATATCAGGGATCTGGCGAGTGGGGAGTTCTGGTCAAACGGGTATCAGCCCACCGTAAAGAGCCCGGACACCTATCAGGTAATCTTTCAGCAGGCCCGTGCTGAATTCCGGCGAAGGGACCGGGAGTTTGATACCCGCACCGAGATTATCGTCTCTCCCGAAGACGATGTGGAACTGCGAAGGATACGGGTGACGAACCGGTCGTGGACTCGCCGGACAATAGAATTTACCAGCTATGCTGAAGTGGTGCTGGCACTTCAGCCTTCAGATGAAACCCACCCGGCCTTTCACAATTTGTTTGTCCAGACCGAACTGGTACGGGAGAAAGATGCAATCCTCGCTACGAGAAGGCCGCGATCAGCAGGTGAACATCCTCCCTGGATGTTTCATCAGATGACCGTCCAGGGCACCCGGGGCAGGAATATATCCTTTGAGACCGACCGGTCAAAATTTATCGGACGGGGAAATTCACTCTCACGGCCGGTTGCCATGACCGATTCTTCAACGCTTTCTGATACTGCGGGTCCCGTTCTCGATCCGATCGTTGCCATCAGATGTACTATTACGCTGGACCCCCAGGAGACAGCGGGAGTGAACATCTTTACCGGGATCAGTGAGAGTCGTGACGGGGCAGTTGCACTGATCGGGAAGTACCATGAAAACCATATCGCGGACCGGGTCTCGGAGATGGCCTGGACTCATGCCGAGGTCATGCTCAGGCAACTGAACCTGACTGAGCAGGATGCACAATTGTTTGGTGCACTCGCCTCCTCGGTCATCTATGCAAACCCTTCCCGGCGGGCAGGCCAGAATATTCTCATAAAGAACAGCCGGGGCCAGTCAGGTCTCTGGGGGTACGGGATCTCAGGAGACATCCCGATAGTACTGGTGAGAATAAAGAGAAGGAACCGGATCGGTCTTATCAGAGAGATGGTGCAGGCCCATGCCTACTGGCGGATGAAGGGACTGAAGGTCGATCTGGTGATCTGGAATGAGGACCTGTCCGGATACCGGCAGGAACTGCAGGACGAGATCACGCGCCAGATGCCCCAGGATGCTGATTCGCTGTTATCAAACCGGAAAGGAGGGATAGTTATCCGGCGCCTGGAACAGATGTCAGAGGAGGATCGTATCCTTATACAGACAGTAGCGAGGGCGGTTATCTCAGACCACGGCGGCATGCTGGCCGAGCAGATGGAACGGGCAGGCTGGAATGAGAGCCCGGTCCCCCGTCTGCTGCCTGCCTGGACACCGTATCCCGAACTAAAAGCCGGTCCCGACAGGACAGGCGAAGGACTCCTCTGGTTCAATGGTACCGGTGGATTTTCCCGGGATGGAAAAGAGTATGTCATCCTCACGGGACAAGGGAAGGTTACTCCCGCACCCTGGGTGAACGTGCTGGCAAACGAGGCTTTCGGGACGGTCATTTCAGAAGAGGGCAGCAGCTATACCTGGAGCGAGAACGCTCATGAGTTCAGGCTGACGCCCTGGATGAACGATCCCGTCCTGAATCCCTCCGGTGAGGCTCTGTACATCAGGGATGAAGAGACCGGCGTATTCTGGTCTCCTGCTGCCTGGCCTGTCCGGGGAGCGCACCAGTACGTGACCCGGCATGGGTTCGGGTATTCGGTATTTGAGTACTATGATCACGGGATTAGCACCGAACTGACCGAATCGGTCTCGGTCGACAGTCCGGTAAAATTCATGTCTCTCCGGATCAGGAACCGATCAGGTCGCAGCAGAATCCTGTCGGTCACCGGATATGTGGAATGGGTGCTCGGAGAACTGAGATCGAGATCATTGCTGCACGTAGTCACGGAGATTGACCAGGTATCCGGAGCGGTTTTTGCAAAAAATCCCTACAACAGTGAATTTCCCGGGAGGGTAGCATTTCTTGATGCCAATATCGTGAACCGGACGGTGACCGGTGACAGGTATGAATTTATCGGGCGGAACGGATCGCCTGATAAACCTGCAGCAATGAAGCAGACCAGGCTCTCGAATAAAGTCGGAGCCGGTCTTGATCCCTGTGCTGCGATGCAGGTCCTCTGTGAACTTGCTGACGGAGAAGAGCGTGAGATTATTTTTACTCTTGGTGTCGGACGGGACAGTGATAATGCCAGGACCCTTGTGCTCCAGCACCGCGGGGTGGGAGCTGCCCGGGATGCACTCGCGGCAGTCAAAGGATACTGGAGCCGTACGCTCGGTGCAGTCAGAATTACCACTCCTGACCTGTCGGTGGACCTGCTCGTCAACGGGTGGCTCCTCTACCAGACAATTGCCTCCCGGCTGTTTGCACGTTCCGGTTTTTACCAGTCAGGAGGCGCGTTCGGGTTCCGGGATCAGCTGCAGGATGTGATGGCGCTCATCCACTCCCGGCCTGAACTGACGAGAAAACACCTTCTCCTCTGTGCCGGGCATCAGTTTATTGAAGGTGATGTCCAGCACTGGTGGCACCCGCCATTGAACCGGGGGGTGAGGACTCACTGCTCTGACGACTACCTGTGGCTCCCGTTCGCCACCTGCAGGTATGTGCTCAGCACCCGCGATACCGGCGTCCTGGATGAGGAGATTCCGTTTCTTGAAGGGCGAAAAGTGCTCCCTGAAGAGGACTCATACTATGATCTGGCGAACCAGTCGGCAACTTCCGGTACCCTGTACGAGCACTGTATCCGGGCTATCCGGTGGGGGTTGAAGTTCGGGAAGCATGGTCTTCCCCTGATGGGGAGCGGAGACTGGAACGACGGGATGAATCTTGTCGGTGCCGGGGGGAAGGGAGAGAGTGTATGGCTGGGATTTTTCCTCTTTGACCTTCTTACGCGGTTTCGTGAGATTGCAGAGCTCCACCATGATCCCTCCTTTGCAGAATTATGCAGGGTAAACGCTGAGCGGTTACGGGAAAATCTGGAGAGAGACGGGTGGGACGGGGGTTGGTACCGTCGTGCGTATTTTGATTCAGGTCAGCCATTGGGATCTTCGCTCAATCCTGAATGCATGATAGATTCCATCACCCAGAGCTGGGCTGTCCTCTCGGGAGCCGCTGCTGAAGAGCGGGTAATAACTGCCCTTGAGGCGGTGCATGAGCACCTTGTCCTGCCCGATGACCTGCTGATAACCCTCCTCACCCCTCCATTTGACACTTCACCTCTTGATCCCGGGTATATCAAAGGATATGTTCCCGGTGTCCGGGAGAACGGGGGACAGTTTTCCCATGCGGCTATCTGGGTAGTGATGGCGTTTGCAGCTCATAAGAATCTTCAGCGGGCGTGGAACCTGTTGCCGTTCTTAAGTCCGATCCACCATAGCAGCACGCCCGAGGATGTCAGGAAGTACCGCGTCGAGCCGTACGTTATCGCTTCTGACATCTATGCCGCACCACCCCATACCGGACGGGGCGGCTGGACATGGTATACCGGGTCAGCAGGATGGATGTATACACTTATACTCGAATCGCTCCTCGGATTGCGGATATCAGGGGACCTCATCAGGATCGATCCCTGCATCCCGGTGACATGGAAATCATATCAGATTGATTACCGGTACCGGTCCACGATGTACCATATCCTGATTCAGAATTCCCGGCCCCTGGGGTTCTGCGGTACGGGATCACATGTCAGATCCGTGGTTGTCGACGGGATTGATCAGGCTGATAAAAATATTCACCTGGCAGATGATCGGGAAGGTCACCAGGTGGTGGTTGACCTTGGAGAATGAGAGAAGCGTACAGGGATTTTTTAAAACCTGATCGAAACACGGGTCCGACGGAATTTTGCATGGGTTTATTATTCGACACCGGCGGGAGTGCAGTAAATCACCGCTCATGGACCCGCTTTGCTGTCACCCAGGCAGGATGTGTCGTGAAGTCATCCGGGTGCATGGTTCCTGTCCGAAGGGGGCTCTCCAGCCGGTTCCAGCCGGGACAGAGGGCTGTGGATTTTTCCTGTCGTGTATAACCTTCAGGGTGCATCACATCATTTGTCACAGATCCGGTCGGGATCGCAAAACCGTACAGACTTGCAGGTAAACCCGCGGGCATCCTCAAAGAAGGTCCCAAGTGAAAATAGGGAAATCTGCATCAACGTTTACCACCAGGTGTGAGGCATTGGCGGTTCTGTTGCTCCCTGCTTCCTGATTCAGAGTTATAATTTTCAACCCCTCTTTTGTATCCGGGCAGGTATAAAGTGGGAAGTATTCAAAAATCTTTCCCGGTGTTGCAGAATTTGTTTCAAAATCTGGCTGATATAACCATGTATAAATAATACCATGCCGGTGCTGACTGTGGGAATATGAATAATTCAGCAGGCGTGAGGTTTTTAAGGAATCACATCTCGAATCGTGTGTTCAGTTCCGTCAAACGCCCGACGTATGCGTATATTACCATCACTTCGTTATGCAATTCCCGGTGCAGATATTGTGATATGTGGAAAAATAAACGCGAACGCGAGCTGGAAACCGACGAGTGGAAAAGGATTATCGATGAACTGGTACATCTTGGCATCGTTACTCTGACCTTCAGTGGAGGGGAGCCGTTTATCCGTAACGATCTCTTCGAACTTGCATCGTATGCAAAATCCCGGGGATTAATCACCATGGTGGTAACAAACCTGAGTGTGTTCAGGGAACATCATATTGCAAAAATTGCGGAGAGTTTCGATTTTTTCGGGATTTCCATAGACAGTACAAGACCCGAGGTCTATAAGGAAATCCGGGGCGTAGACTGGCTGGAACGAATTAAAGAAAACGTTCACACAATAATGGCCGGCCTGAATGAGCTGAAGGCAGAGGTACAGGTGTGCGGGATGGTTACCATAAGTAACAGGAACGCCCACGAGATGCACGATATACTTCACATGGTTTTTGATCATCTCGGGATGGATACCATATCGTTTAATCTGTTGGATCCAGGCGGAGGCATATCTGCGACAGAATTTTCACCGACATCTGAACAAATAACGCAGGTAACGCGGGTCATTTTTGATCATAAATCAGTGTACCCCATTAGTAATTCTTCACGGTTCTTCAGCCAGCTGGGAAATTTTGACTACCGGTGTAATCCGTGGAAATGTGTCCAAATCAATGAACAAGGTTTTTTGACAGCACCCTGCCTGTTCTCTTCAACGAAACCCGCCACGTTCCCGGAAGGGAGGACCATAGATCTCCGCAAAAACAACTTATCTGATGTCTGGAGAGAAGTTCAGCAAATCTATGCTCAGTATGCCAGCTGTAAATTATGTAACCTTGGGTGTGTGGTGGAATCTGCATGGTCAACGTACGATTTGAAATTTATCATACAGGATAGTTTTTATGACATGATTTTACCAACAATCAAGAGAATCAGGGAACGAAATAACCGACAGGTGAAACACGTCGTAACCACCTGACCTCACGGTCCATTTTTCAAAATCTGCAAGACACGTAAGACTATAAATATCCCGCGGCGCATTTCCCTGTATCCTTCCTGTCCTTCCATGAGAGGGATCGGGGAACGGAGTGAACCGAAGATGCGAACATTATGGATTTTTGGTATGGTTATACTTGGGATCATAGTAATCGGGGGCTGTGTCCAGCAAAATTCAAATCCACCACCGGTTCTTACCACCCGGCAGACTGCGACCCCTTCTACGGTTGTTCCGACGCAGACCGTAATTCCGCAAACGACCACGGTTCCGGTACCTGTACCGGCGTATAAAACTGCTAATCTGGAGGTGGGATCCGGCAATACACCGTCTTATGGGTTTATCATGGATTATCCTTCATCCTGGACCTATGGAAAAGAGCGTCTGTCCTGGCCTTCCCGTGCATCCCCGGTACAGGAGATAACAGGACAGGACCGGGTCCGGTACTGGAGAACAGCATATAATTTTTCCAGCCCGGATAAACGGTTGAATGCACATGTTTATTTCGACGATGTAACGGGGACGGGTGACTACTTCTATAACATGCGTACCTGGGCAGACGGGGTGATCAGGGAAAAGACCCTCTCGTATTGTGTCGACGGGGCAGGAAATCCGCTCGATGATAATTCCTGTTCTGGTGCACGAATATTCTATTCGCCGGTGCTGGTCAGCAACGATCCTGTTACCCTGAACGGGAGCTTTGAGGCCCGCAGACTGGTGTTCACCTCGTACGACGATGAAAATTACGGCTGGGATACCCTGTACATCATGCATGCCGGGCGCATGCAGGGATATAACTTCACCATCCCGGACCATCCTGAAGTTGCAGAGAGGGTACAGGGAACTGCGTGGGACTTCGGACGAGGCGGAGAGGCGTACGCGATCGACTTCCACACGCCGGATGATCAGGTAACTACGAGCGCGGACATCTTCAGTCACATGATAAACTCCTTTAAAATACGATCCGGGTAGAACGGCCCTGAAATTACATGAGTCCGGCTGAAAGATTCACAGGAGAGGTTGCACCGCTCGTAACTCCGTTACCATTCACTTTTTCTTCGGTGTGATCTCCGATGCCGGTGCACTGAATTTTGCTGCGAGATGCGACCCGTCACAAAAAGGCTTGTTCTTTGACGCCCCGCAGCGGCAGAGATAAACCGGTGCCCTGATATCTTTTTCCGTACCGCTGACCGAGCAGGTGAGGGGTTCATCGGTCTCCACCACATTCGGCCCGTTGGGAATCGATTTTATCTTCATGGTCAGTTCACAAAAGTCCATACAGCTTCAGGGTATAAAGAGGGATCGAAGGGGACAATGAGGGGGGGGAGCGCCGGGCACGGAACAGGGACCGGCAGGACGCCCGGCGTGTGTGTAAAGGGTGCCACAAAGCAGTCGTGAAGATGGAGCAGGAGGCTTTTGGTCCCGTTACCCGGGATGTTCGATATATCGCGAGCGGGTGACGGCAGAGGTCGGGAGTGCTCGGTGTGCGGGCTGGTGAAGGCTGAATGGATTGACCGTCTGGCGGATGTGAAGATCTGTGAACATTGTTACGGCAGGGAAATTGGGGAGGAAAATAATTGTGGGATACAATCGTGATACGTTATTGTCTTTTAAACAAATTTGCAATTCTATTATGCAAATTAAAAACAAAAAAAAATTATTATAGTTTAGTCGTTATCAGTTGAGATTGTAATCAGACCATTTTTGTTCCCCATAACGCATTCTCATAGCGCTGGGCTTTCTCCGCTCCTTTCATGCAGAAGAACTTGTGCTTGAGTCCATATTCCTCCGTAACCGGGCAGCTAGGACAGATACATTCCACAGCTTTATCAATGCACATGAAGCTCTTCCCTTTCATACAGAAAAGCAGCTCTTTTGCATTTTTTGCACAATTGGTGTAAGTCGGGCATTTCGGGCAGGTACATTCTCTTTTTTTTGCTTCATCCATTTGCATCTGCTTCGACTCCGGTACCTTTGCCCATCCCTTATGCAACTCTTCAAATTTGTCCATTGTTTTTCATCTCCCTCTTCGCGTTCAACGTTTACTTTCTTGCCTGCCAAATATATCGGTCGGGTCTTTGTGACGGGTTTTTCCGTTCTCTCATGACTGCATTCGCAGCAGGTGAACCTTAAGCAGTTCCATTCCTGACATTATTCGGGAGATTTATGAAATGTCTTTCATAAATCAAATTTTGAAACAAATTTTGAAACAATTCTGGTAGCCTGGATTTGAGAATCACCCCCATCATAAAATACTGCAATGGTATTTTCTGTATCTGTTCAATCCAGCAACATCATCCCTCATTAAAGGCAATACCGCCATGGTATTCGCTGCCAAGTCTACCCTCTGTTATATCATCAATTAACGATAGGGTCACGACTGGGCTGGTATTACCAGACGACAATTAACCCTGTCAAAACCAGAGCGGGTAAGCCTGTCAAAAATGCGAACTCAGTACGCAGATGTGCAAAATATGCCAATCTTGTATCACCCGCTGCTGGCTGGGGTGCGGAAGTGCAAAATATTATCGGCATGTATGGGTTTTTTTACAAAACTGTAAAATGATGTGTAAAACACTGCACGACGGGATCTCCCTTGCCGGACGGGCGGAGATCTCCCTTGCATTCATTGAGGCTGCGGTTCTGTTTCTTCCACTCTTCGCCTTCCTGCCTAAGCTGATACAATATTGTATGAATGCAGATACGGAAGCAGCCATCAATGCGTTCGGGAAGAATGAGCAGGTCCGGAAAGTGTTCTGGACTTTATTTATTGCAATGGCCGGGCTGGTGCTGGCCCGGGTTGTGGATCCGGTTGAGACCTCGCCGGGTTCTACCGGTTCGCACAGGATGATCCGGTCCTGAAAAAGGTCACTACCGACCTGGCCGGCATGCGGATCGGCCTCCTTGACGATGTCTTTGGCGGCGTTATCCTCGCGATCCTCCTCCAGATGGCACCGATAGAGCGGAGCGAACGGATGATGGACAGGGTGCTTGAACATTTCGGCACCACGGTCTCGTTTGATGCACAAGAGGTGATCCTCTGGCCCCGGGCTGAAGAGATCGCCATACTCGACCCCGCTGTTCTCCGTAAGAAGGCGATGCTCGGGTACCGGGCAGAGCGTCTCGTGAAGACGGCACAGTACATTACAACCAACCCGATCTCCCTGCGGCAGCTGGCAACCATCCCGGAAGACGAAGCGATGAGAGCCCTCACGGCGATACCCGGCATCGGGAGATACTCTGCTGCGATCATCTTCGGCCAGTCTACACCGCCCATCGATGCCTGGAGCGTGGTGATCATGAGCGAGCTCTACGAGGGTAAGACACCGGAGAATTCCCGGGACGATATTGAACGGGTGCAACAGTCACTCTCCGCACGGTGGGGGACATGGAGCTGGCTCGCGTTTGCGTACATCCTCAATGACATCCCCACGCTGGCGGGGATCTACCCGCTGTCCCGGATCAGGCAACAGAGAGGGGGTCTCCTATAGCCTGAACCCGGGAATGGTATCAAACAGTTTCTGGTACAGCTCGGTAAAAAGTGAAAGGTATTCACCGGCCTTTTCGGTGGTTGTATACCATGATTTCTCTCCATCCACGGTCCGGGAAAGATATCCCTTTACACAGAGGAAACTGATGTAATCCTGCCCGGTTTTCGAGTTGAGATCGCAGCGGTTGATAATGGCCGTGAAGGCCCGGGGAGTCTTACAGTACACGAGGATCTCCCAGTAAATCTCGTAGGGTGTCCTTCGTTCAGTCATGATTACTGCTGCTCCAGCGTCTGACTCAGGATCGTTTCACTCCTGGCGGTTTCGTCAAGGCGGAGGTCCCATGCAGCAGAATACCTGCGGAAATACCCGCAGAACAGCAGGCTTGCAAGCCCGATGGTAATGTTGATCCCGGCTGCAATGAATGGCAGCCCCTGAGTCCAGCTGGCATTGGGGTCTGCTGTCCAGGTAATACCCTGGATAAGGTTCAGGACGCCGATGGCCAGGAATGCACAGCCGCCAAGGGCACAGATAACCGTCATCCGGCGGATGGTCTTTCGGTTCTCCCGGTATTGGGCCGTGAGACGCACGATCCAGCCGGTCAGGATTTCATCGGGAACCGGCCCTGTGTATTCGCGGTATTCCCTGCGGATCTCCGTAGTTCCTTCCAGGACCTTCACGCTGGAAAGTACCCAGCTGAGCCCGAGCCCGAAGACTGCCAGGGAGATCGCCCCTGTAAGTACGCGGAGCGGGATCTCTCCCTCCGCGAGCCCCATCACGGAGGCGATCATGAACTGCATACCAAATGCTATTGCCAGTGCCCCGAAGACCACGTTCAGGATAAATAATACAAAGAAGCTGTTGAGTTCGTTTTTGAACTGCGACAAGGTTTCATCTGTCATGCTGGTTTTTTCACCGGTCTATACATATATTGACGTTCCCTGATTAAAGACCATGAATCTAAGATACGTATCTCCGTTTTTATAACCTGCACATAGTTGGGACATGTGTGCCTGCAGGTCGATGAGTCCCCTACCGCCAACAGTCCCTGTTGACCACGCTCTGAAGACCGCGTCATCAAGGGGGGTTGGCCGGTTTTTTCAACATTGTTATACCGGGCAGGATTGGCCGTAGGAAATGGAGCTTCAACCACTTACCATCGTGAGCGATGACTTCCGCTGCCCCCGAAAGGATATAACAAAAATTATAAAAAACCTCGGTGACCCGCCGTGCACTCGGAGAGGCCCTGAGGCGGGAGACCATCATTCATTTCCTGATGTGCACCCTTGACAAACGATCATTGGAGTGTATTGCGATATAGGTCGAACGGGTTTCTCGTGATGTGAAACTATCATATTTCCTGGTAGAGCCTGAAACAAGTGAAGGATCCTGATCGCCGCTCACCCGCTCTTGTCCTTTCCGACCAGGACCGCAAGGACCGCAACAAGGAACGCAGCGAGCACCACTGATACCACTATGAATCCCTGCTCGCGGTCAAATCTTGTAAAAAAATTCTTACTCCCTTCTCCGGGGGTGCTGATGGTGACCTGCTGGCGGACGGACACTCCTGAAAGCGGATCGGTGGCTACCAGCAGGAACGTTCCGGGAGGAAATGTAGCAGTACTGATGGAGGTGCTGTATATGCAGGTATTTTCTGTCTCACAGGGATCCGTCTGGCGCGACACGGGAAAAGCCCCAAGCCGGGTGCCCTCGGCCGCAGAAAAAGCCTGTACAATGATATATTCAGGAGGTTTGTTATAGGATACGTACCCGTTCCAGGTCAGCAGAAGCTCAAGCGACGCAGCCTGGCCGGAAGAATTACCTGATACCGCCATGAGAAGTGACGGCTGGACCGGTGGTGTCGATGCCATACCGGATGCAGGGATTACAAGAATGACCAGCATAGCTGGTACGATAAACCGGAACAGACTATAATGAAAAGTTTCACCCGGAAGAGATGCCATATGCTTAGGGGGCGATGCAGCTGGGATAGGCTTTGTGGTTGTGTACCAGTTGTCCTTCTTTCGTGATCTTATCCCTATCCGGAATAAGGTGCGTTTCCCGGAAGAGACCGGAACGTCGGGGGAAAATACAGATTTGTAGAAACCCTGAGTTTTCAACAAATGGTGAAACACCGGATTACGGAGGGGACAGTGCCTGTCCCCCCCGACCCGCCCCTTCGCGTTGCGATTGTGTCGTATTACCTTCTCTGGAGTTATCGCTCCAGGGGGTGCCACAGCGGCGGGGGCGGAAGCGTTACTTGCTGTAGCCCACAAAGAGCGTTAAGAAAAATATTTTGAGAATTTCCCATGTAAATTAAACCGATATGAGTAATGGAATAGTTATTCCTCATAATTATTTGCAATGAACCCCGCCGCTCCCGACGGGGCGCCCCGCGGCGGATCAGTGTCTGTAAGCATATTTGTAAACACCGCACTGCCCCGCCGTGCCTCGGAGAGGCCATGAGGCGAAGGAGCCTTCATAAAATTACAGGGTTTATTGATTTTCATGGTTCGGGTGCGAACTCCATTCATGCCCGTTTCTACTAAGCCGAAAATACGTGTCTTAATACGGAGATAGTATGTCTGTTTTATCATCGCAGCGCCCCATGGGGGCGGTACCCGGTAATTTTTTAAAAATCTTTTTCCATGAATCAGATTTTATAACAACTTTTGAAAAATGACCACATATATTAATAAAATCAACGCCTCTGGGTGTATGCCTCAGGGAGGACAATACCGGAGTGCAGCGGGGATTGCGATCAGTCCCGGGTTTACCCGGCCAATAATCCGGAACAACAAAGAGATCGCATTCACCGGGCCGGACTGGGAACACGGTAAATCTGACCTGAACCGGCATGTCTGCAGATCTAAACGGCATATGTTCTGCAGGTGAAAAACCGGTTCAGGGTGCCGGTTGGAGAACCGTGGCACTGCCGATACCCGGGCAATTCAACGGGAACCCTACGGTAGGACCTGTGAATGATCAAGACGCCGGGATTCGGAGCCGATGCACCCTGAGTGATGTTCTTCCGGGGCTAACCCTCATCTTGCGTTTTTTTATTGAATTTCAGCCTTTGCAGACCCGGGCATGAACAGGAATGGGTCTCACCTGACTCTAAAAAATTGTGAGGGTATGACTGGTATCTGTAACAGACTCCTGAGAGGCCCAGACAGAGTTTTCAGTTAATTGAAGCGCCACGGGGTCGTTCCCTGCGGGGGCGGCGCTGTCATCGCAAGAGGATTGGCACTTCCGGGGTAATACTGGAATAATGCAATTTTCATCGGAAATCCTTAAAATATTC
>Ga0105098_10000387_pt1 | contig 14861 bp, 12 predicted proteins | sample PPLLak21cMay2015_FD_79137 | JGI IMG/M metagenome (GOLD analysis project Ga0105098, IMG submission 79137) | Freshwater sediment microbial communities from Prairie Pothole Lake near Jamestown, North Dakota, USA - PPLs Lake P7 Core (1) Depth... | ecosystem: Environmental > Aquatic > Freshwater >... | reverse complement strand
TGACCTGCCAGTTGTGGCTGTTGAGCGGGAAGAGTCCGCGCACATCCACGCCCAGGCTTTCGATCACATCGGGATCGGGTAAGGCCAGCCCCTGAATGTAGTCGCAGATTTTCGCCTCGACCTGGGGCAGCCCAAGAACTTCACGCAGACGGTGATAAGCAACCACGTGGATACCGGTGACCTGAGTGCTGCCCAGATCGAGCGGAACGCGGTCGGGCTCCTGGTGTGCCAGGGCTTTCAGCAGGCGCTCCCGGCTGCCCCGCTGGCGTCGTGCCAGCGGGATTGCGCACGGGCGGCACGAAGCCGCCCGGCTGGAGGGCGGATGATTATCCATGAGGAAATCTTTCCTTCAATAACTGGTCCATGACCCAGCTGGTGCGCAGTGCGCTTTCACCTGTGCTGACACAACTTCCAATACCAAGCAATTCATCCACAACCTGCTGGATCAGCGGCTGCTGGACATGGAGCGGGTTCGGTCGATCAAAGGCCTCGCTACCGCCAGGGGTTTCAAGTTGCACCGGCTCGCTGCCAAACATGGACAGCGTGACCGTACCACCTGACCCAACAAAGGTGATGCGATCGGCGGCCTCAAAGCTGCTGAAACACCAGGTCCCCATCGCCTGAATGCCATTCTCGAACTCAAACGCGGCGCTGACGATATCTTCTGCCGGATAAGCGCCGGCCTGGTTACGGGCAAAGCCGCGGGCACGGCTTACGGGACCCAGGACAAAGTCCAGGAAATCGAGTGTATGGCTTGCCAGGTCCATAAACAGACCGCCGCCGGCAATCTCGGGACGCAGACGCCAGGGGAGTTGGTCGGGGGGATGGACTTGTAAAGGCTGGGTGAGGAAGATCTCGACGAAACGCAGCTCACCGATGGCGCCGCTGCTCACAAGCTCCCTGGCTTTCAGGAAGCGCGGCAGGGCCCGGCGGTAATAGGCCACGAATAATGGTGTTCCCGCCGCCCGGCAGACTGCCACCATCTCCTGGCATTCAAGAGCGTTGAGCGCCATGGGTTTTTCCACGTATGCCGGTTTTCCGGCCCGGGCAACTGCCAGGGTGTAGGCGCGGTGCGAGCTGGGCGGCGTGGCAATATAGACCGCATCGACTTCAGGATCGTGGATCAACGCCTCGGCATCGGCATACCATTTGGGCACGCCATGACGCTGTGCATAGTCTTGTGCCAGATCAGCGTTCCGGCGCATGACAGCCACCAGTTGCGAACCGCGCGCCTTTTGGAAGCCGGGTCCGCTTTTGACCTCGGTGACATCACCACAGCCAATGATGCCCCAGCGAATGGTTTTCATGCGGCCACCTCGCTTTTCTGGCGATATTTTTCGACCACTTCGTACATGGCAAACAGGTTCTCATCAGGCGTGCCGTAATCCATATTGATGCAACACACACCCGCCAACTCCAGCGGACCGGCGGCGCGCAGCAGCGACTCGGTGTCGGCAGCAATCTCCTCCGGGGTGCAGGTGAGGATGCGCACCGGGCTGAGGCGCAGGTTGAAGAAGGCCTCCGGCAACAACTTGCGGCAGGCAGCGACGTCAGAACCCCAACCGACATCGACAAAGCCAGGAGGCAGTTCCGCATAGGCGCTCGCGTAGCGCTGCAAGTTGTCACCACAGTGATGGATACCAAACGGCTGCAGGCCGGCTGCCATCTGCTTTTCAATCGGCAATTGCATCGTACGGTAGCTCTGCGGTGAGATCATCGGGACCGAACAGTTTGCATGCAGAAAAAAACCTGGATCGATATGCTCGACCATACGGTTAACGGAAATCGAGCAACTCCCTGTGCGTTCGCGTATATAGGTGGCAACATCCACGATCAACTCGGCGACCAACTTCAACAGGTGAGTGACGCGCTGCGGGGCATGATGGAAATCGGCAAACAGGTCGGCGCCATAAAGATGGTAAGCAGCGTTCAACAGACCATCTGTGTTCAAGTCTCCTATCACATAGCCCCATTCGCTTTCCAGTGTATCCATCTGTGCGATCAGCTCGGTCATTGGCCAGGTTTGGCGGAAGTCGGGCTTCTTCAATTGCTCGATCTGCTCAGGTTTCAGATGCAATGGCCGCGGCTGGGGGGCCGCGTCCGGAGCGAAGCCGATCTCTGCTCCCAACAACGCCGGAATGACAAATCCTCCCGCTACATGAAGTGAACCGATCATTGGACGCGGCTGAGGGTTGGGCTCGCCAAGTCCCAGCTCGCCATAGCGCTGGTGCAGAACGCGGCGCATGATCACGTCATTCGCGATGCGCGCCTGAGGATCCAGGTAAAAGGATCGATCGAAGCAGATACCAGCAGTTCGATGCCACCAGTTGGGGTTGAAAACCAATTCGACCGGCAGGAAAACGCGGGATGACTCAGGCAAATTCGATCCTCACAGATTGGGAAATGCCAGCGCAGCCGAGTCCTGATCCAGGTAAAGGCGCGCGTGAGCGGTCTGACGAAGGATGCTGGCGGGGCAACTGGTTTCTATCGGCCCCTGCAAAGCGCGCTGCACTGCCGGGGCTTTGCGTCCCTCGGGGACAATGGCTAGTACCTTGCGCGCCGACAGAAGCGCGGGGATGGTCAGGGTGATCGCATGCGTTGGCACGGATTCCAGATCAGGAAAATGTCCTTCGCCGGCCTGCTGGCGGCGCGAGACCTCATCCAATTCAACCACTTTGACCCAGACCGGGTCCTTGAAATCCGCATACGGCGGATCGTTGAATGCCAGGTGCCCGTTCTCACCAATGCCCAGGGCACAAAGATCGCAGGGATTGGCGCGTAATAGAGCTTCATATTCACGGCATCCGTCGGCAGCCTTTGTACGCCGGCCCGGGACTGGAAAGAAGGCTCCGGCCGGCGGCCGAAGGTGATCAAGAAAATGGCGGCGCAGGAAGAGCGGGAAACTGGCAGGATGACCCGGCTCTAAATCGATATATTCGTCCATGTGAAAGACATTGACCCTGCTCCAGTCAATGCCTGGGGTGCGGCGCAATGCTTCCAGGAAAGTGAGCTGGGAATTGCCGGTTGCCAGGATCACGTTGGCTCGACCGCGCTCCTGAATGGTTTTCTGCAAGAAGGCGGTTGCATCTGATGCTGCAGCCCGCCCAACTTCGGCATTGGTCTTAAATACATTGATTGGCAGGACGCCAATGGTGGTAGAGAGAATTGGGTTGGCATTCATGATGTTCCTTTCAACGTACCCATTGACCGGCGATCATTGTGCGCCAGGCACTGAAATCAGAGTTAAATATGGCCAGGTCAGCGTCCTTGCCAACTTCCAGGCTGCCTTTGCGGCCGTCCAGGTTGAGGACGCGTGCTGGATTCAAACTGACCATGCGGATGGCTTCATGAAGTGGAATGCCCACGACATCGGTCAGCACCGGGATCATTTGATTGAGCAGGGTCGTGCTTCCGGCGAAAGACGTACGATCGAACATCATGCCGACGCCGTCAGCCACCTCATATTCCATCTGACCCATGCGGAAACGGGAGCCTTCAGGCAGTCCCGCCCCGCTGGTGGCATCGGAAACCGCACACAGGCGGTCGGGACCAATGCACTTGTAGGCCAGTTTCATGAGTGTGGGCGGCAGATGTCTATTGTCGGCGATCATCTCAACGCTCAAGCCCGGATGCACCAGGGCAGTTTCGAGCAGACCTGGCTTCCGCCATGGACCTTCGCGCACGGTCGTAGACATCGCGCTGAATAGATGCGTCACATGCCGCAGCCCAGCCTGCATGGCTGTCAGGACATCTTCCTCTTTCGCAGCGCAATGACCCGCCGCGGGAAGAATTTTGTGCTTGACCAGCCTGGCGACCAACTCCGGTGCGCCGGGCAGTTCGGGTGCCAGCACCAGGATGCGGAGCACGTCCGCAAATTCCATCAACTGCTCAGCACTGCCATCGAGCGGGGAGCGCAAGCAGCGTGGATCGAGCGCCCCGCACTGCGCCGGATGAATATAAGGGCCTTCCACATGCGCCCCAAGCACTTGCGTGCCCGCATGCGGCACAGCCATCCAGTGGCGGATAAATTCGAGCAAACGGAGGAGGCTGTCCATGGGCGCGACTGCGATGGTCGCCAATAAGCCGGTCACACCGCGCCGGGCATTTTCCTGCAGGATCAGATTGAACGCTTCTTCATCCGGCTCGTTGAATGTGTGTCCCAGCGCTCCATGCGTATGGATATCGATCAGACCGGGAGTGACCCAGCGTCCATCCACATCAACGCGCTTCATCGCGGCCGGTAAATGATCCTGCTCGACAACGGCAGCAACGTAACGACCGGTGATCACAACGGCCAGGCCGCTGGCGACGCGGTCGGGCAGCACAACCTGTCCATTGATCAGAGCAAAGGGAGCTCGTGGAGCGGAAGACATTTCAGTTCGAGTGTTCTTTGTTCTCTTTAATTCCTGCGAGCTGGAGCTCTTCGGCGCGATGGCAGCTAACGAAGTGATCCGGAGAGATTTCGCGCAGTTGGGGCGTCTCGGTGCGACAAACATCCTTGGCGAACTGGCAGCGCGGGTGAAAATAACAACCGCTGGGCGGGTTCGCCGGACTGGCGACTTCACCCGGCAAATCCTGGATGATATTCCGCTGATCCGGATCAGGAACCGGTACCGCCATCATTAGGGCTGCGGTATAAGGATGACGCGGGGCTTGAAAAAGCTCTTGGGTCGCAGCCATTTCAACTACCTTGCCCACATACATCACACACACACGGTCGCTGATGTGCTTCACAACGCTCAGGTCATGAGCCACGAAAAGATAAGTCAGGTGGAGCTTTTCCTGCAGGTCCAGCATCAGGTTAAGCACCTGGGCCTGGACCGAGACATCCAAAGCTGACACCGGCTCATCGGCAACTACCAGGCGCGGATGCAAAGCCAGGGCGCGCGCGATCCCAATCCGCTGGCGCTGACCGCCGCTGAAAGCATGGGGATAGCGCTGCATGTATTCGGGTCGCAGCCCGACCAGTTTGAGAAGATCGGCCACCTGATCCGTTCGGTCCGCGCGAGAATGCAGCCCGTTTACGAAGAGCGGCTCGCTGATGATCTCGAAGATGGTCATGCGCGGGTTAAGCGATCCAAACGGATCCTGAAATATCATTTGCATTTGTGAACGAAAGCGGCGCAAACCGCGGCGATTGAGGGCAGACAAGTCTGTTACCCGGTCATCCGCCTCACGAAACAGGATTTCCCCGCTGGTGGGAGCCAACGCCCGCAGGATACAGCGGGAGGCGGTTGTCTTTCCGCAGCCGCTCTCCCCAACCAGCGCAAGGGTTTCCCCTTCCCGCACGAAGAAACTGACATCGTCCACGGCACGCACGTAGTTGACAACCTTGCGCATCATCCCCTTGTGGATGGGAAAGTACTTCTTCAGGCTGCGCACTTCCAGCAACGGTCGAGAGGAAGCGGGCGAAGTCTGTTTTTCAAGATCTTTCATACCGTCGCTCATTGGCGGTTCTCCGTGGAGGCGACTGCCGGTGTTTGAACATCCACCGGCGCCATTGTTTCAGACGAATAAAGGAAGCAGCTCACAAACTGACCTTCTGCAACGGGCGTCAGCGCAGGCTGGTTGGCATCACAGACCCCGCGCATGAAATGTGCGCAGCGCGGATGAAAAGGACATCCGGTTGGGCGGTTGAACGGATGCGCAATCGAGCCGGCGATGGTTGGCAGCTTAAGGCGCGGCGTCGATTGCACGCTGGGGATCGAGCGCAGCAGCGCCTGGGTATAGGGATGCTTGGCCTGCTTGAAGATTTGGTGCACGGGTCCCTTTTCCATGACCATTCCCAGATACATGACCACAACTTCATCCGCCATTTGGGCGATCACACCCAGGTCGTGGGTGATGAAAATGATCGAGGTCTGGCGTTCCTGTTGAAGCTTGCGCAGCAACTTCAGGATCTGCGCCTGAGTGGTCACATCGATGGCTGTCGTCGGCTCATCAGCGATCAGCAGGCGCGGGTTGCAGCTTAGTGCCATTGCAATGATCGCGCGCTGGCGCAGTCCGCCGGAGAGCTCCCAGGAATAAGCATCGATCCGCTGTTCAGGCATCGAGATACCGACCGACCGGAAAACGTCAATGGCGATCTTACGGGCTTCCTCTTTGCTGACATCCTGGTGCAGCAAAATAGTCTCTATGATGTGGCTACCCACAGTGTAGACCGGGCTGAAGGCAGCCATAGGCTCCTGGGGGATGAGCGCAATTTCCGAACCACGTATCTTGCGGATCTTGCGGCTGTTGGGATGCAGACGGGTAAGCTCGACCAGCTCTTCCGGGCTGTTTGGGTCCTGGCTGTTGAGGCGGCTGCGCAGGGTGACTTTGCCCGAAACGATCCGGGCGGATGGTTCCAGGATTTGAAGGATGGCTTTCATCGTGACGCTCTTGCCACAGCCACTTTCACCAACGATGCCAACGACCTTCCCGGGAAGTACATCAAAGCTAACGCCATCGACTGCCCGCACCGTGCCTTCATCCATGAAGAAATATGCCTTGAGGTCCTCCACCCTGAGCAACGGTTCGTGCGCCAACGACGAAGTATTCGGTTGTGTTGCAGGTTTGAACGACGTGGACATGCGGTTTTCCTTTACCATTAATTGCTGTATGGGTCGGCAGCATCACGCAAGCCATCACCCACCAGGTTAAAGATCAGCACAGCGATGATCACAACCAAACCCGGGATGAGCAGCCAGGGGGCGAGTGCGAGGGTCTGGATGTTTTGTGCCTCCTGGAGCATCACACCCCAGCTGATCGCGGGCGGACGCATTCCCAGCCCGAGGAAACTCAGCGACGTTTCCGTGACGATCATGACCGGGATGGCCAGAGTGCTGGTCGCGATGATGTGGCTGGTGAAGGTCGGGATCATGTGCTTGAGGATAATTCGAGCCTGGCTGGCACCTGACAATTCTGCTGCCAGCACGAAATCCTCTTCACGCAGAGATAGAAAACGGCCGCGCACTTCGCGTGCCAGTGTCGTCCAGCCGCGCAGAGCCAGGATGATGGTGATCGCAAAGAAGACCTTCTCCGGCGACCAGGTACGTGGGAGTGCCGCAGTCAATGCGAGCCAGATCGGTATTGTGGGAAGGGATTGAAGCAATTCGATCAGACGCTGGATGATCATATCGGGCCAGCCGCCAAAGTATCCGGAGATGCCTCCCAGCAGCAAACCTAACACCACACTCAAGATGACTGAAGCCATCCCAATGGTCATCGAAATACGGGTGGCATAAACCAGACGTGACCATTGATCACGTCCCAGGCGATCGGTTCCCAACAAATAGACCCGGCTGGCCTGTTCCGCATCAACGGCGCCGATCAAATGCCGATCGGTTGGGATAAATCCCAGGAATTTATAGGAGAAGCCGGGCGCAAAGAACCTCAGATAGATCTTCTGGCTTGCATCCGTGGTCCATACCATTCCCAACGTGACCGGATCCCGTTTCCCTGCTACGCCAGGCACCCAGGGCTTCAGTTGGCCCTCGTCCAGCCAGTGAATACCCTGCACGGGAATGAACGCCAGACGGGCATCTGTGTCTTCGGGATCGACGGTGGCGAAAAACTCAGGAAAGAGTACGATCAGGCCTAACAATAGCAGGATCACCGTACTGATCACGGCCAGCTTGTTCTTACGAAAGCGCCACCAGACCAGGGTCCAGTTCGAGGCAACTGAAATTCGCTCCTCATCCTTCGTGGCCGACAGCAGCCCTTCGCTGGGAGGAAGTTGCTCTGCCGTGGACTTGGGCACTGCAGCGTTTTCGGACGGGGTGAGATTGGGTTCTACGCTGTCCATGCTCAGATCTTTTCCATGCGGATACGAGGATCCAGCCAGGCAATGAGGATATCGGAAATCAGGGTTCCGATAATTGCCAGGAAACAATAGATCAGCAGGATGCTGCCTGCAAGATACATATCCTGGTTGATCAAGGAACGCAGCAGGAGTGGACCGATATTTTGCAGGTTCATCACGGTGGCAACGATCAAGCTGCCCGAAAACAGCTCGGGAAGGTACCAACCAATCGTGCTGGCCAGGGGGTTGATTGCCAGGCGAACCGGGTACTTCATCACCAGCTGCCACTCGGAAAGCCCGCGGGCTCGGCCGGAGACCATATAGGGCTTGTTGAGTTCATCGAGCAAATTTGCCCGCATCACTCGCGTCAGACGAGCGGTACCCGCGATGCCAATGACGATCATCGGCAGCCAGATATGTTTGAGCAGGTCAATGACTTTGGCGAAGGACCAGGGCGCCTGTTCAAAATCTCGCGAGAATAGGCCGGTGATACTGAGACCAAATTGAGAATAGGCCCACCACATTAGAATCAGCGCCAGCATAAAATTGGGCGTGGCAACGCCGATATAATTCAAAACGGTTGTCAGGTAGTCCAACACGGTATTGCGGTGCGTGGCTGAATAAATTCCCAGGGGAATAGCGACAATCCAGGTAAAGACGAAAGCAGATAATGCCAATACAAGCGTCAACCCCAGGCGCTCCCCGATCAATTCAACATTCGGACGCTGGTATTCCAGTGACAGGCCCAGTTTGCCGCGCAGCAGACTTTGAACCCAGCGGAGATATTGGATATGCACAGGCTGGTCCAGCCCGAATTGCTGCTTCAAAGCCTCAATTTCCGCTTTGTCGAGGGAAGAACCGGAGGACGACAAAGTGGCAATATAACTGGTCAGATAGTCGCCGGGAGGCGCCTGCACCAAAGCAAAGACCATCACCGAGAATAGGAAAAGCAGGATGGGGATGAGAAGAAGGCGTTGAATGATATAGCGCAGCATGAATTGTAGTCTTTCCTTTCTGGCAATACCAATGAACTTAATATTACTATATCACAGGGTGCTCCTGCGAGTGGCGCATTCGCCGGTGAGGGCTCGGCACCACTCGCAGGAGGTCTTTCTAGTTAGCCATTCGTGTGATGATGTTTACTGATCGAAGTAGAACTGCTCCGGATTGGCATTGCCCGGCGTGCGCAGGGGCCAGTCATTGCCAAGTGTTTCGGGTATGTTCTTCAGATCATTGTTGATGACGACCACACCCTGAACGAGCGGGGTCAGACCCACTGTGCCAATCTCGTAGGCTTGATCTACCCAGAGAGTGAACAGTTCCTTGGCCAGTTCGACCTGCTCTTCCGTGCCAACTGTCTTGCCCTGGTCGATTATTTCGACGATGCGTTTGAACTCTGCGGTAGGCTCAACGCCTTCCGCACCGCTGGTCTGCAGCCATTGGCGCATCAGAGGCGCAATGGCGATCCCAGGCTGGGAGCGCGGATCAAACTTCGGCGCGCCGGTGAAGGGGAAGCCGGTCGTATCTTCGTTCCAGAGTTCAGTGATGATCTCGTTGGCATCGCGCATCTCAAAGTGCACCGCGCGCTCACGCTCCTGGACGTCAGTTTGGATACCGACTTTCTCCCAGTCAGCGCCTACCAAAAGAGCCACATCCTTCCAATTGGCAAAGTTAGGCACGTATGAAATTTCAAGGCGGAATGGTTTACCGTCCTTATTGAGGCGGAAGCCATCGGCATCTCGCTCGGTCAGTCCAAGGCTATCGAGCATTGCGTTTGCCTGGTCCGGATCATACTCGGTGTATTTATGAGCAACTTCATCGCCCGGATAATAAGGATGCCAGGGGGCAGGCACCGGCTGGCGAGCCTCACCCAGGCCGAGGAACACGGATTCTTTGATCTGCTCGCGATCGATGGCATGAGAGAGAGCAATACGGAAGTCCTTCGTCTGAAGGAGCTCGGCTACAATCGGATCCTTATCGTAGGTCTGGTTGAACGTGATCGCAGCATCCGAGCCACCGAACGTCGGCCAGGTGATGACACGATATTTGCCATCCTGTTCGCTCTGCTTCAACACCGGGTAGTTACTCATGATCATGTGACGTTCCTGCATATCCAGCTCACCGGCGATGGCAGCCAGGTTTAATGCCTGGGTATCCGCGAAGAACTTGAACTGGATTTCGTCAATGTAGGGTAACTGGTTACCTTCAGGATCGACACCCACAAAGAACGGATTGCGCTCGAGCACCAGAGTATCGTCGCTGACACGTGTAGCTGGTTTCCAGGCCGACATCACGGGGCGATCGGGATTCTCAGCCGGGTTCTTGCGGGTTGCGAACAACTCGGCCCAAGTCTGGAATTCGGCCTCAGCCACCATCTCGTTCAATTCGGCCTCATCGGCGTATTTCGCATGGAATTGCTTCAGGTAGTGGGCAGGCTGGAAAACCGCATAAGACTTGTCGCCGCCATCCTGGTTGGCCAGTTCCATCATCAGGGTGGTGTTCGGATTTGCATAGGTCCAGGTCACCGTATAGTCATCCACCTTCTCAACTACAGCCGTCGAACCATCCTTGTTTTGCATCCATTTGGCTACGCTGGGTGTCAGGTCGGCATTGAGCAAAACATCCTCGTACCAGAACATGATGTCGTCCGCTGTGAAGGGCTCGCCATCCGACCATTTAGCGCCTTCGCGCATGTGGATGGTCCAGGTGGTGAAGTCATCCGATGATTCCCAGGATTCGATCAGGCGAGGTTCAACCTTGCTGCCGTCCGGGGAGAAACGGACGAGGCCATCATAGACCACACGCACATAGTTATTGTAATCAGATGGTCCAAGAAAGCCGCGGCGCCAAACACCGCCATATTCGCCGATGCTCTCAGTTACGGGGACCACCAGCGGGTTCACGGGCAGGCGCTCCTCGACAGGAGGCAGTTCGCCGCTTTCAACCAGGGCCTTCAACATCGGGGCTTCATTGTATCCAGCCATTGGCGCTTCTGTGGCCGCCTCAGTGGCAACAGGAGCCTCGGTCGCCACTTTAGGAGGTGCTTTGGTGGGTGCAACAGTGGCAGGGGGAGTTGCCTGGCATGCGCCAAGCAGCACAGAAAGAACCAGGAGCACACCCAGCAGGTTTCTTACATAAGAGAGTTTTTGCGAGAACATAGTTTCTTCTTCTCCATCGTTTGTGAAAAGTACGATATTGTGGAAGCAACCTGACAGTTTCGACCTGTCAGACAGTTCCTTGATTTCTCCTACTCGCAGACTGGTTTAGGAGTTGCTTGATAGGATTGTTAATGGTGTTCTCTTGGCTGGTCACTCTCCTTTCTGGAAAGACTATCCTAGGGCGCACTTTCGCGGATAACCAATTCAGGCTGTAAGATGCTTTGATTGCAATTACCAGGACAATCTCGTAGTCGCTCAAGTAGTGCATTGACTGCCCGGGCGCCAAGCTCGTAGCGCGGAACGCGACAGGTGGTAAGCGCCGGAGAGACGAGGGCCGCCACAGGAATATCGTCATGCCCTACGATCGCCAAATCCTCAGGGACGCGGCGTCTAAGCTCGTCACAGGCTTGGAGCGCGCCCACCGCGACCAGATCATTAAAACAAAACAGCGCCGTCAACTGGGGATAAGTTCCCAGTAGCTGGCGCGTCGCTTCGTACCCACCCTCCACGGAAGGCTGACAGTGCTTCATCCAGCCATCCACCAGGCTGATACCAGCCTCCTGCAGGGCGGCGAGATAACCTTTACGCCGGCCAGCTCCACTATAAGATGCCAGCGGACCGGCAAGAAAGCCAATACAGCGATGTCCCCTCTGGATTAGATGAGTGGTGGCAAGCCGCCCACCCCGTTCATCATCCAGGGTGACGCTATCGAAAATTTCATCGACCGTCTGGTGCAGGCGACGATTGATGAGCACAACGGCTGGCAGGTTTGCCATAATATCTATGAGCTTCTCTTCTTCCAAACGTGAACTACACAGGATCAGCCCATCGACTCGTTTTTCTTCCAATGATTGGATCACGGCCAATTCGCGCTGCGGATCCTCTTCGGTATTGCACAGGAAAACATGATATCCCTTGGAATAGGCGAGCCGCTCCACCCCCTGAGTTACTTCGGCAAAAAACGCATTGCTGACATCGGGCACGACCAAACCAATTGTGGACGTTTCTTTGGTAGCCAGACTACGGGCAATTGCACTGGGGCGATAGCCCAGGCTGGAGATGATTTCGAGAACACGCTGGCGGGTTTCATTGCTGACATCCCCCTTATTATTGATGACGCGCGAAACGGTCATCAAGGAGACCCTGGCTTGGCGGGCCACATCGGACATAGTGACTCTGTTAGACATCGATGAGTGCTTTCCGATTGTTAGCGCTACCGGTAGCGCTAACAAGATTGTAGCATTTTATAGTTGCCGAGTCAATCCCCTTGCTAGTTATCGAGTTTCATTCAGTTTCATGTAACAGTTACATTCAGTGATGGTTGGACCCTATCAGCGAAAAGACTCCGGCACCAGAATCTTTCAAGTTCATCCTTCTTTTGCAAGCAACTAACACACTGTTTCACTGTCCCTCCTGCAAGATGCACTATGAATAAGTTTTAAAATCAAAAAGCCCGGATTTTCTTTATTCCGGACTTTTTTCTGGGTTTTTCTTGAGCTGGGGAGTAGGGACTTGAACCCCAAATTTCACATCCAGAGTGTGACGTGTTGCCATTACACCACTCCCCAATACGGCGGGTATTTTACCACTACTTTCTTCTTTCGGAGGCAGTGATTTTGCGATGACAATTACTGCAGCGGATGATCGTGAGAACAATTTCAGTCCTGATCCGTTCAATGCCTGCGCCGTCCATTATGAATTTACTGACATTTGCCCCTTGCCTCCTTCCTCACCTTTACTTTTCTTCCGGCTTTTCCTGTAAGCAAGTTACGCGCTTCTAATCGGTGGCATTAAGGTGGATTTGGGCCCAATTTTAAAATCAAATAGCCTGGTTTCAAAAAAGCCAGGCTACTTTCAAGAATCGTTTAGACTGGGTATCCAGTGACAGCAGGTTGACCAACTGATCTAGAGTCGGCTATCCTACCAGTAGACGAATCCCCATTAGCATGCCTTCTGCACCCAACCTGGCCGGCAAGCCTTATTTGTTACGCGCCGCGCGACGAGTATTATCTTCCATATCCAGGAAAATCAGCAATCCCTTGGAGATTGCCTGCAAGCCAAAGAAGTAGAATATGCCGGGGAGCGGCTGCTGTAAAAATGGGGTAAACATGTTGATCGTGTTCAGGAATGTTGCCCCTTTATCCATATACAATCCGTTGTAATACTGTCCAAAATACAACAGGACCGAGAAGAGCCATGACAAAAGGTAAACTGTCAATATGATCCATGCAATCACATCCGCCCAACGCGAGAGGCGCAGAATTCCGTCTCTATCGAAGTAAGTGCCAAGGAAACTTGCTTGTTTTTCGTTTGATTCGCTCATAGTAGCCTCCATACTGAATTATACTTTGCCCTTTGTTATAATTGCGAGTTGACAAAAGACACGTACGGTCTGGTTCAAGCGATTGACGCCGGATATTCCTGAATTGTTCCAGAAAAGAGATGCAATGACTGAAGAAACCAAATATACAGACTTTATCCGCGAGGCCGTCGCGGAGGATTTGCGCACAGGCCGCTTCAATTACGTCCGCACGCGCCTGCCACCTGAACCGAACGGCTATCTGCATATCGGTCATGTCAAAGCATTCATGATCGACTATCTAATCGCCAAGGAATTCAACGGCGAATTGATCCTGCGCTTTGACGATACCAATCCCACAAAAGAAGAGACTGAGTTCGTGGACGCCATTATGGAGGACGCTCGCTGGCTTGGGATCGAGTGGGCTCAGGTCACGTACGCATCCGACTATTTCGATCTGCTCTATGAGTGGGCGATCCAGTTGGTAAAAAAGGGACTGGCATATGTGGACGATCAAAGCCCGGAGGAGGTAAGTGCCAACCGAGGCTCCTTTACGGAACCGGGAAAAGAGTCACCCTATCGAAACCGCAGCGTAGCGGAGAATCTGGATCTGCTGGAGCGCATGAAGAACGGTGAGTTTCCCGATGGTTCGCGCGTCCTGCGCGCCAAGATCGACATGACACACCCCAACATCAACATGCGCGATCCCGTCATGTATCGCATCCTCCATGAGCCTGCCCATCATCGCACAGGGACCAAGTGGAAAATTTATCCCATGTATGACTGGACCCACGGACAGAACGACTCCATGGAAGGCATCACCCACTCGCTATGCTCGCTGGAATATCGCGATCATCGCCCGCTCTACGACTGGTTCCATGAACAATTGGGGGTATTCAAATCCAGGCAAATCGAGTTCGCTCGTCTCAACCTGAATTACACGCTCACGAGCAAGCGCAAACTGCGCCGTTTGGTGGAAGAAAAGTATGTCAACGGCTGGGATGATCCACGCATGCCCACCCTGTTTGCCTTGCGACGGCGCGGCTATACGCCAGAAGCCATCATCGATTTTGTCCAGCGCATGGGCATCTCGACGGTGGCCACAAACAATGCCGGTGTTATCGGAGATGTCGCTTTTCTGGAGGCTTGTGTGCGCGAGGATCTCAACAAACACTCACCGCGCCGCATGGCGGTCACCAAACCGGTGAAGCTCGTCATTGATAACTACCCTGACGATCTCGTCGAGGAGATGGATGCGGTCAACAATCCTGAAGATCCCGAGGCGGGCACACGCAAAGTTCCCTTCTCGAAAACCCTCTACATCGAGCAGGATGATTTCCGTGAGACGCCGCCGCCAAAATATTATCGCTTGTATCCGGGCAATGAAGTCCGCTTGCGCTATGCTTATTTTGTGAAATGCACGCATGTCGTGAAGAATGAGGCAGGCGAAGTCACGGAAGTCCATGCCAGCTATGATCCGTCCACGCGCGGCGGCGACGCGCCCGATGGCCGAAAGGTGAAATCCACCATCCATTGGCTATCCGCGGTGCAGGCGAAAGAAGCGGAATTCCGCATGTACGATCGTTTATTCACGAAGGAAGATCCTGAGGAGGGAGACGAG
>Ga0105098_10000383_pt1 | contig 14915 bp, 15 predicted proteins | sample PPLLak21cMay2015_FD_79137 | JGI IMG/M metagenome (GOLD analysis project Ga0105098, IMG submission 79137) | Freshwater sediment microbial communities from Prairie Pothole Lake near Jamestown, North Dakota, USA - PPLs Lake P7 Core (1) Depth... | ecosystem: Environmental > Aquatic > Freshwater >... | reverse complement strand
TTTGGAAAAGGACTGAATCAGCGGGGGATGGAAGAGGTACGCCAATACCTAAATCCGCCCATGGCAAATGTTCTTGATATTTCTGTGGATGACGCGTAGTCGTATGGTCACCTGTCTGAATGGCATGCCCCCTGTCGGGGATCTTCGACAGGCGAAGGTCAACGCGCTGTGGGAGTGATGGCTGGAAAATGGAGTGAAAGTTTTCAGGACTACCCGTACATCATTTGGAGGTTTGAATGATTTCCCAAAAACCTACCCTCGAGCAATTACGCCGGTTTGCCGTTTCAGAAGAGGACGGTGATTTCTTCCGGGCGCTGGTCGAGAACCCTGTTCTGGAACGTTACGTGGCACCCTTTATTGGGCTGCACCGGGCTTTTGATCTGATGACCGTAATAGGAATCTATGGGAATTGTGTCAAGATCGGTACTCAGCATCCCGAGATCCTCACCGAGGAAGCTTTCGAACTTCTGGGGGTCCTGATCGAGTGGCAGAAAGACCCTGTTTTGAAAGAAAACCTGTGCGAATTTCGGGAAGATTTGCGCAGTACACTCGATTCCGGCCTCGATCGAAACTGGGCCTGGGAACAGCACTCAGGGATTGCGCCATGGACAGAAGAAGACACAAAGAACCATCTTGCCCGGAGAGACTTTGTCGTAAAGTTTTTGTCCATCGCGACCGTCGAAGAGCGCACAGCATTCCTGCGTTCTTTTCCGGAAAGCAGCACACTGGTTGAAACGTTCATCGAACTCTCCGAGGAAAAAATACGCCTGCGGGCGCTGCTGCTGGAATTCCTGGACTCTGAGGGGTACGGCAGCAAGTGGCAGGTTTTAGGCTCGCACCCGGAACTCCTGGCGGAGGAGACCATTGCGTTTACAAAAGCGCTGCGATCGGAGTTGTCCAGGCTTCCGCTTTTCTCGGAGGATACTTATTATCGTCGGCCAGTGGAGTTGCTCGAACTTTGCCACGACCAGGGCATTGAACTGGGACTCTTTGATGATATTGGGCGGATCTTCACCTAGAAAACCACTACGCCTGCAACGTGCGCTCGCAATGACATGCCAAATCTCGGCGGGCCTGCCCCGGGTGAAATCGAAGGGTCGAGGGGTTGTTTGAGGCGCTGCCCGCGCAGGCGATGGTCTGCGGACTATCGTCTGCGGTCCCCTTACTTCTTCCCTGCCCGCGCGCGGCCCGACCTCTCCTGCAATGCCCGCCGGATACGCCCCCAGACTGTCTTCACATCGTTCGCCTGTTTTGAATGGACTTCGTGCCCGCTATACCGCGCCTCGACGAAGGCGCCGGTGATCGCATCGATGTCTTCACCGGCAGTGGGCAGTCCCTTCTCCAATAGCTCAGCATACTCGGAGGGCGTCTGAGACGACTTGCGCGTCAAGCCTGCCCTGGCGCTCTGGCGCAGCATGGCGTGGTAGAAGAAGTAAATCTTCCGGCGCGGATCGAGCGATCGGAGGCTGATCCACCCCGTGCCGGGTTGAGCGCCTCTTCTCTCCAGCCGTGAGACAATCCCTTGCCACCCATCGGCCACCGCGCGGACCAGGCCAACTCGTGTCCTATCTACATTTCTGCGCAGCCACTCCCAGGCAAGGATCAGCCAATTCAGGACCGGCACTTTGCGAAGGACGGCTGGAAGATCGCCGTGCTGCCTGATGAAGTTCCGGACGGAAAAGCCAACGATCAGGATCAACGCCCCCCACAACAGGGCAGACCGGATGAAATCCCAGATGGCGCCATCCAGCATAAATAACGGAGGGTTGTCAGACGCGGGAGGCAGGACAGGCGGCGGGAGAGGCGACTGCATGGTGGACGGTGGATCTAAGCCAAGCAGGAGGAGAGGCAGGCTGATGAGAAATGCTGCCAGGATTATGATCAGCTGCCACAGAAAGAAAAGCACACCCAGCAACAAGTCGATCAGTGCTGCGAGGAGGGAGAAAAGCCCCAGGCTGTCGCCGGTCGGCAGCAGGCTGACGATCACGACGATCAGGAAGAGGAAAAAAAGACTATAGGAACCCCATTTCTTTGAAAGGTTATCAGAAGCAATGGGGATGCGCTGGATATTCCAGCGGGTCTGTAGTGACATGAGACGGCTCTGCGAGAGCAAAGCCAAACCGAGGATGAAGTAGAGCAAAACGCCCGCCTGTACAGAGGTGAAACGGTCCGGCGTGAGGGTTGGGGCGGCAGGGTTAATAAGGGTGGCGCGCAAGTCGACAAGCGCCAGGGCAGCCAGGATCACCAGGACAATGCCCATGCTGAAGACCAAATTCACCAGGCGTTGATGGACCGGTATCGCATTGCCGGGAACGCCGGGCGGAGTCTCGCGCAAAGCCTGTGCCTGGTCTGCTCCTATTTCATCGAGCAATTCCAGGAACTGCGCCGGTAGGGACCAGGCGAACCCGGCCAGCCACAGGGTCACAATGAATTCCGGGCTAAAGAAGTTCTCCAGATAGCCATGCGCGAAAAGGGACAGGTCTTCCACAAAGGCGCTCAGACCTTTGGCATACGACAACAACAACCGGATAAATATCACGAAGACGATCCATTGCGTGCCAACTGCCACAAACCACTCCGGGGAGAAGACCGGCAGAGATTTGAAGCGCTGGTAGGTCAGGAGACGGTCGATCACCAGGAGCAGCATGACGCCGGTCATGATGCTGGCAGGCCAGTCCGGCATGGCGTTCTGGATCAGGGCGCCGATCGCCAGGGTAAAACAGGTGATCATCAGGAACACCAGGCTGTAACTGATGAAGCGGAATGAACGCGCGTTGCTCGCCGCGTTGGACCTGGCTCTCGGATTCATGGATGCTTCACTCGCTTCGTCCAGATATTCAAATCGCGCTCGGTCGCAACCGCCACGACAGGGATCCCAAAGAACGCGGCGCGCCGCCGGACTTCGTCGTCGGGGACGCCGCGGCCAGCCAGGATCAGGACGGAATTCTGCCCCGCACGACGCGCCTGATACAGCTCATCGAGCAGGTCATCCCGGACCTCGCCCGTGATCACGATCAGGGTGGTTCCCCAGGCCAGCCGGTAGCGCTGCTGCTGGAGCATGGGCACGAGCGCCGAATTATCGGTTGTTTCGGCTCGCGCCAGCGTCTCGAGCAGCCGCATCAGGTGCCGCTGGCCTTTGCGCGGCGGCAGGGGCTGCAGCCCGCTATCCGTCGCCAGCGGGTCATGACCGTTCACCAGCAGCCCGACCATTTGCTTCTTTTCCACGATCCAATTGGAGATGGAGGCCGCAATGACGATCGCCAGTTCCGTCGAATCGATGCGGGTGCGATAATAATAATCAGTTGCGTTGAGGTTCAACACGACGAAGGTTTCGAGGGCGATGGACGGCTCGAATAACTTGACCTGCAACCGGCCGGCCGAGGCGGAGGATTTCCAATCGATCCTCCGCAACGAATCACCGGAAACATAGCCACGCTTGCCAAACACCCGGGTCGGATCTTCGAACAGCGGCAGGCGATGGCGCAGGGCGCCCTGCGGCGAAAGAGACGGGATGTCCATGGAGGTGAATGGAATGATCCTGGGATAGACCACCAGGGCCTCTGCCCCGGCTCTTGCCTGCAGGGAGTCGCGCAGCCCAAGGATATCGCCCGTGGACAGGGACAGCGGCCCGATCGGATAGTAGCCGCGTTTGCGTGCGTCGACGAAATACTCGAACTGCGCCTCGGCGCGCGGGCTGAGGTTTGTCACCGTTTGGAAGCTGTTCGGCCCCACCAGCGCGACCGGCAACGTCTCACGCAGCTCGAGCCACAGGAGAGGCAGCCAGCCTTTGTTTTGCACAGTCAGGTGGATCCGGACCTTTTCCCCCAGGAAGGCATGAGAATTGAACCGGCGTTTCGTTTGGACCTGTACCAGGGCCCGGCTGCCCCACCATAGCCCGACCGCCAGCGCCCCAACGACCAGATAGATCAATGTCAAAGCGAAGTCGCCCCGCATGAACGCGGCGATCAACAGGAGCATCACGAGCAGGGTGAAAAATCTGCCGAACATACCACAAATTTATGTCATTCTGAGCGACGCGCTTTGCGAGGAGCGAAGAATCTCGGTTTGCTTCCAGAGACTGCGGTTGAAATGAGATTCTTCGTCGCTTCGCTCCTCAGAATGACATAGTCCTAATTATTCACACTGCCCAGGTCGAGCGGTGTCTTTTCCAGCACATCCTCCAGGATCGTGGCAGCGGTACACCCGCGCAGTTCGGCCTCGGGCCGGAGGATGAGGCGGTGAGAGAGTGTCAGCGGCACCAGAGTTTTGATATCGTCGGGAATGACATAGTCCCGTCCATGGATGGCTGCCAGAGCCTGGGCCGCTTTCAGCAGCGCCAGCGTGCCGCGCGGGCTGACCCCCAGGGACAGATCCGGGTGCGCCCGCGTGGCTTCCGCCAGCACGACGATATAGTCCTGCAGCGTGGCATCGACGGTCACATCCCAGACCCGTTTCTGAAGCACGGATAGTTGAAGTCCATCGACAACCTTGCCGATCTTTGTAATCGGGTGCTCCCGCCAGAGATTGGTCAGGATCTGGCGCTCCTCCAGCCGGGAGGGATACCCGATCGAAAGCCGCATCAGGAACCGATCCAGCTGCGCCTCCGGGAGCGGGAAGGTGCCCTCGTACTCGATCGGGTTCTGCGTCGCCAGCACCAGGAAGGGACGCGGCAGATCACGCGTCACCCCGTCGGCGGTCACCTGTTGTTCCTGCATCGCTTCCAACAGAGCCGCCTGCGTGCGCGGCGTGGCGCGGTTGATCTCGTCTGCCAGCAGGATATTGACGAAGATCGGGCCGGGCCTGAATTCGAACTCGCCGCTTTTCTGATTGAATACCGATACACCCGTGATATCGTTCGGCAGCAGGTCGGGCGTGCACTGGACGCGTTTAAAGCTGATCCCCAGGCTGGCGGCAATCGAGCGGGCCAGCATCGTCTTGCCGGACCCGGGTACATCTTCGAGGAGTACATGGCCCTCACAGAGCAGCGCCACCATGATGAATTCGATGGCCGAGCGTTTGCCCACGATCACCTGCTCGACATTTTCGATCAGCGACGCGACGAACTTTTGCACATCTTCCATGGAGTACATTCCTTGGTCCGGGGATAATTCTCCCGCTATTATATACTCATATCGAGCGGGCACGTTTGGCGATTCCCCGGAGCGGCTAACTCCTAAGACATAAAATTTATGTCACCCTGAGCGTAGCGAAGGGTCTCCGCCGCTTTGTGGCGGGATTCTCCCCGGCACCGAACCATGATTTGCTTAGGATGTGTATGCAAAATCCTCTGGCATGTCATTCTGAGGAGCAGAGCAACGACACCTGCCCCGAACCGCAGGTGCGGGGAGAATCTCGGATTTTGCTTCAGGAACACCCAAGAAATGAGACTCTTCGCTGTGCTCAGAGTGACATAATCCTAATTTGCATACAGACCCTAGCAAATCAGATGGTAGAACCTGTTTTTCTCAGTGGATTCCGTGATCTCCGTGGTGATGAGATTGCTTCGCCGCCGCTTAGCGGACGGCTCGCAATGACGGGCCAAAAAACGGGTTACAATGAAGAGAACAATGATGCACCGTAGAATCCCTGAATCAGCCTTATTCTGAGCGGGATTTCGGAGCATCTACAGTTGAGGAGGTGAGGGTATGGAACAAATCCCCCATTCTGACAACGCGGCCAGCTATGATGAAGACCCCGATACTTCAGTTCACAATCTCCTGTCACAAAGGACATTGATCATCGCCTCCAATCGGGCGCCAGTGACTCTCCATCAAAGTGAAAATGGTGAGTTGGAATATCAGCGCGGCAGCGGCGGGTTAGTCACTGCGCTCACGGGAGTGCTCCAACACGCCGAAGCGCGCTGGATCGCCTGCGCGCAGACAGAAGAGGATAGTGCCTGGGGACGAGGCGAGGTATCCCTTGGGGAGAATGATGCGAAGGTCCTGGTGCAGTTTGTCTCCCCTTCGGAGGCGGCTTATGAGGGTTATTATCGAGTGATCGCCAATCCGTTGCTGTGGTTCCTGCAGCATTCGATGTGGAACATTTTTCGCGAGCCAACCATCGACCAGACGGTCTGGCAGCATTGGGAGGACGGTTATGTTGCGGTCAACAGGCTTTTTGCAGAAGCGATCGCCCAACAGATTGAGGCCGCGCCGAGCCCGGCCCTCGTCATGCTGCAGGATTACCACCTTTACCTGGCTCCCAGCTTCATCCGCTACAAGGTCCGTCCCAAGGCCAGGTATACCCTGGCGCATTTTGTACATATTCCCTGGCCCGGAGCCGAGGACTGGGGCTTCCTGCCCATAAAAATGCGGCGGGCGATCCTGGAAGGCTTATGCGCCGTGGACCTGCTCGGCTTCCAAACCCGCGAGGATGGGCTCAATTTCATCCGGACATGCGAATCCCTCCTGCCGGGAGCCCGCGTCAATTACGGACGAAGCCGGGTCTGGTTCCGCAACCACGCCACCTACGTACGCGACTTCCCCATCTCGATCGATGTGAACGGACTCAGGCAGTTGGCCGAGACGGAGGAAGTGAATTCCTATCGGGAACAATTGACACAGTCGCATGGCGACTGGCAGATCATCCTGCGCATCGACCGCATCGAGCCCAGTAAAAACATCGTGCGCGGCTTCCAGGCATTCGACGAAATGCTGGAGCTTCACCCCGAGCATCGCGGCAAAGTCAAGTTCGTGGCGCTGCTCGTGCCCTCCCGCCTGGGGGTTACCGAGTACGGTGACTATCTGGATGAAGTCATGGGCATGGCCGGCAGGGTAAACGCCAAGTACGGCGGAAACGATTGGGAGCCGATCCGTATTTTGGTGGACGAGAACTATCCACGAGCCGTGGCAGGGTTGCAGATCTATGACCTGCTGCTGGTGAACTCCATTGCGGATGGCATGAACCTGGTTGCCAAGGAGGGTCCGATCGTCAACCGCCGCAATGGTGTGCTGGTCCTTTCCGAACGGACGGGCGCCTACCAGCAGCTCGAGCCCGGCGTGCTGGTCGTGTCCCCTCTGGATGTTTACGGCACAGCCGAGGCGATGCATCAGGCGCTGACCATGCCGATGGTAGAACGAGGCGAAAGAGCCAAACGTCTGCGCTCCCTGATCGAGGACCAGGATATCGTCGATTGGCTGCGCCAGCAGCTGAATACAATTATCAAATTGAATCTATGACGCCGGAGAATTTACAGAGAGTTGCTGTATTGCACTATTCGGCTCCTCCGGTCATCGGCGGCGTGGAGAGTGTGATCCTGGCGCATACTCGCCTGTTGGTGGAAGCCGGATTTCCCGTCACCATCCTGGCAGGCAGAGGCGGGAAAGAGGAGCTGCCCCCCGAGGCAGGCTTTATCCAGCTCCCCGAGCTGGACAGCCAGCATCCCCAAATATTGGAGATGAGTCGTGAACTGGATCAGGGGCGCGTCCCTCCGAGTTTCGAGCAAATGGTTGCGCGCCTGGCGGAGAAGCTGGCTTCCGTCCTGACCTCCATCGATCTTCTTATCGTGCACAACGTCTTCACCAAACATTTCAATCTTCCATTGACGGCTGCGCTTTTCCGTCTGCTTGATCAGGGGATGATCCATCGCTGCGTAGCCTGGTGCCACGACATGACCTGGACCAGCCCGAACTCGCGCTCGAAAGTGTTTCCGGCATATCCCTGGGATCTTCTCCGGACGCTGCGTCCGGATATAACGTATGTTGCGGTATCCCGGGAAAGAGGACGGGATCTGGCGAATCTGTTCAACTGTCCGCCGGAGCAGATCCGGGTGATTTACAACGGTGTGGACCCGGCCGAGTTGCTCGCTCTCTCTGACCCGGGCCTGGCCCTGATCGATCGGCTGGGTCTGTGGGACAGCGACCTCAACCTGCTCATGCCCGTACGAGTGACGCAAGCCAAGAATATCGAGCTTGCTCTGCATGTAGTGACAGCGCTAAAAGAAAGAGGCATGCGCCCGAAGCTGGTCGTGACCGGTCCTCCCGATCCTCATGACCGGATGAATATGGAATACTTCCAAAGCCTCCTGGCTTTGCGCGAAGAATTGGGTGTGGTCGCTGAAATCCGCTTTGTCTATGAGTCGGGCGCCAACCCTGCCGAACCATTCAGCTTGGATATGCCCCTGGTCGCCGAACTTTTGCGTGTGAGCGATGCGCTCTTCATGCCAAGCCATCGTGAAGGCTTTGGCATGCCGGTTTTGGAAGCAGGCCTGGCCGGTATTCCAGTCTTCTGTTCAGAGACGGTTCCCGCGGCCAGTGAGATCGGCGGTCAGGATCTTGTCAGATTTTCACCGCAAGCAGGTGCGAATGAAGTTGCCGGTCTGATCCTCAAGTGGGTGGAGGGAAGTCCCGTCCTGCGTTTGCGGCGGCGCGTCCGGCAAAACCTCACCTGGCGCGGGATCTTCCAACATGACATTTTGCCGCTGATCGGTGGAGGCGCGTCGTGAAGTTCAAGAGCAAAGCGGAACTTGCGAAGTGGGCACAGGAGGCGCCGCATCTGTGGTTGTTCCTGGATTATGACGGCACTCTCGCAGACTTTGCTCCCACACCGGAGGTCATTGAAGCCAACCCAGGAGTCATCAGGACGCTCGAACGGCTTGTCCGTATCCCTGCAATCCGCGTGGCGGTCCTGAGCGGGCGCAGACTGGGACACGTCCGTTTGCTCCTGCCCATCACGGGAATCTTTTTGGCGGGCACGTACGGCATTGAATTGTCCACTCCGGCAGATGAGACGATCCAACGCGTGGAGTATGCCGGGGTCCGGCCCGTCCTCGAAATGATCAAGCCCCAATGGGAACAGATCCTGCGCGGACGCAGCCACTTCTTTCTGGAAGACAAAGGCTGGACGCTGGCTTTGCACGCTCACTTTGCTGCGGACAATGAAGCCGATCAGGTCCTTACACAGGCGCGGCGAGTGCTCGACGAGACATCTCTTCTCGACCGCTTTCGCATTCTGGGGGGACATAAATTCCTGGAAATTGCCCCGCGGCTGGCGAGCAAAAAAGAGACGGTTGCGTATCTCCTGAACCAGTATCCCCTGCCGGAGGCGCGCCTGCTTTACATCGGGGACGACGACAAGGACGAAGAGGCATTCCCCATGATCCATGTCAATCAGGGCGTCGCGATCAAAGTCCGGCAGCCTTCCCAGGCGGGGCGCCCGACAGAAGCCGATTTCTTCTTTGAATCCCCAACGGAGACTCTTGACTGGCTCGATAAGCTTGTCTAAGAATCCTTCCGGGCCGGTCGCCAGCTCCAGGCGTAACGCAGAGGCACCCCTACCATAAACCAGGCTGCCAGCAAGGAGCCCTTGATCGTCCCACCGACTTTCGAGCGCCCCGAACGTCGGGGATGGTAACTCACCGGCACCTCTTTGATCCGAGCCCTGCACCGGGCAGCCTTGAGGATCATCTCAACGGGCCAGCCGTAGGTCATCTCGCGCATATCCAGCTGCATCAACAGCGATCGCCGCACGGCGCGGTACGGCCCGATATCGGTCAGATCGAGGCCGTAAAGCAGGTTCATGATGTGCGACGCCAGCCAATTCCCGAAGCGCTGATGGGGCGGCATGGCGCCTGTTTCCATTTTGCCTAACCATCGTGAACCCAATACCAGGTCAGCTTTACCTTCCAGAATAGGGCTTAGAACGCTGGGCAGTTCGGCGGGCAGGAAACTATAGTCACCATCCAGGAATACTAAAATCTCCGCATCCGTTGTGGCAGCCACCCCGGATGCACAGGCATATCCATAACCCCTGCGAGGCTCGGAAATCACCTGCGCGCCTGCTGATCGGGCACGCGCTGTTGTTTCATCTTCGGAACCGTTATCGACAACGAGCGCTTGCACTGGCAGCACAGCGAGGATGTCGCTGACCAATTGATAGATATTGCCAGCTTCGTTCAAGGCGGGAATAATTAGGGAGACGCGCATTTCAGGTCCGCGATTTGCGCCAGGTTGTCTGAGAAAGCCATCGCCGTGTCGCAAGGGCGCTGCCATTTTTGTTCAGCTGGGTGATCTCATCATCAAGCTGGCGTAGGTCTGCGATGGTGTCAATGTCATACCAGGTTGGCAGCAGAGAGGCCATCAGCCCGGTGGACTGAGCGAGTGCCAGTGTGTCGGCCAGTACATGGGGAGTACTCATCTGCACCTGACGCAACAAGTGCGGCTGCGGATGCTTCATTCCGATCAGATAATAGCCACCATCTCTCGTAGGACCGATGACAACATCTGCAGTCATCAGCCGGTCAAAGGCTTGGGAAATGTAGTCGGCGGGCAATGTCGGGCTGTCGCTATCCATCACCACTACCTGCTGCGATCCATTCGCCAACATCTCCGTCAACAGGTAGTCCAGACGCTCTCCTAATGAATCACCATACTGGCAGGTTAATTTCATGTCAGGTGCCAGGTACCTGAAATAATCCTGGGCAGCCTCGGGATGGAAACCGATCACACACTGTACGTCGCGAACCTTGCGCATCGTATCTAATGTATCGCGCAGGAAACATTCATACAAGTCCGCTGCCTGGGCATGTGTCAGCGGCGGGCAAAGACGTGTTTTGGTTTGTCCGGGGATAGGCTGTTTCGCCACCACCAGTAGAGTATTAAGTGCTGGCATTTGAGTGCTCACCATTTTTCCAAGGCACGCAGGCGCGCCGCATGCAATACAGCAATCACCGTCATGCTATCGCGAATCTCGCTCGTCGTTACCATGTGTAAAACTTCGTCAAATGGCAACACAGCTCGTTCAAAAAATTCGGTATCATCCGGTAAGGCGTCTGCTGCAGCCAGCCCACGCCCAATGTATAAATGAGCCGTTTCATGGCAGACGCTTTTGGAAGTGTGATAGGAGCTGATCCAAATCAACTGGCTGGCACGGTAACATCCCTCTTCCATCAACTCCCGCTGGGCAGCCTGCTCCGGGCTTTCACCAGGCCGGATACCGCCGGTAGGCATTTCCCAGCGATGGTTCTCCTGGTGTACATAACGATACTGCCGTACCATGACAACATTCTGATCATCCACGAAAGGCAGAACGCCCACGCACTCACCGAATTCACACACACCGTAAAGAGTCGTGCGGCCATTTGGCAGCTCAGCCATATCCTCGCGGAGACGCATCCACTTGTTTTTGTATATTTCGCGCGTGGCGAGCGTTTTCCATGGTTGCGGCAACATGTCACCACCTCTGACAGGATTCTGTCCGGAAGACACCCACGCTGTCTGATTTGCCGAACAGGGCTAAAAACATTACTGCCCGTCGCAGGTTTCGTTTCTGATTTGTTCTGGAAGTCATTCGCTTACCTTTCATTTATTCAGATCGTCTCTCGATTCGAAATAAGCTCAGGCTGCAGTTGCCTGCGTCTCTGCAGCCAGCGGACCAAATCGTATATCAGGAACACATACAGAGGCAGGAACTGGATCAATGAGGCAAGAACCCGCAGGATCAGCATTTCTGATGGAACAAAGAATGGATACGAGATGGAAACGAGGCAGCAGAACAGCCACCAACCGGTCCAGCTGTTGAGAGGGAAACCACCCCGAGACTCGTCGGAAGAGCTGGTTGGCAGGAAAAGTGCCAGCAGAGGCACCAGCCAGAGCATGTACCAGGGCAGGAGGTTATGAGTCAGCAGTGTGAATGCCCCGATCGGCCAGAGGCTGCGGCGGATGATACTCAGGTTATCGGCCGGCGGGCGCAAGTAGAAAAGTGCGTAGTAAATGACAGTAAGTGTTGCAAAGAGAAGAAGAAAGATAACGATCTCAGGACTCCCCCCCATCCATTTTGCCAGTAGGCCGATGAAAAATGCCAGCCCCGGATTGGACTGCTCGCCGAAATAGGTCGGCAAATAACCGATCACCCCTGCTCCCGCGGAGAGATAGGGGAGATACGGGATCAGAAAAGCCGCGAGGAAAACCAATGGCGTGGAAAGAGCCGGGCGAAACCTTCCCTCGACGTCATGTGCTCTCCATAAAACCGGCAGCAGGAGGATTGGATATAGTTTCAGAGCCGTGGCTGCACCCAGCAACAGACCGGTCAGCCCATCCCGGCCCTTCACTCGAGCGAGCCAGGCACCTAGCAGGAGAGGCAATACCAGGCCGTCCACATGTGCAGATTGAGTCGTCTCGACGATCACCAGCGGACTCCAAAGATAGATCAATACCGCCAATGGATTTTTGCCCAATGCCCGCAATAAAACGACCAGCAGTGCGCCGGCCAGCAGATCTCCTCCTGCCATGACGATTTGAAACCAGTGGACGTTATCCGGCCAGAGGCGCCAGATGGCTGCAAACGCCAGTTCGGCGCCTGCCGGATACACGGTCACCGCTTCCTTGCGGTTGATCCGGGGCCAGACCGCTTCGTCACGGAGGTGAGCAACTTCGTCTGCGCCCGGCGGATAAAGATAAGGATTAATGTCATTCGCCTGAACCCTGCCATCCCAAACGTAGCGATACATGTCGCTCGATAGCTCAGGTTGGGAAAAGACCAGGACAGCGCGGAAGCCAACGGCAAATGCAAAGATCAGGATGAGTTCGCGAGTTGTCGAGGGTGACTGTCTGCGCAGGATCAGCCAGACAGCGATGGCATACAACACAAGCGTGATGAAGAACGTTCGCTGGAAGGAACCGTCATGCAGGCGCGGATCCCGGAGGCTCAACGCGTAGAAAGCATATCCTCCCAGCAGGAGCAAGCCGAGGATGAGGAGACGTTTGGTCACGGGATCAACTTCCGGCGTCGAAGAGCCGCGGGCATCACGTCACCCAATTCAGGAAGCGCGCAAGGCGACTGTCTTCTCCCGCAGCAGCGGCGCGGGAACGAAGCCAGGCATCGATGCCGAGTGTCCTGCCCGGCGGTATAAAGAAAAAGATCATCTGGAGAACCACCAGCTGGCCGTAAGACCACGGCCATTCCATGGGAGCTGCAGCCAACCCGATGTAGAGGTTGACAGCCTGCACGAGGCCCAGGAACCCTCCCAGGCGACTCAGCAAGCCGAGGATGAGCAGCGTCGCGGTCAGGGCCTCCGCGATCCATACGATCCAACCAATCCACGAAAGATTTGGATTGATGAAATCCCTGAAGAGGGCCGCGTGGGCAGGTATCTTGGAATACACCGCTACCAGACCGCTCCAATCACACAGCCCGCTGGTGCGAGCATCAGGCCCGGTGCTGACGGCAAAATCAGGCGGACAGGCAAAGGTGGGCGGCATCTTCCAGTCCAGCTGGTCATACCACAGGTATCCAATGATCACCCGCGCCAGCACCATCCCGTAGGGAGCGAGTCGATCGAGCCAAAATCCATTGCCCATCATGGACAATTTGTCTGCCATTTTTGAATTCCTTTCAGCAAGTTCATATCGCCCGGCCATTCGAGGGCTTCCAACGGAAGCCAGGTGTTCACCCTCAGGTGAAGGTCATCAGGGAGGCTTTGCCGGTCAGCGAGATGGCGTCCAGCTGTTCTCGTATCTTTTCCACCGGCTGGGCCAACGGAAACAGAGACCGGCTCACCTGCATGTCGCCATCTGTGGAAAGTGGGTGCCAGAACACGCCATCCACGTTGACGGTCACTTCGGGGACCAGGCTGCTCATGTCCAGTTCCAGCCCTTCGCGCGAGAAGCCACGCTTCGCCAGCGGTCGCACGAAATGATCTTCATCGGGAATGCCCAGGCTGCGATGAAATTCACATAGCTTGCTCAAGTGCGGCGAATTGACCGGCGTCTCGGTCGTGCCGAGGCGGACGCGGAAACCCTGCTCTTGTAAAAGCTGGATCCCTTCGACGGTCTTTTCCCAGGTCCCCTTGCCGCGGTAGGCATCATGGTCTTCGGGACGCCCGCCATCCAGGCTGACCTGCACGATCAGGTTCTCTTTAGGCACAGCTTCCGTGACCGAGATCAGCTTTTCCAGCCGCGGGCCGCGCAGCAGCATGGCATTGGTCAGGACAGTAGTCTTGAGGCGCCAGGCAGAATACGCCAGCATCTCGTAAATATCGTCGAGGATGAAAGGCTCACCGCCTGTGAAAAAAATGTCACTGAAGCCCAGGCCGACTGCTTCATCCACGAGACGCTGGACGTTCGTCAAACCCAATGCGCGCCGCGGGACAGTTGGACCGGATTTCGCCACGCAGTAGGAACACTTCAGGTTGCAATCATAGTTGGTGTAGATCCACAGCTTCCATTGAAAAGCCGGCTGCGGCAGCAGGTCATTCGATGAAGAGAAATGATCGAGTGACTCAGCGGAGGTCATCGTTCGTGCCCATTATTGGACGGGACCAGTCCGTCGGTTGCATTTAATTTACCCGCCAGCGGATCAGTAACATCGACGTGCGAGCGCGGCCGGTCGGCGGGTAAACGCGGCCCGATCTTCCCCTGCGCCAGGTCGTCGATCGAATGCCGCTCCCAGTACAAGGTATGCTCGATCATTTCACGGATCGACCAATCGTCATCCGGGCCGCGCGAGTCCAGGTCCTTGTCGTCCAGGCCGATCAACGCCGCGATCAAATTTGCCCGCGCGCGCAGAGTCTCGGCCATCAGACGATCCACCTGCCCCTTTTGCATCTTGCGCAGACTGTAGCGCAGGCTGTAGACCTGACCGGCATGCATCTGCTCGTGATCGATGTTGTGATTCAAGAGGTCACGCACGGTGCCGCCCATGGCGCAGGGATGCTCCGAGAGATCATCCAGCTCGGCATCGCTCAGATGAGACAGGACTCCCAGGGTTTCGACCAGCGAAGAGAAGAGAAGTTCCGTTAACTCGTTTACTTGTTTACCCATAAGTTTCCTTTCAATGATTTATCCGTCACACCAGCACTCCCCGGCACCGACCCGCCGGGGCGGTGTGCGCCCGGTGCAAGTGTTGCGAGCCTTCGGGAAGCAATCTCACTTATGGTTTGCAGGTACCTAAGTTCATATGAGATTGCTTCGCCCACGCTT
>Ga0105098_10000382_pt1 | contig 14919 bp, 12 predicted proteins | sample PPLLak21cMay2015_FD_79137 | JGI IMG/M metagenome (GOLD analysis project Ga0105098, IMG submission 79137) | Freshwater sediment microbial communities from Prairie Pothole Lake near Jamestown, North Dakota, USA - PPLs Lake P7 Core (1) Depth... | ecosystem: Environmental > Aquatic > Freshwater >... | reverse complement strand
TTCACCCGTTACAAGACACCGGCTTTCGTGAATCTCGATTACACGCCGACTTTCACCTGGGAGTTGCTTCGCAAGGACTTCGAGCTCGGTCTCGAAGCCGGTCGACTACTCGATGTGCCGCTTCCGACGGCCGCCCTGGTGCACCAGATCGTCATGGATGGAGTGGGGCGGGGCTTCGGCGGCCAGGACTTCGCGTCCATGTTGTCCCGACAGGCCGAAGGCACCAATGTCACCCTCGAGCCGGAGGACAAGGACGTCTCGGACGGTTTGAGCTGACCGGCAGCCTGCGCCTATAGGTGCCGGCCGAGGTAGGAGAGGACACCGGCGATCGCTTCCTCCTGGACCTCGTTGACCTCATATTCGCCGCCAGGTCCCCGCTGTGGATAGACGTATCCGTGCAGATCGTGGTCCCAGCTGACCCACTCGACAGGCTTGTCTGCCTCTGCCAGGAGGTCGTAGCTGGTTCGGAAGATCCCCTGGAGGTGATCATCTTCCCGACCCATGACGAGGATCGGCGTGTCGATCGTGGCGATCCGCTCCGTCGCCTTCGCCATGTCGATACGTGATCGCACCTTCTCGGTCTCGACCATTTGCATCTCCTCGATGTTGCGGAGACCCGTTTCCGGGTCGACAAAGGCCGTGTTGTCCGGGCTCAAGGCGAGGAACTCATGCGAGGCGGGCTCGGAGGCGACGGCTGCCGCGAGCCCCTGATACTCAGAGGCGATCTTGAGGACCATCTCCCCACCATGACTCATCCCAATGAGCCCGACCCGGTCAGGGTCGATACGCGGGTCTTGCTTGAGCTGCTCGACGATGGCGATCTCATCTTCATACTCGAGGGGGGATCGGTTGAACATGTCGCGGCCCTGCCGTGTGTCCCGGACGAGATGACCACCGTTCTCGTAGCCGAGCTCCACCTCGGTGCGGTAACGGATCCAGGCGCATGCGTAGCCCTGCTCCAGCAATCGGTCCATGATGTAGCCCCGGTTGGCGACGGCGTCCCTGATCCAGGCCATGCCCCCTCCTCCATTGCCGGATGCGAGCAGCACGAGGGGATGCGGTCCAGGTCCTGGGGGGAGTCGCAGGCCGATGGGTGCGTAGAGCCCGTCCCAGGTCTCGAGATACCTGAGCTCGACCGGGATGTCCGAGCCCGATACTTCCTCGACGATGGCCACGTGCTCTGGATCGATTGCCATGATCACCCTTTCGATTTGCACAAACGTTATGGCAGGACAGTAGATGCCGAGAGGGCGGCCCATACCGTTGCCGGTCGCAGCGGCATCTGAAGATCGGTGACGCCATACGGAGCGAGTGCGTCGAGCACGGCATTGACGATCGCAGGAGGCGCCCCGATGCAACCTGCCTCCCCGGTGCCCTTGACGCCAAGGGGGTTCGATGGCGCCGGATGGACCAACCGCTCGGCTGTGATCGGCGGCGCGTCGCTGGCCCGGGGCAAGGCGTAGTCCATGAGAGTCGAGGTGAGAAGCTGGCCCTGATCCGAATACTGGACTCCCTCGTACAAAGCCTGGCCAACCCCCTGCATGAGGGAGCCGTGGAGCTGGCCTTCCACGATCATCGGATTGAGCACGTTCCCGCAATCGTCGACGGTCACGAGGCGATCGAGCCGGACCTCGCCGGTCTCCAGCGCGACCTCGACGACTGCGACATGGACGCCATACGGGAACGTCTGAGCGCCGGGCACGAACCACTCTTCTTCGCTCAGGTGGATCTCACGGTCATGTGCCGCGGCCGCGACCTCGGCCCACCCCATCTCGGTGCCGGGCACCCCGGCGATCGAAAACGTGCCATCGGCGAGCACCACGTCGGCCGGCGACGCCTCGAGGAGCTTGGCCGTCAGATCGATAGCCCGTTGTCGCACTACCAGGGCCGTGCGCCAGATGACGGCCGCTCCTATCTGAGCCGATCTGCTGGCGAAGGTCCCGGCGCCCCGGGCCACCTGGTCGGTGTCACCGGCGATGTAGGTAACGGCATCCGGGTTTAGCCCCAACGCCGCCGCCGCCACCTGTGCCCACGCCGTCTCGTGGCCCTGGCCCGAGGATGCCGAGCCGGTCCGCACCGTTACCTTTCCTTCTATGTCGACATCGACCCGTCCGTACTCGCCGGCGTCGACTGCTCCGCCGGCCCGCTCGACGAAAGCACCGAACCCGATACCGATCGGGTCGTGCCCGTCTGCAAGGCGCGCCTTCTGTTCTTTCCGGAGTTCGTCCAACCCGACGAGGTCGACGGCGCGGCGCAACGCCGCCGCATAGTCACCCGAGTCATAGAGGGCGCCGGTGGCGGTGCGGTACGGGAGCGATTCGGAGGGTATGAAGTTGGTCAGACGGACCTCGACCGGGTCGAGATCGGCGGCGTGGGCGAAGGCGTCGATCGCCCTCTCGATCGCATAGGCGGCTTCGGGACGCCCCGCACCGCGATACGAGCCCGTGGGAGCCGTATTGGTGACGACGGAGGTGGTTGTGAGCGCTGCACTCTCGATGTCATACAGGCCGAAAGCGACCAAGCGCGAGAACACGGGGATCGTGGCCCCGTTGTGCGGGTAGGCGCCGACGTCGGCGAGGACGTCGATCTCCGCTCGTTGGACGCGGCCGGCCGATGTCCCCATGAGCCGGACCTTGTGCACCGAGCCCCGCCCGTGGGTTCCGCCGCTCAGATGCTCGCGACGTCGCTCGACCCAGATGACCGGCCGTTCGAGTCGGAGGGCCACGGCCACTGTCACAGTGTGCTCGGGATACGTCATACCTTTCATCCCGAAGGCCCCACCGACGTCGGGGACGACGACTCGCATCTTGTCCGGGTCATACGGGAGAAGTTGGCAGAGAAGGGCCTTCACACCGTGTGGTCGTTGATGGCTCACGTACACCGTGAGGCGGCCCTCGTCTTCGGGCACGGCGAGGATGACGAGCGGTTCGATCGAGTTCGGCGCCAGCCGCTGATTGGTCACCTCGATCTCGGCTACCACCTCGTAGCTCTCTCTTGGCTCACCTGCAGCTAGATCCGAACGACTGACCACGTTGGTCCCTGCAGCTTCGTGCAGAATCACGTCGCCCTCGAGGCTCGCCGCGGGATCGACCACCGCTGGGAGGATCTCGTAGTCGACCCATATCAAGTCGGCAGCGTCGGCTGCAGCGGCCGCTGTGGTGGCGGCGACCACCGCCAATGGCTCTCCCATATATCGCACCTTCTCCGACGCGAGATGGGGACGGGGGAAGTCGGGCGCGGGGACGGCCGTGCTGTCACCGGGGATGTCCGCCAGGTCGAGGTCGGCTGCGGTGAAGATCCCGAGCACGTCGGGGGAGTCGACCGAGTGCGTGTCGATGGCGGTGATGAGGGCGTGGGCCTCGGTGCTGCGAACGAAGGCGAGATGCACCGTCTCCGGGGGCGCCAGGTCGGCGACATAGCGTCCCGAGCCTGTGACCAGCCGACGGTCCTCCAGACGAAGATGGGACAGCGGCTCGAAATTGGGGATGTCGTCCACGCCCACCCTTTATAGCCGTCCGAGCAATGGAGTAGAGACAATCGATTGCGGGGCCGACCCTATACTCCCCGGCCGGTGGATTCACGTCGGCCCAAGGTGGCGATTCTCGGAACGCGGTTCGGCGATTTCGACGTCGAACGTGGAGTGCTCGGTGACGTCGAGTTGGTCTCCGGCCCGGGGCAGACGGCAGAAGACGTCATCGCAGTCGCTGCCGGCGCTGACGTGATCCTGGCCGGAGCCGCACCGCGATTCGATGCCGGGACCCTGGAGAAGCTGGAAAGCCGGGCCATCGTCCGTCTCGGGGTGGGGGTAGACGGCGTCGACCTCGACAGTGCACGGTCGTTGGGGATGTGGGTGGTCAACGTGCCCGACTACGGCATGGACGCCGTCGCGCTTCATGCCACCACTTTGGTTCTGGCGTCCCTTCGCCGCCTGACCACCGCCGACCGGAAACTGAGAGAGGGGTCTTGGGGCGTCGCCGACCTCCGGCCACTCCGCCTCCCGTCGAGTCTGACTGCTGGTGTCATCGGATTCGGAAGAATCGGGCGACGCGTCGCCGTCCTTCTCGCCGGCCTCGGTTTCGAGACCGTTCTCGTCGCTGACCCCGCGGTCGAGGCATCAGACGTGACCACGGTGCTCGGCGGCGCCCCGGGTCGTCTCGCCGGCGTGGACGAGCTGCTCGCCGGCTCCGACGTGGTCACACTTCATTCCCCGCCTCCGGCTCATGGGTACCTGATCGGGGCGGCCGAGCTGCGGTCCATGAGGGAGGGCTCGGTTCTCGTGAACACCGCCCGTGGATCGCTCATCGACACAGGAGCCCTGGTCTCGGCCCTCGGGGAAGACCGGCCTGGCTTTGCCGCATTGGACGTGTTCGAGCAGGAGCCACCCGATGTGTCTGTATTCGCGCCTGTCGGGGAACGGGTGATACTGACGCCGCATATGTCCTGGTACACCGAGGAGAGCGAGCTCGCTCTTCGACGCCAGGCCGCGGCGGAAGCCCGCCGGATACTCGACTCGGAGCCGCCGGTGCACGCTGTGGTGAGTCCGGCAGCAGCGGAGATCGGTTGAGCATGTCGGGCAGATCGATCTACGACCTCGCTTCACCGGACGTGGCCAAGTTGATTGGTCGCAAGGGCATGGTGGTGATGCCGTTCGGGAGCGTCGAGCAGCATGGGCCGCACCTGCCCTGCGGCACCGACACCATGGCTGCCGAGCTCGTCGCCGACGAGCTCGCCGAACGTCTCGATGCCATCGTCGTGCCCGCCGGCCCATACGGCGTGACCCCGATCCATGCCGGGCATCCCGGCACGATCTCGCTGCGGCGAGATGTCTTCGAGGCGCACCTGGCCAACCTGTGCGAGGAGATGGTGGCGATGGGGGCCAGGACCTTCGTCTTCGTCAACTGGCACGAGGGAAACATCGCCTCGCTCGATGCCGTGGCGACCGACGTCCAGGACCGGGAGGATGTCTTATTCGTCACCGCGCACGCCTGTTACACGGCACAGCGCATCTACTCACCCGCAGGGGGAGAGCTCACCCATGGTGGCGGGATCGAGACCCTGGCGGTGCTCGCTCACGATCCGGATCTGTTCCATTCGGGTCGCGTCACGAAGCCAACCCGGCCGGAGGGCGCCGAGGAATTGGACGCAATGCGTCGCTCCCGGGAGGTGTATGGCTATATCACAGACGTGACCGAGATCGCTGACGAGGGCTGGTATGGGAACCCGGCCTGGGCGGACCAAGAGCGCGCCGGGCAGTTCGCCGCCACAGTGGCCGACGAGATCGCCATCACGGTGGAGTCCATCCTGAAGCTGCGGAGAGACGGGTCGTGACCGTCATCGGTCCGGACGAGCTCGATTTTCGCGACTTCCCGGGGAGATCCACCGCCGACCCGTTCAGCGTGGCGGGCCAAGGTGCTTCGACCGTGCGTCAGGTTGTCATCGAGCACGTGCCATCCAGGTCACCACATCTCCACCCGCAGAGTGAGGAGATCGTGTACGTCGTGGCGGGGCGCGGCCGGGTCTGGCTGGACGGTGTGGTGCACCCCGTAGGCCCGGGGTCCTGGTATCGCATTCCCGCCGGGACGCCCCACGCCACGATGGCCGACCCGGACGAGAGGATGTCCCTCGTGTGTTTCTTCCCCCACGACGATTTCGCCAACAACATCGAGGAGCTCGACCTTCTCCTCGAGACCGACGAGGAGGGAACCGATGAGTGAGCGGGTCAAACTCGGCTCTATAGGGCTTGGGCGCTGGGCCCGGGTGCTGGCCAGAGGGGCGCAACGAGGCACAGTGATCGAGCTGGCGAGCTGCTTCTCACGCTCACCCGAGAGTCGCACCGCGTTCCAGGAGGAGTTCGGGGTTCCTCGGGCGGCATCCTCCCTCGACGAGCTGCTGTCCGACTCGGAGATCGAGGGGGTGCTGGTCACCACCCCGAATGACGCGCACAAGAGCGTCATCCTCGAGAGTCTCGACGCGGGCAAGGCCGTGTACACCGACAAGCCGATAGCCCACACCATGGAGGACGCCGGTGCGATAGCCAGAGCGGCGGCCACATCCCGTAAAGCATTCGCAGTCGGTCACAGCGCACGGCGGCTCGGGGGGCATCGGGCCATGAAGCAGTGGATAGAGACCGGCAAGATCGGCCATGTGTCGCTGGCTGAGGCCAACTTCTCGAACGAGCGCGGTCTGGAGCTGACTACCGACACGTGGCGTTGGTTCGCCGATAAGAGCCCTGGTGGCGCGATGATCCAGCTCGGTGTCCACCACGCCGACAATCTCCAATATCTCCTCGGCCCGGTCGCTTCAGTGTCGAGCCATGCGCGCAAGCTGTACACCAAGTCGGAGGTGCCGGACGCGATCATGTCGATCCTGGAGTTCGAGGCTGGCCCTCTCGGGTATTTGGGCACCGGCTGGGCCTCGCCGGGGGTCTATCAGCTGCGACTGCAGGGCACGGAGGCGAACCTCTTCTACGATCTCGACTTCAACAACTGGGATGAGTCCCACCTCGTGGACTCGAAGAGCACCCTCGTCAGCCAGGCCTACCGGGAGTCGACTCGGCCTCCCGTCGACATGCCTCACACCGACATGTTCCGCGAGCAGTTAGACGAGTTCGCCCTCGCTATCAGAGGGGAAGCAGAGATCGAGGTGGGTGCCCTCGAAGCGATCAGAGCCCTTGCCGTGGTTCATGCCGCTCTCGAGTCGTCGAAGCGGAACGGCGAGGCTGTGCCGGTGTCCCCGATGGTGGAGAGAGCAGGGGCCCTCCAGTGAGAGTCGATCCCGCCACGACCCGCACCATCCACCACCCTGACCCGCTCGTCCAGGAAGTCCTCGACATCTGGGCCGCTCGCTTTCTCCACGGGATCGCCCTCGGCGACCTGACCGGGACGGTCGAGAGAATCGGCACCTGGCCCGACTGGGGACCGGAATGGATGAAGACCGCCCGTGTGCACGAAGAGATGGGCGAGCAGGCGTGGGAAGAGGGGCGACGCATCTCCGCGGTGTCGTCGTTCCTGACAGCGGCGGCCTGTTATCACCTGTCCTACTTCCTCTCGGTCGACGACGAGGAGGCTCACGCTCACGGTCTGGCCAAGATGCTCGAGTGTCATGACCGTGTTCTTCCGTTTATGCAGCCCCCGGTCGAGAAGATCAGCATCCCGTTCCCTGAGGCCGACCTCGCCGGGCTTCTCTCCGTCCCCACGGGTGACGGTCCCGCTCCGCTCGTTGTCTTTCTTCCCGGTCTCGACTCGACGAAAGAGCAGCGTCATGGGGGTCGGGGGACCCTCCTCCGCCGGGGCATGGCTGTCCTCAGCCTCGATGGCCCCGGCCAGGGCGAGATCAGCACCAAGCTGCCGATACGCCACGACTACGAGGTAGCGGTGTCCGCGGCCATCGACTGCCTGGAACAACGGGACGAAATCGACGCGACGAGAGTCGGTCTGATCGGGGCCAGTCTCGGCGGCTACTACGCGTGCCGGGCGGCCGCCTTCGAGCCCCGGGTCACGGCGGCCGTTGCCAACTGCGGCCCGTACAACTGGATCGACTGCTGGGACGAGCTGCCCGGCGTCACCAGGGGGGCCTTCCGCAAATACTCCTGGTCCGCCTCAGACGAGGAGGCCAGGGAGAAGGCGAAGGCCCTCGATCTCACCGGTGTCGCCGACAAGATCAAGCAGCCCTTGGTCGTGGTGCATGGGATGCTCGATCCCCTCATCGGAGTCGATCATGCCCAGCGGATCGCCGAGGAAGCTCCCAACGCAACCTTGATCACAGTCGATGACGCAACCCATGGTGTCAGCAACCTGAGCTACAAGTTCGCGCCGTGGGTGGACGATTGGATGGCGTCCCAGCTTGGCGGCACCATCATCTGACGGCCCAGGTCCGGCTCAGACCACGATCAGCTCGTGGGGGAACTTCGTCACCTTCTCGTGACCACCCTCGGTCAGCACAAAGGTGCGCCCGAAGAAGATGCCGAACAACCCGTCGGGTGTGATGATGGTCGGCTCCAGCATGGCCACCGTCCCGGCCTCTAGATCGAGCTCGCCGTCCTCGGCGACCACATGGTCCACCATCACATGTGGTGGGTGGCTGACGAAGTCGATGCAGTGGAGATACAGCGATCTCGAGTCGTAACCCTTGTCGCGGAAGAAGGCGCCCGCCTTCATCACGTCGTCCCAGGTGTTGCCCCCGACCAGCTGCTCCGCCATGAGGTCGAATCCTGGTACGACGACTTCGTCGAAGAAGTCGCGGATCCACGCTGGCGGATCACCGATGCAGATCGGGGTGCCCAGCTGGACCGTGTACCCGTTGTATCCACAGGCCAGCTCATTGATGATGATGTCGCCCTTCTCCAGCCGCCGGCTCGATGGCCACGGGTTGCCGAACACCATGCCGGGGTCGTTCATAGGCGTCGACCCGATGATGTTGAAGTCCGTCTGACCACCGCCGTCCATCACGGCGTGGGTGGCCGCGGCCGCCAGCTGGTACTCGGTGACGCCGGGGCGGGCTATGGCGGACATGGCGTAAAAGGCCTGGTCCATCAGCTGACCTGCCTTGCGGACACACTCGATCTCCTCAGGGCTTTTCTTGTGCACCAGCTCGTGGAAGAAATCCCCGACACGCTCCAGGGTGGCCTCGGGGAGCCCGTCACGCAGTCTCTCCCACTCGTCGACGGGAAGATGGTGCCCGTAGACGGGATCGACACAAGAGATCCCGATGGTGGCTTTGGCCAGGCCCCACTCCTCGATCAATTCGACGATCACGTCTCCTGAGTGGCCCCAGCGGGAGTGCCTCACGTCCTTCAGCGGTGTTGCCCTCCGGACCGCCTCACGATGGGCCCCTCCCGGGCCGCAGATGAGAACGGGCTCCCCCTCCGGAGGAACGACGGCATACGCCGACATGCCGTGCCACTCCCAGTGGTTGCTGAGCCAGCGCATCCCACCTCCCCAGCTCCAATGATTGGGCCCGCCCGAGGCGATCAACACGTCGAGGCCTAGCCGCTTCATCTTCTCCTGGGTCGCACTGAACCGACGCTGGTATTCGGCATCGGAGAATCGCTCATAGACCGCGTCGGCGTACCAGGGGGTGTTCGTCAGCCGGCCGAAGACCTCGGTGTGCATCTTCCCCACGGCGTCCTTGAAGTCGACATCACCAGGTGTCATTTAGTCCCTCCTTCAGGAAGCGACCGAGCCGAGCAAGCCGAGCCCGTCGAGGTCGGTGCGCAGCGTTTCCATGCGCTGGTCACTTAGCGGGATCAGGGGCGGACGGACCGGGCCTTGCGGCAGCCCCATCAGCCCCATCCAGGCCTTGAGCTCGGCGATCGGGATCGCCCCCCCGCCCTGTGCCAGCCATTGGTCGCGCATCCATCGCTCGAACGCATCACGCTCTCGGTCCAGTGTTCGCTGAAGCGCCCACGCTCCCTCGATATCTCCTGCGTCGGCGAGCCGTGTGTAATCCAGGATGGGTCGGTGGTCAGGTGTCTGATACATGGCGAGAGCAGGTGTCGACATCAGTGCCGGGAAACCATGATCCAGGTGCAGCCCGAGCCAGTCCCCCTCATCGGCATCACAGACCACGATCCGATCTCCCACCAGGTCCTGAACCTCGAGCAAGTGCTCCATCGGCTTGGGATTCTTGATCCCGCATACGGTCTCGAGGTCACTGAGCTCGGCGATGAGTTGCGGGCTCAGCGCGTACCCCGAGTAGGAGGTGTTGAAGAGAAAGAAGGGCACCGCGGACTCCGAGGTGAGCCGCCGATACCAGTTACGCACGATGTCGTCGGTCGGCTTGATCGGGAAGTACGGGTTGATCGCGATCACGAAGTCTGCGCCGATCTCCTCGGCATGCCGGCTCAACCTGACGGCCTCCGAGTACACGTGATGCCCGATGTGCGCCATGATCGGCACCCGCCCGGCCGCTGCGCCCATCACCAGTTCGTGGACACGCGCCCGCTCCTCGATCGTCATCGACCAGAACTCGCCCATCACCCCACCGCAGAAGATGCCGTCCACTGCCAGGCCGTCGACGTAGTAGTCGACTGTCTTGCGAAGCGTCCCCTCGTCGATCTCCCCCGATGGCGTGAACGGGGTGGGAATCGCGATCCAAAGCCCGGTGACCTTTTCGAAGGCCGTCTCCTTGGCCGGGCTCAGCGAAGTCATGTTCGGTGATCTCCTCTCTCCTCACGAATCAGCGCCGTGAGTTGCCGCAATGGATTGCACCAGATGAACCCGACGCTAGCAGCGCATACGTTTGTGCGAATACAGTCCGGGCCATGCCGAAGCAGCCTGAATACACCAGGGGAGAGGCCAAGGCCTGGGCGAGGGAGACGTTCCACGGGGCATGCAATGTGATCATCCCCTCATATACGTCGGATCTCAGGTCGCTGAACGAGGCCGCGATCCGCCACGATGTTCGACGCAACATCGAGCTCGGGTTCTGGGGCGCCCTTCTCGTCTCCGAGGCGGGCACCACTCTCGACGAGATGCGCGCATTCATGGAGATCGCCCTCGACGAGGCGTCCGGGGAGCATCGCTTCCTGCTGCAGGGGGTCTTCGACACGCCTCGCGACATCATCGACATGGCCAACGACGCTCGCGCCCTCGGTGTCGACGGGATGCTGCTCGGGCACCCGAACAGCTTCTATCCCTCATCGGCGCAGGAGGTCGAGGATTACACCGTGGACATTTGCCGGGCCACGGATCTAGCGATCGTCCTCTTCGTCGTCGAGCACTCCAACCTGCGGCGTCTCGATGTTCATGGGTTTCCTGCCGACGTGCTCGACCGGTTGGCCGGTGTCGACACCATCGTGGCTGTCAAGTACGAGTTGGGACGGCAGCAGACGATGAACACGTACGAGACATTCAGGCGCCTACAGGATGCCGACGTGCTCCTCTCCGACCCGATGGAGTTCAACGCCCCGATGTGGGTGGACATCTTCGACATGCAATGGATGGGGACGAGCAACTACGAGTACTACGGGTCGTACGTCCCTCGACTCCTCGAAATGCTCCGTGCCGGGAAGACGGAGGAAGCCATGGGCGAGTACTGGCGAATTCAGCCGGCTCGAGACGCCCGTTCGGTGACCATGAGCTCAGGTGGTTCGAACTTCGTGCATCGCTATCTGTGGAAGTTCCAGGCGTGGCTCAACGGATACAACGGAGGGCCGATCCGCCAGCCGGCGATGAAGCTGTCCGAGAGTCAGATGAGAACTTCCTCCGAAGGTCTACTGAAGGCCGGCATCGCATCGGCGAACGAGCCGTTCGCGGACTTCTTCGTCGGCCGGAATCCGGCCTGAGCATGAGGATCCTCGACGCGGCCGCGGTGGACGACGTTATCGATGATCAGATGGTCCTCGACGCCATACGCCGGCTCTTCTCGCTGCCAGCCGGACCGGACGAGATCGGCCTTGGCCGCATCGACCTCAGTCATCCCAAGGGATGGCTCCGCTCGCTCCCTGCGTTCGTCGCCGGCGAGGACCTCCTCGGGTTCAAGGTCCTCCATCGGACGGCCGGTGTGGGGATGAGATACACGATCTACGTTCATCGGCTCAGCACCGGAGACTTGATCGGTGTCGTCGATGCCCTTGAGATCACCAACCTTCGCACCGGTGCAGTGTCCGCCCTCGCCACCGAGCTCCTCACTCCTCGCGATGTGGGAGTGGCGGCAGTCGTGGGTACCGGGCCGGTGGCTCGGGGCCAGCTCCGCGCCCTCGAGCTGGTCCGGCCGGCGGCCGAAGTCCGGGTGTTCGCCAGGACGCCGGAGAACCGACGAGCGTTCGTGGATGAGATGGCGCGATTCGTCTCCGGCCGTCTCGTCGACTCATCGACATTGGAGGATGCCCTCGAGGGCGCAGAGATGATCACCCTCGCCACCAAGGCGACGTCCCCGGTGCTCCGGGCCGAGCATCTCCGCCCCGGCATACACGTGAATTCGGTGGGGCCGGCCAGCAGAGATCGTGTTGAGGTCGACCCGAAGATCTTCGATTCGTTCGATCGGGTCGTCTGCGACTCGGCCTCACTGGTCCTCGACGAAGCCGGCGACGCATCTGAGGCTGTCTCGCACTACGGCTTCGACCCCGAGCGCGCCGAGGACCTGGCCAACCTCGTTCTCGGGAATGCGCCGGGCAGAAGGCGGCCCGAGGAGATGACTCTCTTCAAGTCGGTCGGCACGGGCGCCCAGGACCTCGTCGTGGCGGCCGGTCTCCTGGAGCGCGCCGCTGCCAAGGATGTGGGGACCGTCGTCAGTGATGTGAACTCGATCAAGCCGGTAGCCCCGGGCGGATGAGCTCGAGGGAGCGGTCAGCCCGCTCTGATCAGCTCGAAAGGGTAGGAGTGAAGCGAGCGAGCCCCTTCGTCGGTGACCACGCAGAGCTCGCCGACCTGGACGCCGACCGTCTCGTCCGGTGAGATCACGTTGGGCTGGATGACGATGGTCTGGCCCGCTTCGAACACCCAGTCATCGTCGACACCATGAGTCGTTTCCCTGGTCCGGATCGACGGTGGGAGGAGGCCGATCCCATAGCCGTGCACCAGGCCATCCCTGATCGTGAATCCCCGTTCCGAGATGACGTCCGATGCCTCCCAGACCGCTTCGATCCCGGCGCCGGTGCGAATCGAAGAGGCCACTGATCGATAGACCTCTTCGGCGGTGGCGTGAAGCTCCGCGATCTGGGGCGTGGGCTCGGCCGAGACCGTGAACGTGCGAAGACACTGGCCCGCATAGCCGGCATATCCGACGGCGATCTCGCACGTCACGACGTCGCCGGCCTCGATCACCCGGTTGGAGAGCACTTGCGCCGGGACGCAGCGGTCCGGTCGGCTCATGGGAGTGGAGGCCAGGTAGTAGAAGCCGGTCATCCCCCCGTCGGCGAGATATGACGTCTCTATCGCCCCGGCCAGCTCATACTCACGGATCCCCGGCGTCAAACCGGTTTGCAACCCGGCCAAGGCCGCGTCGGTGAACGAGGCCCCCCGCTGTAACCACTCGAGCTCCTCGGGGCTCTTCTTCAGCCGGATCTTGCGGAACCCGGCTGTCACGTCCTCGAACCTGCATTGGTCACCTGTCGTCCGCCGCATCGAGTCGTGCTGCTGATACGGCATCCACCCGATGACCCCGACGTTGCGCAACCCACGTCGAACGAGCTCCTCGCCAACTGTCGCCCCGTTGTCCACCCCGCCCCATCTCACGTCATCGAGAAAGGAGACCTCCGTTGCGTTTGGCACGTGGTTGTAGCTCTGGGCGAAGAGCGTCGTCTCGCCTTCGGCGGATGCGACGACATAGTTGTCCCGCATCCCGAGGTAACCGGAGAGGTAATAGACGTCAGCTTGGGCGGTGCGATTCTGTGCCGACCAGCCAAACACGACCAGACCGTCGAGCCCGTGCTGCCCGATGAAGTCTCGGACCAGGGCCTGGCGTCTGTCGATTTCGACGTCGCTAAAACGGGGATAGAGACTGCTGTTGGGGGGCTTCAAGAAGTAACTCCGCGTTGGTTTTGGCCGCGGGACCATAGCCAGGGACCCCGCCCAGAAAGAACCCGTATTGGTTGACAGTCCTCCGCGTTTCTGGTTAGCGTTGCAAACGTTTGGGCTGAGGATTCAGCCCGTTCATTGTGGAGAAATTCGAGGAGGAACTCCATGGGACGTAAAACGATTGCGTGGAGGATGCTGGCCTTGGTCGCCATCCTCGCGCTGGTCCTCGCGGCCTGTAGCAGCGGGGAGACGACCGACGAGACGTCGGGTGGCACCGGCACCACCGCAGCGGCGGGGGAGGTCCCCAACCCCGATGTGCTTGTAGTGACCGTCAACGACGACGTCTTCAACCTCGATCCCGCCGCGGTGAATGGGAATGACGTCGGCATGAACGTCATCCTGAACGTCTATGACCGCCTCGTCGCACTCGCTCCCGAGGATGGCGCCGTGATCCCCTCGCTGGCCACCGAAGTCCCCAGCCCCGACAACGGGCTCATCTCCGAAGATGGGCTCACCTACACCTTCCCCCTTCGCGAGGGCGTGACCTTCTCGGACGGGACCGATATGACCGCCGAGGACGTCAAGTACTCGTGGGACCGTGTGGTCGAGATGAACCTGCCCGAAGGCCAGGCCCCTCTCTTCGAGAATGTGGCCGCGACCACCGTGGTGGACGATCTGACATTCGAGGTGACCCTGAGTCAGGTGGACGCCTCATTCCTCGCTTTCCTCGCTGCACACCCGGCGGCTTCCGTGGTCAGCCAGGACGCGGTGGAAGGCAACGGCGGCATCACCGCCGGGCAGCCCAACGAGTACATGGCCCAGAACATGGTGGGCACCGGCCCCTACACGCTGGCCTCCTGGGAGCGCGCCGACCGGATGCAGTTCGACATCAACCCGGACTACTGGGGTGAGCCGGCCCATCTGCCGGTGCGATGGGAGCTGATCGTCGACTCGCCGGCGACCGGTTTGCAGGCACGGGAGTACGACATCGTCGACATCAGCCCGACGGACGTTCCCTCCCTCGACGGGATCGAGCATGCCGTGGTCAACACCGACATCCTCGACCTGCAGGTGCTCCAGATCGGGATGAACATGAACATCGCCGAGGGCGCTCTGCCTGAGGGGGACACCATCCCGCTCGACTTCTTCCAGGACGTGCGGATCCGTCAGGCGTTCAACTATGCCTTCGATTACGAGGGCTACATCGCCGGGATCCTGGGTGGTCTAGGCGGCCGTAACAGCTTCGTCCTCCCCGTGGAGATGTACGGCTACGACCCGGATGCCCCCATCTACGAGACCGACCCGGCGATGGCGGAGCAGCTGTTCACCGAGGCCGGCTATTGGGAGGAGGGGTTCACTATCTCGATCTACAGCGACCAGACCCATGAGGGATTCACCGGGGCGGCGCTGACCCTGAAAGACAGCATCGAGGCCCTCAACCCCAACTTCACCGTCAACGTCC
>Ga0105098_10000381_pt1 | contig 14922 bp, 15 predicted proteins | sample PPLLak21cMay2015_FD_79137 | JGI IMG/M metagenome (GOLD analysis project Ga0105098, IMG submission 79137) | Freshwater sediment microbial communities from Prairie Pothole Lake near Jamestown, North Dakota, USA - PPLs Lake P7 Core (1) Depth... | ecosystem: Environmental > Aquatic > Freshwater >... | reverse complement strand
TACGTTTCAAACCCTGGACCTCCATCATCCTCCCGCGGATGAAGGTGGAGACCCCCCGGGGCCAGTTTATGGAGGCTTCACCGTCAGCACGGGTGCACACATGGAATCCCTGAGACTGGATGGAAGCTATTGTATGATCTTGCCCGACCCTCTTGGTGAAATCTGTTGGGGCTTGAGGCTGGCTGCAGGGGCACACAGCATCCAGGGAATCTTTGACGAGATTCGAGCGTCGCCAGACCCTGCCTTCAGTGCTTCTGCCAGCGATACGATCACGATCGCGGCAAATCCCGGTGATGAGATCACGATTGCCGCCCACATCCGGGATGCCGATGCAGGCAACCCTGACGATACTCTCTTCCGCGAACACATCACTTTGAATGTTGACGACTTGCCTCGCGACTCCACGCTGGCAGTTACCCTCCCCGGGGCGCACGCCGACCTGATTGTTTTGGTCGACCGCTTCCCCTTTGACCCGTGAGCCTGGATTCGCGAATCGCTTATTGATCAACAAGCCGCGCTCATCGCGCGGCTTGTCCTTTGGGATAGTGAGTTGTGTCTATCCGGCGGGCAGGTCAGGCGCCCACCTCGACGGAGAATCCGCCCGGCGCCTTCACGTAAAAGCCGTAGGCGTGCCCGTTATTTTCCGGAGCGGGTACATCAAAACCGTCCTGCTTCAGGCGACGATGGATCTCGTCCACGGTCTCTTTGCCCTCGATAAAGAAGCCGATATGGAAGGTGCCGGGGTAACTGCCTTGCGTGTTCCCGGTTGCCTTCATCAGGGTCAGCACAAACCCCCAGCCATCCTTCTCGTCCGTCAGGAAGCCCATGCCCTGGTTGCCTCCCATGCTTTGCATCCCGAAGTATTTGACCAGGAAATTGCTCGCCTCCTGAACATCAGTGACCGTCAGATTGATATGATTTAGTTTCATCAGGGTAACCTCCAGATACAATTAAAATTGGTTGGTTTGCTCTACATAAAGTATAAGAGACTGGTGTAACGCTGGAGGGTTTGGGCGATGAGAGGTTCTCTACCTGTGATATGCATTTTCCATCAGAGGCGAAATCTGCCGTATGAAAGGCTGTGAAATCATCCCTGTCGGCTTTCTATTTGCCTGTAAACCAGGCACTGAGGGGTAAACCCTACAACGTCGTACCAAGGTTTTATGGATGTCTGGTAAACAGGATCATTCCTGAGATAACCGATTGCAGAGATTATCCAAACAGCCACCATGCAAAATATATCCCGGTGAAAATGTAAATGTGCTGGTAATCAAGGCTCTGCCAGCGTGAAGTCCAATCAGGATGGCGTGGCAGACATTGTTATCAAGGTGTGTTTGTGCTTTCTCCCTTTTCAAATAAGATCTCAATTAGTTTTGTATTAAATATTTCCACTCCGTTTTGATTTAAGTGATGGGAGTTGTAAAAATGCACTTCGTCATCTAATTCCATGAGTTCATTGAAATTATAGTAAACACCATACTGTTTCATTTTGGCGTCGAATTCACTGTTATTCCTGAAGGATGTATACATGGATTCTGTGATGGGTGCTTGTACTAATATAACAGGTATGTCTCGTTCTTTTATAAGTAGCAGAACTCTCTCGAAATATTCATATTGCCGGCCTTTGAGATTCCAGCCGTTCTCCTCAAATCCCATGTGCTCAAAATATCGTAGTTCCTTTTCGACAAAGCCGCCTTCGATATATGTGTCCTCTCCCTTAACCAGCTCCTCCTTGTAATTAATATTTTTTCTAAAGACATCCCTGTAGAAACCGTAAATCAAAGCGTTGTATACTTTTATATGGTTTTGGGCTAACGCCATTTTGATCGACTCAAAATCATTTTTGTCGTTGGCAATAATGTCCAGCGACGACTCAACGCCATCACTGGAAAACGTCCCGGCATATACCTCATAGATAATTAATTTAGGATCTATCTCGTCCAGATGCCTCTTGAGAAGAATTTCTGTTTGCAGGTGTGACTGAGCACTTGAACCCAGGTTGAATGTATTCAATCCATGCTGTTTAAAAATTCTTGGGTCAAAGCCGCGGTAGGCATGTGATGAGCCTAAAACAAGTATGTCAACGTCCCTGGCCTCTTTGATGTTTTGGATCCTTGAGTACATGTGCCCGTACGAACCGAGTGGATAGTTCAAGTTCTTTTTTAATGTGTCAGGAGCGTAATTCCCCCAGAGGATAATAAACAATGAATACATTGCGATTGAAAAGATGATAAATGTTAGCGTTGACTTTATGAAACGTGTCATGAGGTTAAAACCGAAAATAGAGAAATGGAACTTCCGTTGTTTGAACGAACATACCAATCAAAAAGATGATTGATGAATAGAACACCCATCTGACCGGTCTTGGCCAGTTTAATCCTAAGCGTTCAACAGCATACTGATCTTCTTTGCCCAGCCATTCCACACAAAGAAAAAACATGATTAATATAATTAGAGCCTTGGCGTTCTCCTGCCAATCATAGTAAGGAAGCAAGATCAATGATCCAGAGAAGATTTTGGCCAAAATGCTCATGGCATGCGCAAGATTGTCAGCTCTAAAAAATATCCATCCAAAACAAACCAATGCAAAGGTAAAACCGATCTGAAATCCCCGATAAAGACCGGAGACAATTTTCGAGCTTGATTTTTCAAAAAATCTGTCTGCGACGGGCTTAAGACTATTTTCAACAATTAAGTAGATACCATGCAAAGCTCCCCAAAGGACGAATGTCCAGTTGGCACCATGCCATATTCCGCTGACGAGCATGGTGACAAGTGGCGGCAGGAATTGAACCGCCCAACCAGGCAGGCTTTTTTGCCTCAGAAGTTTTCTGCGTAACGGGAAAAAAACGTAATCGCGGAGCCAGTTTGATAGCGAGATATGCCAGCGTCTCCAAAACTCCCCGATGTCTCTTGAGAAGTAGGGGAAAGCAAAGTTTTTCATCAAGTCAAAGCCAAAGAGTCTGGAAATTCCAATCGCAATATCCGAGTAACCGGAAAAATCACCATAAATCTGGAAGGCAAAAAAGAATACACCTAATAGTAATATGCTCCCCGGATACTCAGTCGAGTTATTAAAAATCAGATTTGCAAATTCGGCACAGTTGTCAGCGATAACCATTTTCTTGAATAATCCCCAGAGAATTTGCCTTAAACCGTCGACCGCCTTGTTGTAATCAAAAACACGTTCTTTATGGAATTGAGGCAGCAAAGTTGTCCCCCGATCAATTGGTCCTGCCACCAATTGAGGGAAAAAAGCAACAAACGCGGAATAGGCAACAAAATCTGTGGCTGGCTCAAGTTGTTTTTTGTAGACATCGATGATGTAGCTCAGCACTTTGAATGTATAGAAACTAATACCAACCGGTAGAATGATGTCCAGGGATTGGGCTTTTATTTCGATCCCAAGAAATGAAAAAGCAGTGACGAAGTTGTCCAGGAAAAAATTGTAATATTTGAAAAAGCCAAGGAAACCAAGATTTACTAAAATACCTGTATAAAATAAAAATCTCCGTTTTGTCTCATTCTTCTCCCTGGAAAGTCCTAAGCCCACAAAATAGTCAACAATGGTAATGAACAAAATGGAAAGCAGGAACCGCCAATCCCACCATCCGTAAAACAAATAGCTTGCGGCAACGATAAATAAGTTCTGTATTTTTAAGTTTTTATTGGCTACAAACCAATACAGTATAAAAACCACCGGTAGGAATATTGCAAAATCTATTGAGTTAAAAGGCATTTTACCTATCTCTCATTCTTTGGTTTGTTGTATGTTATCAAGGAGGATTAGATAAAACACCTTATCCCACGTAGAGACTTTTCAGCCTGGATCCAGGCTGAAACTTTATCTATTTGAGAATTAGCAAGCTCTCCCAGGGGACGTACTGTGATCCGGTTCGCTCCAGGCACAACCACTTTGTGAAAACCAGCGGCTTGGGCTGGCCTTCCTTTTACAAGTACCGCCTGGCTGAGTTGAATTATAACCTCACCCTCACTGCAAAATCTGCCTCTTAATCCTGTCTTTTTGGAGCAGCAGGTTCTCTATCATTTCTTAAGTAGGCATTCACCTGGCTGAAGATGCGGTTTTCTAGCCTCCAAATATCCACTCGTGCAGCATACGGTCAGGCGAGAATGCAAACGCGCCCGCGATCAGGATTCCGCCAAAATACAACCCAAGCATAAGGGCGCGATGTGTCTTGATATTTCCGCGGCGGGCAGCCAGATAGGCAGTTGGAACGTTAAAAAGCGCGAGAAAACTGAAAGCGTGGATGAAGCCAAAATGGTTCAGAAAGCGCGGTCCCACTTCCGCGGGCATCACGAGCGTGATCAATCCGGTTGCCAGCATCAGTATCATGTAAATCTTTCCCAGCAATTTATGGGTTGGGGTGCCTTTGCGCCTGAACATTTGCAGGGCGCCAATCGCAAATGCAGGGATCACTGTGGCCAGGTGTAAATATGCAAGTTGTGTGTACGTCATTTCGATACTCCTAAAATTCATTCACAAACATCTTATGCTTCAGGCGGTCTGTATCCTCTCAGCCCAGCCTCGATCAACTCCAGGTTTGCGCGCATTTGTCGCAGTTGAGCAGGGGAGATACCGGACAATGTTTCATCTGCCAATTCCACGGCAAGCGGGATGACTTTATCCAGCAATTGCCGTCCCGTGGGAGTCAACGTCAGGCGGTACGTCCTCCGATTTTCTCCGGGATTGCGCACCAGCCATCCACGCTGGACCATATGATTTGTCAGGATGGATATTGTGCCGCGCTCGATCAACAAATGGTTGGCGAGGGCAGAGGGGGCGATTCCATCCGCGCCGCCTTGTTCCCACACCGCTAACAGGATGCGAAATTGTGCCTGCGTAATCCCGAACTCAGCAAAATGCTGGTCGAAGCCGGTTGCCATACGCGTTCCGATCCGCATCAGCGCCATACAGAGCCACGACGTTAGAAGTTTATCTTCCACAGTTTGAAATATAACTGTTATATATATAACTGTCAAGTTGGGAAGGGAATGCCTTTTAAACAAAGCAGGCCGCGTTCGTCACGCGGCCTGCACACGAGTAACTAAAAACGGATGGTTGAACCATCCTCCCTATTTTTGAGCAGCGAAGGCATTGAGAATGGCCTCGCTGACCGGCAGCGATATTGCGCTATCGGTAGCCAGGGTCACAAAGGTCAGGTCGTGCTGTGGATCGACCGCGATCGTTTGTCCGCGTATCCCCACTGCGTAAAACACGCCGGGCCGCTCGAGGTCGAGCCACCAACCTGCCCCATACTCCGGGTTGGCAGCGCTTGGAGTCCGGGTGTATTCCACCCAGCCTTCGGGCAGGATGCGCTCGCCATCCCAGACGCCGTCACGCAGGTAGAGCAAGCCAAACCTGGCAAAGTTGAGGGCGGTGGTGTCCGCAGAAATCGCGCCGAACCACGTCCCGGTCGGGTCGAACATTGTCTCCATGCGGTTGACGCCAATTTTGTCGAGCAGTTCGGTTTCCATAAATTCACGGAAGTCATGTCCCGATCCAACCTGTTCAGCCTGGATGCGGTTGATCAGCATCGTGTTCCCTTCGTTGTACGCAAATTCGGCGCCGGGCTTGTGCAACAACCGCTTGTCAGCGACGTAGGCGGCTGCATCCTCGGAAGCGAGCATGCGCGTCAGGTCCGCGGCGGGATCGGGGTAGCGCATCCCGCTCCAGCGCAGGCCGCTGCTCATGCGAAGCAGGTCGTCGATCGTGATGTCGCCGCGCGGATCGCTCTCCGCGCTCCAGTCCGGGATCGGGGCCGGAGCGTAGACGTCCAGTTTGCCCTCTCTCACCAGGATACCAACCAGTGCCGAAGTAAAACTCTTGGCGATAGAGTAGCTGGGCATGATTTTTCCGGGACCGTCTTCCCGGTTGGGGCTGTAGCGTTCGTAAATGAGCTTCCCGCCGTGGATGATGACGACCGCGCGAACCCGCTTCGAGCCTCCTTCGGCGAAGGCGAGGTCAACTGCCTCGTCAACTACCGCCCGGTCGACACCGGTCGGCCAGTCTCCTTTGGGCCACGTTTTGGTCGGGAACGGTACACCATCCGGCTGAGTTGGAAATGCGGATGCTGGCCCAGCTGTCGTTGCCGATCCAGGCATGCCGGTAGAGGACGGAGCAACGCATCCTGCGAGGATCGCTGCAAGAACAAGTAGATATATAAGGTACTTTCTCATTTGGAATCTCCAGAAAGACAAGCCTCGAAGAAACGTTAATACGGAAACAAGCCGCACAAGAAATGATCACCCCTGCCACGTGCCTTGATAACTCATACAGCTTCTTATGCTAGAATAAAAGACACAATTCAGCAAACAAGGAGGCAGCCATGCGGAATGAAGGGTATGTAAAGATCGACCGCGCTCGCTTTGGGCCCCTGGCTTTTTTGCGCTGCAAACAATGGTGGTACTTCGAAGGTTTGGACCCAAAGCAGGGACTGTATTTTGTGTTCCTGGCCCTGCAGGCCTTTCCTACCGATTACGTCTCCCTGAAAGTGATTGACTATCGTACCCATCGCCGCTGGACCAAAGATTATCTGGGCTCGTTCCAAACCACACCGGGCGAGGCGGTCGACGTGCTGGCCAGAGGCAAGTGGGGACAGATGCGTTTTCAGGGCCGTGCCGAAGATGGCTGGCAGATCGAAGTGGATACTCCGCAGATCAAGGCACGCTGCAAGCAAATTCCGCGCTCTCCACAGCATAAGGATTGGCTGCTCACCCAACACATCGACTACACCATCACCCAGTTCGTCATGTGCGATACCGAGGGACAGATCGAATTCGAAGGTCAGGATTATGTCTTCTCCGGGTATGGTTACCACGAACATAACTGGGGTGTGCAGCCTCGCCACTCTACAGCGCACTGGCTGCATTTCTGGAGCCCGCAGACCGCCGGTGTTGTTTTGAACTGCTACTACGATCATGGTGTCCCGCATCACTATACCTATCTCTGGCATGCGGAGCGGGAATACGATTTGCACTCCCCGGCGCGTTTCACGTTTGATCCACTCGCTCCTCAGAACTGCTGGCAGATCCATTCCCCGGACCTGGAACTAAGCATCCAGCCCCTGGCCGCGCATCACAGCCGGATGAAAATCCCACCTTTGCTGGCTTATATCAATATCGATTACTACGAGCAATTGCTCGAAGTCAAAGGATTTGCATCCGTCGATGGACAGCATATCCCGATTGAAGGTCTTGGCAAGCTGGATCATAACTGGAACCGCTGGTAGCGAAACGCTCGCCGGAATTGTATTTATAAAACAATAAGCCGCATCTGCAACGATGCGGCTTATTGTTCACTATTGACAGTGCATCAAGCCAGACGTCTCGCTCAGTTGATCATTGCCTACCTACGCCAGTTCAGCAAATGACTCGCGCAGATCCTTTGCAAACACTTCCGGGGCGTCCAGAGCGGCAAAGTGACCGCCTTTCGGCAACTTCGTAAAGCGCCTGACGTTCAAGCCCTGGCGCTCTGCCCACTCGCGCGGGAACTGGGAATCGCCGGGGAAGAGGGCGACCGCGGCCGGTACATCACTCCTTTGAGGTGCTGCCAGTCCAGCATTCCAATCGCCGCCATAGGTAGTCTTGGCTTCTTCCCGGTGCATGCGGGCCGCAGAACCGGCGGTCTCGGTCAGCCAATAGATCATGATATTGGTCAGTAGCTCATCCCGGCCGCCAAACGCTTCCTCAGCCACTGCGGTTTCATTGCTGCCATTCGCAAAACTGATGATCCAGGCAGCCAGCCCAACCGGTGAGTCATTCAAACCATAGGCAATCGACTGCGGTTTGTTGCCTTGCACAAACAGATAGGCTCCTTCTGTCATCGACCACCACTGCGCCATATTGACGAATTCCTGCTCGGCTTCTGTCAACGTGCTCGGATCTTCCTGCCCGGTCGGATAGCCGACGTCGGTGAGGTGAACAGCTTCTACGACATCCGCATGGTGCATAGCCAGTGCTTTTGTAACCGGACTGCCGAGGTCGCCGCCGGCAGCCAGAAATAACGGATAGCCCAGCACTTCGGTCATGAGCTTGGCCCACAAGTCCGCGACCGCCGAACTGTTCATTGCCTTGCGCTCGGAAAAACCAAAACCAGGCAGCGAGGGCACGACGATATCGAAATCCTCCGCTAACAGTGGGATCACTTTATGGAAACGGTAGAACGAATCCGGCCAGCCGTGGGTCAAAATAATCGGTTTGGCGTTTGGCTTTTTGCTGCGTTCATGAATAAAGTGGATATCAACACCATTCACTTCGGCTTTGAACTGCGCGAACTTGTTCAGCCTGGCCTCGTGTTTACGCCAATCGTATTTGCGCCGCCAGTAATCAACCAACTCCTTCATGTACGCAATATCCGTCCCGTTATGCCAACCGGCGGCTACCGCCTCGGCTTCATCCGGGAAACGGGCCTTGCTTAGCCGATCCTGCAGGTCGTCCAACGCGGCTTGAGGAATATCTATGTTAAAACGTTTTGCATTCATCACATTTGCTCCTTTCGTGTTACGTCAACTATAAAAGCCCGCAGATATGGCGTATTGAACGAAAACGACAATTTAGGATCGCTGCTGGTCAGCAAGAATCTCCCCGGGAGTCTGTCCGGCAAGCAATTTCAGTGAGCGTGTCAGATGTGCCTGGTCGGCATAGCCGGCCTCAAATGCCGCCTCGACAATGGATTTCCCTTCCTGGAGGAGCATAAAAGCCCTGCGCGCCCGCGCGACTTGCTCTGACTGACTCTGGGTCAAGCCGGTCGTGCGTTTGTAATGGCGCTGGAGGGTGCGTACAGACATTGCCGGTGCGGTCGCCTCCAACGCTTTGGCGATATCCATGTTTGCATTCAGAATGCCGCCTCGCACAAGGTCTTCGACGAATTCTTCAGCTGTATCATACGTTGGGATCTGGATCACGTGCGTGCCAAGCATGAAAGAGTCCCTGCTCACCATAGGCAATGTTGTACTTTTATTGAGCATGTCTTTTTTTGGCAGGTCACGAATAAACACATGGGCTTTAAACACGATCCCCCAGTTTACCTGGCCGGCTTCATAGGATATGGGCAGCGATTTCGTTACCGGCCCCGTCAACCGGACGTCCAGCTTGTCATGCAGGCTGCGAAACACAAGCACCCAAAAATTATGAGCCAGGTCGGTAAACCTGCCCGACTCTTTGACATGGGCGCGCCACACGAACTGAATATGAGGTGAAGTGGAGCTTCGCTCTTCGTGCATGGTCAAAATCGATAACTCTAAAGATGCCCCTCACGTGACTCGAGTGCGTTAATCTATTTACGGATCCCGACTTAATCCAGTTTTCCCGTCAGGGATGTCATCTTCAACTCGCCAATTGCCTTCGTGATCTGGATGTCGCGCGGGCAGGCCATGGTGCAATTGTAGATGGTATGGCAGCGAGCCAATCCACTCGTCTCGCTGACGATGTGCATTCGCTCGGCGGCGGCTTCATCGCGACTGTCATAAATAAAGCGATGGGCGGTCACCAGCGCGGCGGGACCAATGTAATCATCACTCCCCCAGTAGGAGGGACAGGAGGTGGTACAAGCCGCGCACAGGATGCATTTGGTCGTGTCGTCGAAGCGGGCACGCTGTTCCGGGGATTGCAGCCGCTCGCGCCCATCCGCGGGAAGCGGGGAGTCGTTGATGAAATAGGGCAGCACCTTCTTGTAGTTGTCGAAGAATGGTTCCATATCCACGATCAAATCCTTTTCAACTTTCAAGCCCAGCAGGGGTTCCACCGTGATCCTGTCACCGACATCGCGCACGAGTGCTTTGCATGCCAGCATATTCTTCCCATTGATCCGCATCGCATCCGACCCGCACACGCCGTGCGCGCACGAACGGCGGAACGAAAGCGAGCCATCATGATAGCCCTTGACATGTTCGAGCAGATCAAGAATGCGGTCCGTCTCTTCAGCTTCCAGGGTATATGTTTCATAGTGGAATTTCTTGTCCACTTCGGGGTTATAGCGAAAGATTTTTAAAGTTACCTGCATGGTTGCCTCACTAATAAACTCGCGCTTTGGGTTGATATTTCGTGATCGTAACAGGCTTATAACCGACCGTGACCTTTCCATCTTGCTTCCAGGCCAGTGTATGTTTCAGCCAGTTCTCGTCGTCGCGGTTTGGATAATCCTCGCGTGAATGCCCGCCGCGCGATTCCTTTCTATTCAACGCACATGCGGCGATGACCTCCGCCACTTCGAGCATGTTGCCAAGTTCCCAGGCGTTCAACAGCTCGGTATTGAAGATCCGGCCTGCGTCTTTCACACAGACCTCTTTGAAACGTGCCTGCAGTGCTTTGACTTTTTCGAGCGCCTCGGTCATGCCTTTTTCGTTGCGATAAATACCGACGTCATCGAACATGACTTTCTTCAGCTCGGTGGAGATCGTGAACGCATTCTCCTTGCCCGACCCATGCCGGAGCGTGTCGAACTGGGACATGGACTCTGCTTCCGCGTCCGCGGGCAGATCCTGATAGTCGGCCTGATTTGCATACTCCGCGGCTCGGAGTCCTGCGTGCTTGCCGAAGACGACCAGATCGAGCAGGGAATTGCATCCCAGGCGGTTGCCGCCATGTACCGAAACGCAGGCGCACTCGCCGGCGGCGTAGAGTCCGGGAAAGACCGTCTTTTGGTCATCGATCACGACTTCGCCATATTTATTCGTCGGAATGCCGCCCATCGTGTAGTGCGCCGTCGGCTGGATGGGCATCATCTGTGTGAGGGGATCCACACCCAGGTAGACGCGGCAGAAGTCAATGATATCGGGCAGTTTCGCCAGGACTTGTTCGCCTGTGATGGTGTAAGGAGAGCCATCCGGATTCGTCCGCCCGTCCATGGCCGCATATTTATTCACGGTCTCGGGGCGCACATCCAGATAGACGTAATTCTTGCCGTTCACACCGCGGCCCTCACGGATCTCGGTATAGATCGCACGCGAGACAATATCACGGGAGGCCAGGTCCTTGATGGTCGGTGCGTACTTCGGCATGAAGCGTTCCCCGGCGCCATTGATCAGCACGCCGCCTTCGCCGCGTACACCTTCCGTGATGAGGATGCCAAGCTTGTAAATGCCCGTCGGATGGAACTGGAAAAACTCCATGTCTTCGAGAGGCAGGCCGCGGCGCAGAAGGACCGCCGCGCCGTCACCGGTATATGCGTACGCATTGGAGGTCACCTCGAAGATGCGGCCGTGTCCGCCGGTGGCGAAGATCACGGATTTAGCGTGGAAGGTGTGCAGTTCGCCCGTGGCAAGCTCCACTGCCACCACTCCGGCGGTCTTTCCGTTGACGATCAAAAAGTCCAGTACCTGGAATTCATCGAAGAAATTAACTTTGTTCTTCAGGCATTGCTGGTACAGTGTTTGCAGGATCATGTGCCCCGTGCGGTCGGCGGCGTGGCAGGCGCGCCGGACAGGTTTGCCCGTTTCGTTGTTGGTGTGCCCGCCGAACGGTCGCTGCGAGATGCGTCCTTCCGGAGTCCTGTCGAATGGAAGCCCCATGTGCTCGAGCTCGAGCACCGCCTCGATGGCTTCATTGGTCATGAACTCGATCGCATCCTGGTCACCGAGATAGTCCGAACCTTTGACCGTGTCATAAGTATGCCAGTCGGGCTTGTCTTCTTCATAATTACCAAGCGCCGCGCTGATCCCTCCCTGCGCCGCGCCCGTATGGGAACGCGTCGGATAGAGTTTGCTGATCACAGCTGTCTTTGCGCCGCGCGAGGCATACAAACCCGCCATGAGTCCCGCGCCCCCCGCGCCGACGACAACTACTTCAAACTGATGAACATTAGCCATATTACTCCTGCTTCAACCACCAAGGCTCACAAAGGTACACGAAGGTTTTAAGACCCTTTGTGCTCCTTCGTGTTCTTTATGGTGAAAAGATTTACGAAGTCCAAAGTACATACACCCCGATCACACTCATGGAGATGATCATCACGATGCTGAGCCAGCGGACGGTCAAACGCCCGCGCCGGCTGACAATGTAATCATCCGCAATGACGACCAGGCCATGCACGCCGTGCGCCGTCGCGACCAGCAGAAGCGCACTCGCCGTCAGACGCCAGAGCAGGGTTGCCCACGCATCCGGATTCTCCAGCGGTACGCTTTGCACGTGACCCGAATTCGGCATGAACCCCCAGCGCAGCACATCCGCGAGATTCATCTGGTAGCGCGCGCCCATCACCAGCGCGCCGATGATCGCAAAGAGGATCAGGGCGTACATCGCCAGGGCTGAGAGACGCGTGAACAGCCACATGAACATTTCAAAGTTGAGACCGCGCTTCGACAGGGGCAGAGTTCTCGGTTTGGTGGTTGTCATGTCAGCCTCCCGCCGTACTGATGATCACGAAGACGGCAATGGCATAGATGGGAAGAAAGACTGCCCATTCGACCCAGATCGCCTCGCGCTGGTGGACGAGCAGTTTCGGAAACAGATCGACGAGGGTGATCCGCAAGCCGTTGATGGCATGGAACAGCGCGCAGAAGAAAATAAATATTTGGAACAGCCAGTTTTGGTAAATATCATTTAAGGATTTTCCGATGTCCCCGCCCAGGAACGATGCCAGAATGTGCATCGTGACGAAAATTGCCATACCCAGCCCGCCGATGCGATGGAGCACAAAGGTCAGCATCGGACCCTGACCTCTGTACCGCAGACCCGCAGCCAGGCTGACATTTCTTTTCAGGCTCATCTAAGCCTCCTTAAGAAATTGATTTTGGGAAGAAGGTGTATTATCACATTCGAGTCTATTTTATTAAAAGTGACAATACTCATGGGTTATTGGTTTCAGATTTCCTCTAATAAAGAGGGGATTGACCCTTATAATCCATAATGTAAAGTCGCCAAAACCGGTCTTATTCTAACCGAAATAGGATAGCATTGCGAGTATCCGGGCGCCATTGTACGGTCTTCTCAAAGCCGAAAATGAGTCCGCGAATTCACGCCAATCTTCGCGAATCTTGTACAGATTAGCGCCAATTCGCGGAGATTAGCGGACAAAATGTGTGGCGCAAATGGAATTTGAGAAAGCCATACGCCATCGACCTGACACAATCGCATTTTGGAGGTGCATATGTCCGAGCCTATCAGCAGGCGGGAATTCATCAAAGGAGCCACTGCTGTCATTGGAGGCTTGATCACAGCTGTGATCGGTATTCCCACGGTTGCTTATCTGATCGACCCTGCCCTGCGGGAGAGCGCAAAAGAGGATTGGATCCCCATCGGGAAAATGGAAACCATACCGGTCGGCAAGCCGACCCCGTTCTCGTTCACGCGCGTCCAGGTGAACGGCTGGGAGCGGACCGCCACCAGTCACGGTGGGTATGTCATCCGCAGATCGGAGGACCCCGCCGACCTGCTGATCCTCAACAGTCGCTGCACGCATCTGGCCTGCACCGTGAACTGGTCCGAGAACGACCAGGTTTACCTCTGCCCGTGCCACGATGCGAAGTTCGACGACAAGGGCGCGGTGCTCGATGGTCCCCCGCCTCGACCGCTTGACCGCTTTACGGAATTCCGGGTCACCGATGAAGGCGTTCTCGAAATCTTTTACAAGGAAGCCTAGCGTCACTGTTGGTCGAGTAGAGCGAGTGCTCGTCTCGCTCGTACACTTGCACCGCACTGCGTTTGGTGCAGTGCAAGTGTCGAGACCACGAATCGTAAACAAGCCTGAAATTGATGGTCTCGATACGGCGGGAGTGCGCCGCCTACTCGACCACCGAATTATGGAGCAACTCAATGTGGAAAAAAGTCTTTGACTGGTTGGATGAGCGGCTGGGTTTGAACGATGCTTACAAAAACCTGCTCGACCGCCCTGAACCCCGGGGCAACTGGTGGAACACACTTGGCTCTGCAAGTCTGTTCCTTTTTATTCTCCAGGGCGCGACCGGGATCTTCCTGACCGTTTACTATACTCCCTCCCCCGATCACGCTTACGATTCAATTCAATACATCATGGAAGGCGTTGCCTTTGGGTGGTTGATCCGCGGTATCCATCACTGGGGCGCCTCGCTCATGGTACTGATCGTCTTCATCCACCTGCTGCGTGTGTTTGTGACCGCATCCTATAAATATCCGCGTGAGATGACCTGGCTGATCGGCATCGGTCTGTTCCTGGCAACTGTCGGGATGGGCTTCACCGGCTACCTGCTCCCGTGGAACCAGCGTGCCTACTGGGCGACAACGGTCGGCACGCAGATCGCGGGGGCCGTTCCCTTCATGGGCGAGTTCATCCTCAAAGCCCTGCGCGGCGGGCCTGACCTGAGCGCGCTCACGTTACAGCGCTTCTTCGCTGCCCACATCTGGATCATCCCGGTTGTGCTTGCAGGCCTGATCGGTGTCCATCTGTATCTCATCATCAAACACGGTGAGTCGCACTTCCCAACTAAAGAGGATTAATATTTCAAATGTCGCTGCGAGTCTTCGAGAAGCAATCTCACTCCTGCCAGGGTACATGAGATTGCTTCGCTCCCCGCAAGCGGCTCGCTCGCAATGACAGTGGAGTCATCATGAACGACGAAACCAAAAAGAAAATCAACGAACGTTATCAACAGGAATTAAATCGCGGCGAATTGTTCTGGCCCGACAGCATCTTCAAAGACCTGATCGTGTCGCTGGGCATTTTTATCGTTCTGGTTTTGCTGGCCACGTTTATCGGTGTCCCACCCGAAGCCAAAGCCGACCCCGCCGACACGTCCTACCTGCCACGGCCTGAGTGGTATTTTCTCTTCCTGTTTAAATTCCTCACGCTCTACGGGCAGATCCCTGTCATCGGCAGGATCGAATGGCTGGCAGCTGTGCTGATCCCGGGTATTGGCATTGGGCTCCTGACTCTGCTTCCCTTACTGGATAAATCTCCCTACCGGCATTATTCACGCCGGATCTTTGCAC
>Ga0105098_10000380_pt1 | contig 14924 bp, 13 predicted proteins | sample PPLLak21cMay2015_FD_79137 | JGI IMG/M metagenome (GOLD analysis project Ga0105098, IMG submission 79137) | Freshwater sediment microbial communities from Prairie Pothole Lake near Jamestown, North Dakota, USA - PPLs Lake P7 Core (1) Depth... | ecosystem: Environmental > Aquatic > Freshwater >... | reverse complement strand
GCAGGCACGCTTGAATCGCCGCAGGGCGGCATCGAAGTATTCGTTCTCGCGAACGCGGACGCTGGGCATCGAAACCTCGTCGAAGATCTGGTCTGGGCTCCCGGCCGCGGCCCGAGGGCACGCTGCCGGCTAAAAGGACCGCGAATTTTAGAGACCGTCGGGAAGAATTGCAAAGCATGCGAGTCCTGGGCCTGGAAACCTCCTGCGACGAGACCGCCGCCGCCGTCTACGACGGCCGCGCCGGCCTGCTCGCGCACGAGGTCTACAGCCAGGTGTCCTTGCACGCCGTCTACGGCGGCGTGGTCCCGGAGCTCGCCTCCCGTGACCATCTGCGCAAGTTGTTGCCATTGCTCGGGAAAGTGCTCGAGGCGGGCGGCGGTGCGGGTGCCATCGAGGGGGTCGCCTACACGAGCGGGCCCGGCCTCGTGGGTGCCCTGCTGGTGGGCGCGTCCGTGGCGCGCAGCCTGGCCTACGCCTGGCGCGTGCCGTGCCTCGGCGTGCACCACATGGAGGGCCACCTGCTGGCCCCGCTGCTCGAGCCCGAGCCCCCCGAGTTCCCATTCGTCGCCCTGCTGGTGTCGGGCGGCCACACGCTGCTCGCCCGGGTGGAGGGCATCGGCCGGTACGAGGTCCTCGGCAGCTCGCTCGACGATGCTGCCGGGGAAGCCTTCGACAAGACCGCGAAACTGCTCGGCCTCGGCTACCCGGGCGGACCGCAGCTTGCGGCGCTGGCCGAGCATGGACGACCTGACGTCTTCCGCTTCCCGCGGCCGCTCACCGAGCGGCCCGGCCTGGATTTCAGCTTCTCGGGCCTCAAGACCGCGGTGGTCGTCGCGTTACGCGATCGCGTGCTCGATGAGCAGACGCGTGCCGACGCCGCGCGGGCCTTCGAGGAGGCCGTAGTGGACACGCTGGTGACCAAGTGCGCCCGGGCCATCGAGGCGACCGGTGCGCGCACGCTGGTCGTGGCCGGCGGCGTCGGCGCGAATCGCCGCCTGCGCGCCCGGGTGCGCGCCATGGGCGAGCGCGCCGGCGTCCGGGTCGTCTACCCGCGGATCGAGTTCTGCACCGACAACGCCGCAATGATCGCGCTGCTCGGCGAGCTTCGACTGTCCGCCGGCCAGCACGACGGACTCGCCTTGCGGGCCCGCGCACGATGGCCGATGACCGAGCTCGGCCCGCCCGCAGGGGGCACGGCGCTCTAGCGCATCGGCGCCGCTCCCGTCAGGATCCGCCCTCACTCAACCACGAGTCGCCCCCTCCATGGACGTCATCTTCCTCTCCGGCCTCACCACCGAGTGCATCATCGGCATCTGGGACTGGGAGCGCCGCGTCAAGCAGAAAGTCGTCATCGATCTGGAGATGGGCGCCGACATCCGCCGCGCAGCGGCGAGCGACGCGATCGACGACACGCTCGACTACAAGCGGGTGGCGAAGCGCCTGCTCACGTTCGTGAGCGAGTCCGAGTTCCAGCTCGTCGAGACACTCACCGACCGCATCGCCGAGATCGTGGTGACGGAGTTCGACGTGCCGTGGGTCCGGGTGCGGCTCAACAAGCAGGGCGCGATCCGGGGTTCGCGCGACGTCGGTATCCTCATCGAGCGCCGCCGCGAGGATTACGCGGGCCGCGCGGGCGCCGCGTGACCACGGTACTGGTGGCGGCGGGGAGCAACGTCGAGCCGGTCGCGAACCTGCGCCGGGCGCTCGATTCGCTGGCTGCACGCTACCCGGGCCTGCGCCGCTCGCGCGCCTACCGCAACCCCGCCGTCGGGTTCGAGGGCGAGGACTTCATCAATCTCGTCGTGGCCTTCGACGCCGCGGACGAGGTCGGGGCGGTGATCGAGCGCCTGCACGAAGCCGAGGCGCTCTGCGGCCGCCCGCGTAACGCGCCCAAGTGGGCGCCGCGCTCGATGGACCTCGACATCCTGCTGTTTGGCGACACGGTTTGCGATCGCCCGGGCCTGGTGTTGCCACGCCCCGACCTCGTGCGCCGCGCCTACATGCTTGGACCGGCCGCCGAGCTTGCGCCGGGCGTGATCCACCCGACGCTCGGCGCCACGCTCGCGGAACTCTGGCAGGGCTTCGAGCAGGCGTCGCACCCGCTTCAGGTCGTTGACATCGGCTGGCCGGCAAGGAGCCCCGGGCAGTGAGCGGCTGTCGTGAACGACGTCCGCGGCGTGGGGCCGCCGGACGCGCGCTAGAGGCTGCGTCCGCCGTCCACCGCGATCACCTGGCCGGTGACGTAGGGCGCATCGACCGCGAAGAAGTACGCGGCGCGCGCGATGTCCTCGGGCGACCCGGAGCGCTTGAGCGCCGTCTTGGCGATGATCTCCGACTTGAGCGCGTCCTCGAGGTCGCGCTCTGGCCACATCACCGGGCCCGGTGCAATGCCGTTGACGCGGATTTCCGGGCCGAGTTCGCGGGCGAGCGACTTCGTGAGCATCACGAGCCCCGCTTTGGCGGCCGAGTACACCGGGTGGGTGCGCAGCGGACGACGTCCGTGGATGTCCACCATGTTGATGATCAGGCCGCGCGCCTCGGCGAGGGCCGGCGCGGCGGCTTGCGACAGGAACAACGGCGCGCGCAGGTTGGTGCCGATGAGGTCGTCGAACTGGGCGGCCGTGATCGTGCCGACCGGTGTCGGGTAGAAAGTCGAGGCGTTGTTCACGAGCACGTCGAGCCGCCCGAAGCGCTCGACCGCTGTGGCCACGAGCCCAGGCAGGCTCGCGACCTCGTGGAGGTCCGCGCGCACGGCCAGCGCCGAGCCCGGACGCAGTGCCTCGAGCTCACCGACCATTGCATCGGCCTCCGCGCGCGACTGGTTGTAGTGCACGACGAGCGCCGCGCCCGCAGCGTGGAGCCTGCGCCCGATCGCGGCACCGAGGCGCTTGGCGCCGCCGGTAATCAGTACGCAACGGCCGGCAAGGGGCAGGGCGGTGTCCATGGTGTGGTGTCGGTGTGCGTCCGAGGGGCCGTCGAATCGACGATACCCGACGCCGTTCGCCGTGTCGCGGCCTCGGGATTCCCGGCTTGAGCGTTGCACTCGAATTGCCGCCGCTCACTGCCGAGGAATCCGCCCACGCGGCGCGTCTCGGCGAGCGGCTGCGCGATGAAATCTCTCGGTGCGGCGGCTGGATCGACTTCTCGCGCTACATGCAGATTGCCCTCTACGAGCCCGGCCTCGGCTACTACAGTGCTGGCGCGCGCAAGCTCGGCGAGGCGGGTGACTTCATCACCGCGCCCGAGGTCGCGCCAGTGTTCAGCCGATGCCTGGCCGTGCAGTGCGCCGAGGTGCTGCGGACCCTGGGTGGCGGCGACCTGCTCGAGCTCGGTGCGGGCTCGGGGGTCATGGCGGCCGCGCTGCTGGAGGAACTCGAGCGCCGCGACGCGTTGCCGCGCCGCTACTTCATCCTGGACGTGAGCGCCGACCTGCGGCAGCGCCAGCGGGAAGCGCTCGCCTCAGCCGTGCCGCGGCTGCTCGAGCGGGTCGAGTGGCTCGACCGGCTGCCGGACGCGCTCGAGGGTCTGGTCGTCGCCAACGAGGTGCTCGACGCCCTGGCGGTCGAGCGCTTCGTGATCCGCGAGGGTGCGGTCCGGGCGCTCGGCGTCGCATGGCAGCATGGCGGACCGGTGTGGTCGGAGGCGCCCGCGGGCGGGCGGCTCCTGGCGGCCGTCAGGCACCTGCAGCGCGAGGTCGGCGTCGAGTGGCCCGACGGCTACGTCTCCGAGGTCAACCTCGGCCTGGGCGAGTGGCTGGCGGCAGTGGCCGGCGCCCTCGCGCGCGGCGTGATGCTGTTCGTGGACTACGGCCTGCCGCGCCGCGAGTACTACTCCGCGGAGCGCAGCTCGGGCACGCTGCTGTGCCACTGCCGCCACCGCTTCCACGACGATCCGTTCGCGCGGCCAGGACTGCAGGACGTCACCGCCTGGGTGGATTTCACCGCGGTGGCCGAGGCGGGGCAGGCGGCCGGCCTCGAGGTCGCCGGCTACACCACACAGGCGCACTTCCTGATCGGCAACGGCATCGGCGAATTCGTCGCCGACGTGACCGGCCTCGACGTCGCCGAGCGCGTCAATCTCTCGCGGCAGGCGATGCTTCTCACACTTCCAGGCGAGATGGGCGAGCGCTTCAAGGCGCTGGCACTCACCCGCAGTTACGATGCGCCGCTCGGCGGATTCGCCGTTCGCGACCTCCGGCACACCCTCTAGGACTTCCGCAGCAGGTACCCATGGATCTCGTCCAGGCCATCGTCCTCGCCATCGTGCAGGGCCTCTCCGAATTCCTGCCGATCTCGAGCTCGGGACACCTGATCCTGATCCCGCACTTCTTCGGCTGGTCCGACCAGGGGCTCGCCTTCGACGTGGCGGTGCACCTCGGCACGCTGCTCGCGGTGCTGATCTACTTCCGCGTCCAGCTCACCACGATGGCGACGGCATGGATCGGTTCGGTGCTGCGCCGCAAGCACACGCGCGACAGCCGGCTCGCCTGGCAGATCCTGGTCGCGACGATCCCGGTCGGCCTCGTCGGACTGCTGTTCGACGACTTCATCGAGGCGAATTTCCGCAATCCGCTGTTCGTCGCCGGCACGCTGACGTTCTTCGGCATCCTGATGTACCTCGCCGACCGGTTCGGCCGGGGCAGCAAGGACGAGTTCGACCTGAGCTGGCCGCAAGCCTTCGCGATCGGCTGCGCGCAGGCGCTCGCGCTGATGCCGGGGACCTCGCGCTCGGGCGTGACGATGACCGCGGCTCGTGCGATCGGGCTGACCCGCTCGGCGGCTGCGCGCTTCTCGTTCCTGCTCGCCGTGCCCGGCATCGCCGCCGCCGGCGCCTACGAGGGGCTCAAGCTCGCCACCTCGACCGAACCCGTCGACTGGCTGCCGATGCTGGTGGGCGTCGCGTTCGCCGCGCTCTCGGGCATCGCCTGCATCCACTTCCTGATCCGCTTCATCGAGCGGATCGGATTGCTGCCGTTCACCGTGTACCGGCTGATCCTCGCCGGCGTGATCGTCTGGCACTTCGCCTGAGGGTGTCGCGGGCTCAGTCCTCGGCGAGCCCCCGGATCGCGTCGATGCGAGCGGCGCGCATGCGCTCGGCGATGACCGGGCCCTTTTCGCGGGCCAGCAGCTCGGGATCGAGGCGCACCGAGCTCGCCGCGACGAGCGCTCGTCGCAGCCGCTCCGCCTGCGGGTAGGGTCGAGCGCGAAGCTCGGGTCCACGCCCGCGCGCGTCCGCCTCACAGGCGAGCAGGAAGCGCTCGAACCGCTCGGGGCGCCGGAACGCATCGGTGAGCTCGAGCAGCTCGAGTACGGTACCGGGGCGCTGCTCGGCAACGCGGTGTGCGCGTGCATGGTGGCGCGCCACCAGCACCGCGAGCTCGCGGTGCTCGGTCGGCAGGCGCAGGCGCGCGGCCAGCTGCTCGATGAGCCGAGCCCCGGACTCCTCGTGACCGATGTGGCTCGGCCAGTTTTCCGGCGGCGTCAGCCCCTTGCCCACGTCATGTACGAGCGTGGCGAAGCGCACGGTCGTCTCGTGCGACAGCTCGGCCGCGACCTCGAGCGCCTGCATGGTGTGCACGAAGGTGTCGATCTCGGGATGCCACCGCGCCGGTTGCGGCACGCCGTCGAGCGCGGCGATCTCGGGGAACACCGCCGCGAGGGCTCCGCAGCCGTGCAGCACCTCGAAGTAGGTCGTCGGCCGGTCCTCGCCCAGCGCCCTCTCGGTTTCCACCCAGACGCGCTCCGGCACGAGTGCAGCGAGCTCGCCGCGCGCGACGATCTGGCGCATTAGCTCGAGTGTCCCGGGCGCCACGCTGAAGCCGAGCGGCGCGAACCGGGCCGCGAACCTCGCCACGCGCAGCACGCGCAGCGGGTCTTCGACGAAGGCAGGCGAAACGTGCCGCAGGAGGCGCCCTTCGAGGTCGCGCTGACCGCCATAGGGGTCGACGAGCCTGCCCGAGGCGTCCTGCGCCATGGCGTTGATGGTGAGGTCGCGGCGCGCGAGGTCCTCCTCCAGCGTGACGTCGGGCGCAAAGTGCGTGGCGAACCCGTAGTAACCGGGGCCGGTCTTCCGCTCGGTCCTGGCGAGCGCGTACTGTTCCCCGGAGTCGGGGTGCAGGAACACGGGGAAGTCCTTTCCGACCGGCCGGTAGCCCAGCGTGAGCAGGTCCTCCGGCGTCGCTCCAACGACGACGAAGTCGCGCTCATGCGGGGTGCGGCCGAGCAGCTGGTCGCGGACCGCGCCGCCGACGAGGTAGATGTCCATGTCGGGAATCGTAGCGGAAGCCTCTGCCGGTCGCGCCCGTCGAGCGTTGGCGCGGGCGCTCACGGTGCTCGTGGCTGCCATGGCCCTGCCCGGCTGTTACGTCCTGCAGGCCGCGGCCGGGCAGGCCGAGGTGCTCAGCCGCAGCGAGCCCATCGAGAAGCTCCTCGCCGATCCGGCGACGCCGGCTCCGCTCCGCGCGCGGCTCGATCTGGTGGCGGAGGCGCGCCGCTTCGCGATCGAGGAGCTTGGGCTGGCGGATGGCCGCAGCTTCCGCAAGTACGCCGATCTCGGTCGTCCGTACGCGGTGTGGAACGTGGTGGCGGCCCCCGAGTTCTCGGTGACTCCGCGGCGCTGGTGCTATCCGGTGGCGGGCTGCGTTGCCTATCGGGGCTACTTCGACGAGGCTCGCGCCGAGGCCACGGCACGCCGCCTCGACGCGCGCGGCGACGACGTCACGATCGGCGGCGTCGCGACCTACTCGACGCTCGGCTACCTGCCGGACCCGGTGTTCAACACCATGCTCGGCTGGCGCGAGACGCGGCTCGTCGGCACGGTCTTCCACGAACTCGCCCACGAACGCCTGTACGTGCCGGGCGACAGCGAATTCAACGAGGCGTTCGCGAGCGTCGTGGAGCAGGAGGGCGTGCGCCGGTGGCTCGCGGCCCGCGGCCGCGATGGCGAATTCGAGGCCTATCGCGCGGCCCTGGCCCGTAAAGCGGAATTCGCCGGGCTTCTGCGCGAGGCGCGCCCGCGGCTGCGTCGCCTGTACGCGTTCGGTGCGCCATCGACGCAGCTGTGGGCGGACAAGCAGCGCGAGTTTGGCAGGCTCAAGTTCGAGTACACGCTGCTCAGGGCGCGCTGGGGCGGCTACGCGGGTTACGACGCGTGGTTCGCGCGCCCGCTCAACAACGCGCATCTCGCGGCCGTGGCCACATACCACGACTGCGTGCCCGGCCTGCAGCGCGAGCTCGAGGCGGCGGGGTCGCTCGAGGCGTTCTACGCGCGGGCCGACGAGCTGGCGACACTCGCGCTTGCGGAACGGCATGCGGCGGTATGTCGCGAGGCTGAAGGGATGGTGGGCGGCCTCGGGTCGGGGCCGGTTTCGAGTCGCTCCACGTAATTCGCTTTGTCGAAACCGGCCCCGACCCGAGGCCGGACGTCCCGCGCCTGAGCGACTTGCCAGCGCGACGCCGGCAAGTCGCTCAGGCGCGTGCCAAAGCCGGGGATGCCGGTCGCGTTCCGACCAAGCGAATCACGTGGAGCGACTCGGAACGCGACCGGCATCTCCGGCTCGCCACCGCAGCTCCGAACGACTCCCGCGACCACTGCCCCAAACGCAAACCGGCCACCGCGGCAGTCAAGTGCCACGGCGGCCGGGAGAGGAGCCAGACCCGTCAGCGGATCGGGATCACCAGCATCGCGCTGCCGCGGCGGATCTGCACAACGAAGGCCGGCTGACCCTCGGTCGCGCGACGGAACTCAGCGAGGTTGGCCACCCGCGTGCGGCCGACCGCCAGGATCACGTCGTTGGCGCGCAGCCCGCGCTGGGCCGCCGGGCTGCCGTCCGCCACGGTGCGCACCAGCACGCCGCCGCCCTGTGCGTCGGCGAGGTCGGCCCCCTCGAGGCCGCTGTGCAGGCTCGATGCCGTCGATTCGGCCACGGTGTCGCGATCGCCGATCACCGCGGTCACGCGGCGCGGCTTGCCGTCGCGCAGCAACGCGACGTCGACGCGATCGCCGATCGAGAGCATGCCGATGGTGTTGCGCAGCGCAGCCGCTTCCTTCACGGGCTTGCCGTTCACTGCGGTGACCACGTCGCCGGCCTTGATGCCCGCCTTCTCGGCGGCGGAGCCCTCGACGACCTGCGAGATAAGCGCGCCCTGCACGTTCTCGAGATCCATGCTCTTGGCGATGTCGGGGGTGAGCGTCTGGATGTTCACGCCGAGCACGCCACGGCGCACCTCGCCGTACTTCACGAGCTGCGCCATGACCGTCTTCATCATGTTGACCGGGATGGCGAAGCCGATGCCGATGTTGCCGCCGGTGCGGGAAATGATGGCCGTATTGATGCCGACGAGCTGGCCTTCGAGGTTGACGAGCGCGCCGCCGGAATTGCCCGGGTTGATCGAAGCATCGGTCTGGATGAAGTCCTCGTAGCCCTCGGGGTTGATCCCCGAGCGGCCGAGCGCGCTCACGATACCCGAGGTCACGGTGTGCCCGAGGCCGAACGGGTTGCCGATCGCGACGACGAAGTCGCCCACTTCGGTGCGGTCGGAGTCGGCGAGCGGGATGGCGGAGAGGTTGCCGGCCGGCACTTGCAGCAGCGCGACGTCAGAACCCACATCCTTGCCGACCACCTTGGCGGTCAGCGAGCGGTCGTCGAGCAGGGTCACGGTGATTTCGGTGGCGTTCTCGATGACGTGGGCGTTGGTGATGATGTAGCCCTGTTTCGCGTCCACGATCACGCCCGAGCCCGCGCTCTGAAACTGGCGCTGCCGCGGCGTGTTCGGAACGTCGAAGAAGCGGCGGAAGAAGGGGTCGTTGAGCAGCGGGTTCTGCTCCTGCACAGTGCCCTTGGTGGCGATGTTCACGACCGCCGGCGAGACGCGCTTGACCATCGGCGCGAGAGAAGGCACGGGGGTGTCGCCGACCTGGGCCGGCAGCTGGGCAGTGGCGAGCGGGGCGAACGCGCAGAGCAGCGTCGCGGCGAGGCCGAGGGGCAATTTCATGGATCGTTCCTGCTTTTTCGTAGGGGAATTGAGGCGGGCCGGGAGTCTGGCAGCAGGGTGCTGCCACTCCATCCGCCCGCCTGCGTCGCCGCATGAGACCCGTCGGCACGGGCCGAGTTCCCGTTGGGTCGCCGCGGCCCCCGCCATCGCCAGGATGGGGCGCAAGTGCACAAGCTGTGGATTTCCGGTGTTCGCTCGGTGCACACAAGATGTTGTGTGCGCGCCTCGGAGACGGGCTTGACGCGCAAGGCATTTCAGGCATCGCCGGGGAGTCGCATGCAAGATGCTTAAATCATTGTTTTTAAACAATAATAAAATATTGCGGCGCCGCGAACAAAGCGGTTGACGCGACTTGGTACCGTGCCTAACCTTGTCGCCCTGCCCCAACATGTTGTGTCCGGCACGATGCGCTCCGCGGGGGAGACTGCTGGAGCGGTCCGAGCCGGGCCTCACTGGGGTTGGTCGGGAGTCCGGCGCCTGTCCTGTCCGGAGGCGCGACCCCGAGGGGAACCCGCCACCACCAACGAAGATGAATCCGGAGCCGCGTCGCCGCAATGAGCACCGCCGTGAAGATTGAGTCGCGGGATGCCCGCAGCATCCCCTATCAGGAAGCGTCCCTCGACATCTGGGACAAGAAGTACCGCCTGACTGCCAAGGACGGCACGCCGATCGACCGCAGCATGGACGACACCTACAAGCGGGTCGCCCGGGCGCTGGCCGACGTGGAGTCCGCGGAGGCCCGCGAGAACTGGTACGAGCGCTTCCTTTGGGCGCTGCGCCGCGGCGCGATCCCGGCCGGCCGGGTGACCTCGAACGCAGGCGCACTGGAACACAAGCCCGCGACCTCGACCATCAACTGCACGGTGTCCGGCACCATCCGCGACTCGATGGACGACATCCTTGCCAAGGTCCACGAGGCCGGGCTCACGCTCAAGGCCGGTTGCGGCATCGGCTACGAGTTTTCGACTCTGCGCCCGCGCGGCGCCTACGTCTCGGGTGCTGGCGCCTACACCTCGGGGCCGCTGTCGTTCATGGATATCTACGACAAGATGTGCTTCACCGTGTCGTCGGCCGGCGGCCGCCGCGGCGCGCAGATGGGTACCTTCGATGTGGGTCACCCCGACGTCATGGAATTCATCCGTGCCAAGCGCGAGGCCGGGCGCCTGAGGCAGTTCAACCTGTCGCTGCTCGTCACGGACGAGTTCATGAAGGCTGTGCGCGAGGACCGCGACTGGCAACTCGCCTTCCCGGTCACCGCCGCCGAGGTCGAGGGGCACGACGCCACTGACCCGGCGAAGTTCGTCTGGCGGGAGTGGCCTGCCACCAACGGTTACGTCTGCAACGACGAGGGGCTGGTGCTCTGCAAGGTCTACAAGACCCTGCCTGCGAAGCGCATGTGGGACGTGATCATGTCGTCCACCTACGACTTCGCCGAGCCCGGCTTCGTCCTGATCGACCGCGTCAACGAGATGAACAACAACTGGTGGTGCGAGAACATCCGCGCCACCAACCCCTGCGGCGAGCAGCCGCTGCCGCCGTATGGCTCCTGCCTGCTCGGCTCGGTGAACCTCACGAGCTTCGTGCGCGACCCGTTCACCGAGGACGCCCGCTTCGACTGGGAGGAGTACCGGGAAGTGGTGCGCGTCTTCACGCGCATGCTCGACAACGTGGTCGAGGTCAACGGCCTGCCGCTGGAGCAGCAGCGCAACGAGATCATGCGCAAGCGCCGCCACGGGATGGGCTTCCTCGGCCTGGGCTCGACCATCACCATGCTGCGCATGAAGTACGGCTCGCGCGACGCCGTCGCCTTCACCGAGCGGGTCTCACGCGAGCTCGCGCTCGCGGGCTGGCAGGCCGCCATCGAGCTCGCCGAGGAAAAAGGACCGGCGCCCATCATGCTCGAGGAATTCGAGGTCACGCCGGCCATGCTGCGCAAGCGTCCCGAGATGCGCCGCGACGGCATCAAGGCGGGGCAGAAGCTGCCTGGCCGCGTGCTGCACGCCCGCTACAGCCGCTACATGCAGCGCGTCGCCGAAGTTGCCCCGCAGCTCGTCGACAGGCTTGCGGAGGTCGGCGCGCGCTTCACGCACCACAGCTCCATCGCACCCACCGGAACGATTTCGCTGTCGCTGGCGAACAACGCCTCGAACGGCATCGAGCCTTCGTTCGCGCACCACTATTTCCGCAACGTCATTCGCGAGGGCCGCAAGACCAAGGAGCGCATCGACGTGTTCTCCTTCGAGTTGCTCGCTTATCGCGAACTCGTCAACCGCGCGGCCATGCCGGGCGGCACCAGCGCGGCCGAGAAGCTCCCGGAGTACTTCACGACCGCCGACGACATCACGCCGCGCGAACACGTGGACATCCAGGCCGCCGCCCAGAAGTGGGTGGATTCCTCGATCTCGAAGACCGCAAACGTGCCCACGGACTACCGCTACGACGACTTCAAGGACATCTACCTCTACGCCCACGAGCAGGGACTCAAGGGCTGCACCACCTTCCGTTTCAATCCCGAGGCGTTCCAGGGGGTGCTGGTCAAGGAAGAGGACCTCAAGAACACGACCTACGTGTTCACCCTCGAGGACGGCACCGAGGTGTCCCTCAAGGGCGACGAGCAGGTGGAGTACGACGGCGAGATGCACACCGCCGCCAACCTGTTCGACGCGTTGAAGGAAGGCTATTACGGCAAGTTCTGAGGCATCGCCGTCGCGGCGACGCAGGCAGAAAGTCATCGAGAATCAGAGAGAATCAATGAGCGCGCAGAAGATCGAGCGGAAGATCGTCAAGTACCGGGTGGTGAAGCCGGGGGACAAGGCCGAGGCGAAGGCCGAGGCGAAGCGCGAGGAGACCCTGGTCGAGTCCCGCGACTCCAAGGTCATCTGGATGCACGAGAAGCTCGAGCGTCCGGAGATGCTGGTGGGCTCCACCTACAAGATCAAGACGCCGGTGTCGGACCACGCCATGTACGTGACCATCAACGACATCCTGCTGAACGAGGGCACCGAGCACGAGCAGCGCCGGCCCTTCGAGATCTTCATCAACTCGAAGAACCTCGATCACTTCCAGTGGATCGTGGCGCTCACGCGCATCATCTCGGCGGTGTTCCGCAAGGGCGGCGACGTCACGTTCCTGGTCGAGGAGCTGAAGGCGGTGTTCGACCCGCGCGGCGGCTACTGGCAGTCGGGCGGCAAGTTCATGCCCTCGATCATCGCCGAGCTCGGCCACGTGATCGAGAAGCACCTGCAGATGATCGGCCTGCTGCGCGATCCGGAGATGGACGAGCACCGCCGGAAGCTCATCGAGGACAAGCGCACCGAGTACGAGGCCCGGCAGAAACAGCAGGACGCGTTCGCCAAGAGTCACTATCCGCAGGGTGCGCAACTGTGCACCAAGTGCAGCACCGCGGCCGTCGTGATGATGGATGGTTGCATGACCTGCCTCAATTGCGGCGACTCGAAGTGCGGCTGATCTGACACCAACGCCCCAGTCCACTGGCCGCTGGCGTCTCGAGGCGCTACAGTCGCGCTGCATGAGACGATCCATTCGGAACACCTGGCTGCTTGCCGCGGCCGTAACATTGCCGCTGGCTGCGGTCGTGGCGCACGCACAGGGCTTCCAGTCCGCGTCAGGCGCGGCGCGAGCCACGGCTGCCGCGGTCGCGGCGCCGGCTCCGGATCAGGCGGACGCTCACTTCGAGTCTGTTGGTTCGTCGGTGGCCGGCGCGACCCCGGTTCGCGGCGAAGCAGCGCCACCTGGACGTGACGCGGCAGGTACGTCCTCGACCAGCGCACCTGCCGATTCCGCGGCTGCCGACGGCGCGGTGTCGCCACCATTTGCGGCGATGGCCTCCAACACGGCACGGGCCGCCACCCCGGCCATCATTCAGGCTGCCGCACCAGCCGCACTGCCCTTCAGCTCTCTTTCCACGTCTTCCGGCGGACGAGCGGCGACCGAGAGTGGCTCCGGCCCAATGTTGCCCGGCCCCCAGGACGCATCGGCATCGTCCAACGAGCTGGCCGACCGGATCGTCATCGAAAAGGGCGCCAGGCGTCTGTACCTGCTGAGGGGCGACAGCGTGCTGGTGGAGTATCCGGTGAAGCTCGGGCTGAACCCGTACGGCCACAAGCAGCGCGAAGGCGATTTCCGCACCCCCGAGGGCGTTTACCACCTCTCGAGGCGCAACCCGCGCAGCGAGTTCTTCCTGTCGGTCGAGGTTTCATACCCGAACGAGGCCGACCGGGCCCGCGCGCGGCAGGCGGGCGTGCGCCCCGGCGGGCTGATCATGATCCATGGCCAGCCGAACGAGCCGCGAAAGTCGCCCGATTACTACGCGAGCAACGACTGGACCGACGGCTGCATCGCCGTGAGCAACTCCGACATGGTCGACATCTGGCAGCGGACCCGGCTCGGCATCCCGATCGAAATCCGTCCATGATGCGGCACGTCGAGGCGTCGGTGCCGCCTGCCGAGGAGCAGGATTCCGTCCACGCGCGCGTGACGCCGACCGGCAGCCTCGAGAATCTCTCGCAGCAGGAAGTCGACCGCCTGCTCGATTCCTCGCGCGGCGGCCTGTACGAGCTCTACCGGCGCTGTTCGCTCGCGGTGCTCAACAGTGGCGGAGAGACCGACGACGCCCGGGCGATCTTCGAGCGCTACGCCGACTTCGACATCCGCATCGAGCGCAAGGCGTGGGGCGTGAAGCTCGACCTGCGCAATGCTCCGGCGAGCGCCTTCGTGGACGGGCGCATGATCCGCGGCATTCAGGAGCACCTGTTCGCGGTACTGCGCGACATCCTCTACATCCACGGCGAGGTGTACCACCACGGCAGCGTCGATCTCAACGAGTCGCAGGGCATCACCGATGCCGTTTACCGCATACTGCGCAACGCCGGCATGCTTCGGCCGCGGGTGCGGCCCGACGTGGTGGTGTGCTGGGGCGGTCACTCGATCAGCCGGGGCGAGTACGACTACACGAAGAAGGTGGGCTACGAACTCGGACTGCGCGGCTTGAACGTTTGCACGGGTTGCGGGCCGGGGGCCATGAAGGGGCCCATGAAGGGCGCGACCATCGGTCATTCGAAGCAGCGCATCCGCGACGGCCGCTACATCGGCGTCACCGAGCCCGGCATCGTCGCCGCCGAGCCGCCCAATGCCATCGTGAACCAGCTCGTGATCCTGCCGGACATCGAGAAGAGGCTCGAGGCGTTCGTGCGCATCGGGCACGGCATCGTGGTGTTCCCGGGTGGCGCCGGCACGGCCGAGGAGATCCTCTACCTGCTCGGCATCCTGCTGCACCCGGACAACGCCGAGCAACCGTTCCCGGTGGTGTTCACCGGTCCGTCGGGCAGCGGCGAATACTTCCGGCAGATCGACGAGTTCCTCGCCGCGACTCTCGGGCCGCTGGCGAAACAGTGCTACCGCGTCGTGATCGACGACCCGGCTGAGGTGGCCCGCGAGATGCTGCGCGGCATGGACGCGGTGCGCGAGTTCCGCCGTCGCCGCAGCGATGCCTACAACTACAACTGGCTGCTCGGCGTGCCACACGACCTCCAGCAGCCGTTCGAGCCGACCCACGAGGCGATGGCCACGCTCGAGCTGCGCCGCGGCATGGAGCCGCATCGCCTGGCCGCGCAGTTGCGGCGTGCCTTCTCCGGAATCGTGGCCGGCAACGTCAAGGAGGCCGGCATCCGCCTGATCGAGCGGGGTGGCCCGTTCGAGATCCACGGCGAGACCGGGCTGCTCGCGCCTCTCGATACGCTGCTCGGATCTTTCGTGCGGCAACGCCGCATGAAGCTCTCGGGCGAGTACCGTCCCTGCTACCGACTGGTCACCTGACCACTTCCATCTGTGACCCAGTACCGGGCCCCGGCCGGGCCGCTGCCGTATGGTCCGCAACCAGGCCAGCGGTAATCCACATGAGCGACAGCAAAG
>Ga0105098_10000378_pt1 | contig 14946 bp, 15 predicted proteins | sample PPLLak21cMay2015_FD_79137 | JGI IMG/M metagenome (GOLD analysis project Ga0105098, IMG submission 79137) | Freshwater sediment microbial communities from Prairie Pothole Lake near Jamestown, North Dakota, USA - PPLs Lake P7 Core (1) Depth... | ecosystem: Environmental > Aquatic > Freshwater >... | reverse complement strand
TGTATAACCTGGCAACTGCGGTTATCTTCCTAATTGTGGTTTCCTTGGTTGCGATAGGATACGGTTCTTATTTGATCCTCCGCTCTGAATCTTTTAAACCCGAACCTAAAAAGAGTTATCTTGGATACATTTCAAAGATTTTGACCAACAAGACTTACTGGAGAATATTTGTTGTTTCATCTATTGTCTATGGTATCTTTTTTGGCTTCTTATCTCAAATCCTGATTTATCATGATGACGTTGCAGGGGACACTGCTCCATCTCTTTTTGTGACACTGTGTTGTAATTATCCAGGATACGTTCCTATGGTCACTATAGAACTGACTGAACTATTTTCAATTTTAGTAATTCCTTTAAATCTAATACTTGCAATAAGCGTCTCAATATTAGTTGGTTTTAACTTTGCATTAAATATGAGCTTGCTAAGAAAGTTCAGAAACCAATCTCAAAGTAAATTTCCAATTGTTTCAACTTTTGGGGTTTTCAGTGGATTATTCATCGGTTGTCCTACTTGTGCAGGAAGCCTATTTACAGCGCTTGTTGGAATTGGTACAAGCGCCGTAGTCTCCGCGTTGGCCCCATTTCAAAGCTTATTTATTGTAATTAGCATTCCAATTTTGGTTGGAACGCCACTATTGATTATTCGTAAGGCAATGAAGAATGAAACCTGTGACGTAATAGGTAATTAATAGGATTTCAATATGCGGTAACTCTAAATTCTAATTACAATAGCTCAGGGGCATCAAGGAAAAATATTATTCGAAAATTGTAAGGCTCTTGGTTTGTTCCTTTAAAATCTTCTCAAATTTCAAAATGTCGATATCTTTGAACGGTCTCATTTTGGGTAATTGCGGAGGCTCTTTTACTTTTTCTAAAATTCCCCTTGAAATTAACTCGGCCTTTAATTTTTCCCGCAATTCAGGATGACATAACTTACTATGAAATATGCTTCCCCAACCCTGAGAGAACATCTCCTTTATATGCAAATCTCCCTTCTCTTCATGAAAATGTGGATTGCGTGTTTCAATTTGCATAACTTCCACCCCTTTCTCCATAGTATCCTTGTGCTCTGGCGGGGTAATTCCACCAAATTGTTCCAATAAATTAACTATCTCATACGGTTCGATTGAAAAACCGGACGAATAGGTCAACAATTCAGCTAACTGAATTGACATGCAGTGTTCTCCAGAATTACCTGTTCTGATAACTTCTGTCTCAAATCCAGTATAATATGATATCATTAAATTCAAGAATTGATTTGTCATTTCTGAAACTCTGCCTAACTTAGAAAATCGTACACCTGATTCCGAAATCTTCGGTTTGTATATCCAAGATACACGAACCATAGTGTAAGGTGTTGATGATAATGCAATCCCGGATGAGAATATTTTGGTGTATTCGTTCACAGCACCTGGGACATAATTGTCAGAATCAACGAATCCAACATATTTTTTCCCCATCATTTTTGAAAGAATCATCCCAATGAACATGCCCTCTCCTTTACCATTACGTATTTTACTCTCCGAGTCAAAAAGATCCGTATACCCAACTTCTTCTAATGCCTTGGCAAGACCTGGATCCTTTTGATGAATTATCACTGATTTTTTTTCTGCGAATCTATTAAATTGTTCGAAAGCCTGTTTTTCTAATTTATATCTATCAATTGGTTCCCTGGGACTATTTGATACAATTATTGTTAAACAATCATGAGGGATACCACTCAGTACTCCTTCTAAAAGCTTTAAACGTTCTCCTTTTATAGGAATTACAATCGCCATTTCTGATTCTATACCAGAAATAATTTCATCATCAATAGAACGTATAACTTCAGACTCGGTCTTTGCATGTTTGTTCTTGTGTCCAGAATCTAGCTCGTAGACACGTTGCACTCCATGTAGACTTACTGATCCAAATCTTTCTGTAAATCTAGGGACATCAAGCTTCATATCTTTAATTCAGTTATGCCATATTTATTGCAAGTGTATATAAATCAATAATTTTTTGTCCAAAACCAAAAACAATGATATCCACTTTTCCAAGATTTTCATGCCGTCTGGATTATTTAGGAAAACAAGAGTAACGATAATATTTGTTAGATTGTCCCATATTGCCATTATGACTTGATGGTGCAATTGCTAACTACCATAATGTCAAGTCTCTAGTGTTAAAGATCTCGTATGCGTAAGTTTATCGACATAATTTTTGTCGGGAGGCGTGCACAGACAATATCAATCGTGATAGCGAATGTTTTTATCAAACTGCCAATTACTTCGCATGAAATGGTTCGCATTACTGTACCTTAATTTAGTAAAGTATAGTATTAACTAAGTTGGTATTATCTGATACAATTACTCTTGATTTAACCCTACAATAACAGTGTCATAAACATATCAGGATTTGTTTCGAATCTACATTTCTAGATACAATGTATCATTTTCTATCAAAATTTTGTGACTCTGCAATGGTTTTAATTTTTGGGGAAACGAGATCAAACTTCCTGTTTTAATATCCCATTTTGCTCCATGCCAAGGACAAGTCAACTCACTATTATTCAATTCTCCCTCATGAAGCTCTGCCCCCGCATGAGTGCAGATATTGTCCATTGCATAATAATTTCCATCCAATTTTGTTACTACTATTTCCTTTCCACTTGCTGTAATATGCACCATCTTTCCTTCTTGGACATCTGAGGCTTTTCCAACAACTACCCTTGCCATGATCATAAAAATAATTCTGTATTATTTTAACTTAATTTTCTTATTATTTGTAGAATATTTAGATATCTTAATATACAATATTTCAACTTTTTAAAGATAATCAAGAATGAGGCCAGATGACAAATATTGAAAATTCTGATCAACTTGAATCTATCACTAATAAGAATCTGATCTGGATAGATATCCAAAAACCCACCAGAAAAAAATTAAAAATGTTGGAGGCAAAATATGCATTCCATGAACTAAATATTGAGGATTGTCTTTCAAAAATACAGATACCTAAAATTGACAAATATCAGGATCACATTTTCGTAATTATGCATTTTCCAACTGTGGACAAGGATATGAGTATCCCACGATCGACTCAGCTTGCAATATTTGCTGGGCCTAATTATCTTATTACTGTACAACAAGGGGAATTGAAACCAATCCTTGAAATGTTCAATCTTTGTAAGGATAATGAAAGACAAAAGGAGACGTTCATGGGGTCATCATCGGGCTACCTATTGCATAGCATAATAGACCTAATGGTTGATGATTTGTTACATGTTTTAATGAAACTTGAAGGAAACCTGGATGACATAGAAGATTTAGTATTTGATGAGAAAGTTGCAGTCGCAAGAGATATTTCACTATTACGAAGAGAGATAACAACCCTTAGACGAGTAGTTGTTCCAATGAGGAGAATTATCTTGGAATTGAGCAAAGAGATGCAAAGATTTTCTGAAGAAGATTTGACTGACTATTATGATGATGTAAAGGACCATACAGAAAAGGTTCTTGAAGTTCTTGAAGAATCTAAGGAAACTATAGAAATTTTCAAGGATACTGATTTCATGTTGAGCACTGAAAAATCAAATAAGATTTTGGCAACTCTCACAATCCTCTTTACACTTTCTATTCCTGCAACAATAATCGGAGCTTATTATGGAATGAATGTCAATTTGCCTGGTGGTATAGTCACTGGTAATCCAGATTTTTTTGGCCCATATACTTCATTCATAGTCTTACTAATAATCGCCATAGTACCTTCATTAGTAATGATTTGGTATTTTAAGAGATTGGGATGGTTTGGGTGGTAGAAAATTATTGATACGACTAAGAATTACGAGTTTCAGTCTTACTTAATTTTCATGCTCAATTAATGACTTTAAGTCTATGTTGAAGAACGTTTGAAGAATACCAAGATATGATTCAACTGGAGGTGGAATTTCATCTTCACATGATACTTTCATATTCCACGCGTTAATCCAGATTATCATTGCATATAAGATATTGAGAAATCGCTTATACTGAGCTGGTACAACCTCAAGACTTTCCAAATATTTGTCTCCTAGTAACCAGGCTGCTGTGAAATCTAGACACTTTTGACCGTAGATAGCCTTTATTTGTTCTTCAATACTCTTTGCGAACTTAAACGGTGTACGGGACACAAAAAAAGGAAAATCAGTTTTATACGGCACAACCAGATCTGGTGGGGACCAGATCGAAATTATTCTACTGCCATCTTTTAACTCTGCAGAAAATTTTTCCACCATTTTCTTTACAACCTTTTCATCATGAAACCAAAAAAGGAACACATTACCTTCAGAGATATCTACTCTTCTTATATCGTCAATTATTACTTTAGTGTTTTCTAATACATGGGTTTTTTCCAATAATTTTGTAACTGATTTTTTTCTTTTTTCAACACCTATAGCCTTCTTTACTTTATATTCAGTTGATGCAATGTATACCGCATTACTATCTCCACAACCAAGATCATAAAAAATATCATTCTTACCAAGTCGGGCAAGTTTGAACATTCTTCTTATGACATTATCTGGCAATCTAACATTGTTGCCTTTAAGAACCGAAGTTGGCAGAGTAGAAATGAATTCACTAATATTCATTGTATATCGTATATTGGGTATTAGATTGCTGACATAATATATAAAAATGGAACTGCGATAATACATCTCTCAATTTATCAAGAAATTTCACTGAAATGGTTGATAAAGTTAATAATGGACGCTCGGATATTATTTTTTGTGAACTGTGATTATTGTGGTCATATATACATAGCACATGAACTCGAAGGGAATAAGGACAGACAATACTCCCTATTCGATATAGGTAGATGCCTGATAATGGGATGCAGTTGTACTAGTTATATTGATAAAATTGAGAAGATAGACGAAGAATTGTTATGAATGGTTTTTCCTCAAGTTTGTATAAATTCCATGGATTATTTTCTAATGATTCAGTATCCTGCGATTTAGTAAATAGAACCTGATGCACCAATGACTAAATGAAAATGAAAAATACAAAATTTTTGAACTTAATATTGCCATTTATATCTTTAAGTCTAATTTATGCTACTATGCTTATAGGCGTCTATATCTCTTCTCTGAACAGGGGTGTAACATGCCCCGATTGGCCTCTATGTCCCAACGGATTTGCGTTTCCTCCAGAAAAATTCTTCTACGAACACTTTCATAGGCTTGTGGCAATAGTTGCTGCTATCTTCACAGGCATATCTTTAATTTTTATTAGAAAAAGCTTTTGGAAGCTGAATAAATTGGTTGTTATAATTGTTACCTCCTTGATTATTGTTCAAATTATTATGGGGATCTTTGTTGTAACAAGCAAATTGAATCCTATTATAGTTGCAATTCATCTCTCAACAGCAGTAACAATATTTTCGCTTATTTTTGTTCTACTCAGGGAATCATATATAGAAATTAAGAGAAAAAATGTCTAGAACTAATGAATAATGATGTATTATTGTGTGATCAAAATTATGACGGTAATACTAAATTATGATGATGTTTGATGTTAAAATTCATATTCCTTGTTGGAAGAACATTGATAGACGAGCAAAATTTCTATTCATTTATTGATTCTAGATTACTCTACTTATTAAATCAATTTGGAGCTAAGATTGATAATAGAAATTATGATGCAGTCAAGAACGATATCATAAAGAATAGAAAATTGTCAAGAAATGGGGTTGAAGAATTAGTTATTCAAATATGTAAGGTATTGATGCCTAAAGGCTATGAAAAAATAATTTTGAAATATATTCTTCCGTCAATAGATTTTGCAGAGAAACATCTTTTATATCCATCCGACGATGCAATTGCGACGCTAGAATTCCTTTCCAAAAATTATAGGATAGGGGTAATTGGCAGCCACGAGAAGAAAATATCAAAAATTTTGAAAATCTATGAAATGGACAAGTACTTTGATTGTTGTATTTTATCTTACGAAGAAAATAGAGAGCCTGACAAAGAAATTTTTAGTTTGATTCTGAATACGTTGAGAGGGAGATCAGGCGAATCATTATTTATTGGAGATAGACTTGACACTCATATTCATATTGCAAATACCTTGGGAATCATTACGATTCGACTTACCAAATCCATATTCAAGGTACAAGAGGCTACAAACCAAAATGAGATTCCAAATTTCACATTAAATAATTTAAAGGAACTTGCCAAACAGGTTTCCAAAAGAAAGAAATCTAATCGGTAAGTTTTGGTCTAATGGCCGCTCTGTAATTGTTCCTTTATCTTTTTGAATACTTTAATCATTTCATTTTCTTCTAATCTATGGCTTGAATCAAACATAGAATGAATTGCACCTCCTCCATCACCGAGTTTCCGTGGAACTATATGCACATGTAAGTGTGGTATCTCTTGTCCTGCATCTTTACCATTGTGAATAGCTATTAGAGTGCTTTGCACACCCGTTCCTTTTTCTATAGCAGGTAATATCTTATTTGCCAAACTAAATACTTGGTTAATTTGATCAAATTCAGCATCTTGTAACTTTGTATAGTGGTTTTTTGTAATAACTAGAGTGTGTCCAACAGTCAACGGAAAGGCATCAAGAAAAGCAACTGCATTTTCATTTTCGTCTATTATCTTGGCATCAATTTTCTTTTGAGCAATCTTGCAGAATATGCAATTGTCGGCAGTACTTGTACTCATACTATTCTACAACATTATCAATTAATAAAATATTTCCAAATTTGCATTAATTCTCTTGATAATGATATTTAAGCTGAAATATTGAAAAGTGATGTGATGTGCTTTGCTGCAACATACTTATTTATATTATTATTAATGGTAACCATCGATCGTTCCTTATCATTTACAAATCCAATTATCTGCGGGTTGAAGTTGTGCTTCCTCAAGTCCTCCAAAATTAGTGGTGCTAGATCTTCGCTCGATATTATAAGGTGACATCCATTTACTGCTGCTGTTGAATTTGAAACAAGGAATTCATCTGTCGCAAATCTCGCCAAATCCTCATGTTTTATTGGCACTTCATTTACTACTATGTGCGTATTTGAAATTTTGGATAAATTGATTAATGCCAAAATTCCATCTGAACCAACTGGATATACGCTAATAATGTTCCCGTTTGTATCAACCTCCTTTCCAAAGTCAGTACAATATTTCGAAATTATCTTGCCCAAAGAAAATCTTGGCTGAGTTAACGATTTTATTATTTCATTCTTGATGCTGATATCGATTGGTTCATGTTTACCCAGAATGGAATTCATTTCACCAATCTGTTTTATCGTATAAATACTCAATGGAGTTAATGAACCAAATTTGTCAGTCAATATCAAAACCATACCTGGTTGAATGAGATCATATCTTACTGGTAATTCCTTGGTAGAGTGAGCATAAGCCGTTGAACCATAGAAAAGTTTTCCTAACTTGAGAGAACTATAATCATCAAGTAACAGATCATATTTTGCCGCAAACTTATCATTGTTAGTTCTTATCCTGTCCAGTAGGCCCTCATCTGGCGCATCATAGATTGGCACTATTCTAAAACCTGAGGTACATCCAAGCAACAGTAAATTTTCGAGGGACGAGGCCAAGGCGATTGAAGTATTAACCATTGAATCTGGTTCCTCCTCAGGATCAATTAATTTACCAGACGAAATATTGACAGCAGTATATCCTATCTTATTACCTCTATGCGTGTCAATGTAGTCAACAAGTCCAAATTGTGATTCATATTGCGATGTGGTAGAAAGTACTACTCTTCTTAACTGATGCTTAGGAGGTTTTTTACCATAAAAATTACTCATCAGATGGGATAGACTTTGCTCATCTTCTGCTACTTCATTATGAATTCTCATTAGTGAAATGATTTTCTTGTTTTTCAAATCCTCCGATATTGATTCATTCACTTTGTAAATCCTGCGTGTTATGTCGGGAGTCTTTCCGCTATATTGGAATGAATCAAACCACGACAAATCGGCCCAAGAATTATGTTTTATCTTTTCAAAAGATTTCTCTAGAGAAAAAAAATCAACTTCGTTAGAGCAATTTGATATCCAACCGATTGGATCAAAGCCTAGATTCTGATATTTGAATATATTCTGCCAAAAATCATGAGTCAAAAACTAAAGCCCCCACACACCACTCATATACAACACTAATAATGAATCTTCCTAATGCATAAAAAACTCCGCAACTATATTTAAGTTAGTTATCTTTATTATATTACACCGATAAAAAGAATATGATTATAAGCCTAATTTTCTCAAAATAGAAATAATGCAGATAAATCCTGATGAAAAAAAGGCACAGGAGTCTTTGATGAGCGAAATAAGGAGCATAGCGAATGAACTAGAATCAAAACCTGCCCCTGAGATACTAAAATGGGGATTTAAGAAATATGGGGATAAAATGGTACTGGCGTCAAGCTTTGGTGCTGAAGATGTTGTATTGATTGATATGATGTGCAATATCAACAGGAATCTTACTAGAGTATTTACCTTGGACACTGGTAGACTTAACCAGGAAACTTATGATCTTATTGATAAGATAAGAAAAAAGTATGATATTAAAGTTGACGTGTATTTCCCAAATGCAAGCGATATTGAAGAGATGGTCGCAAACAAGGGAATGAATTTAATGTATGAAAGTGTGGAAAACAGGAAACTTTGTTGCAACCTTAGAAAGATTGAACCGTTGAAAAGAGCTCTTAAACAATTCGATTGCTGGATTACTGGGCTTCGCCGAGAACAATCCACAACTAGAAACAAGATATTGAAGATAGAAGTTGACACCTTGAACAACAATATTACTAAACTAAATCCACTGGCTGACTGGACTAATGATGAAATTTGGAAATATATTCGTGAGAATAAAGTTCCATATAATGAACTACACGATCGAGGATATCCAAGTATTGGTTGTGAACCTTGTACGAGATCTATCAAGGAAGGCGAGGATCCTAGAGCTGGAAGATGGTGGTGGGAAAAAGATACTCACAAAGAATGCGGTCTGCATTGGAAAGAAGGTAAATGATTGCTAATGTCACATAATCTAATTTTACCACACGGTGGTAAATTAATAAATAAATGCATTGAAAAAAATTATGATGATTTGAAGACTTTCGAAGTATCTTCTGACATTAGAAACGATGCTGAAAATATAGCTACAGGTGTTTTCAGCCCTCTTGAGGGTTTTATGAATCAAGAAGATTTTCTAAATGTGCTTAAGGAAGGACGATTGAGTAATAGTATTCCATGGACCATCCCAATTATTCTTGACGCTGAAAAGGAGGTTGCAACAAAAATGAAGGACCTAGGGGACGTAGTTCTTTGTTCTGATGGCCAAAAATTTGGTAGAATGCATATAGATGAAATCTACGAATACAACAAAGATAATATCGCAAATGCAGTGTACGGTACCACCGATTCTGATCATCCTGGTGTGAACCGACTAGTTAGAATGAAGGAATTCCTTGTAGGTGGAAAAATGGAAGTTTTTCAAATGAAAAAATATGATGAAATCCAAAAGTTTAGGATGCATCCATCAGAAACCCGCTCAGAGATCATGAGGAGAGGTTGGAAGACTGTTGTAGGATTTCAAACAAGAAACGTACCTCACGTTGCTCATGAAATGCTACAAAAGGCTGCTCTGAACATATACGACGGATTGTTTGTCAATCCTCTAATAGGCAAAAAAAAGATAGGTGATTTTACTGATGGTCTAATAATAAGTACGTACGAGTCGCTAATCATGAATTATTTCCCCAAAAATAGGGTATTGTTTTCAACAATCCATACATCAATGAGATATGCGGGTCCACGCGAAGCCATTCATCATGCGATTATGCGGAAGAATTTTGGATGTACTCATTTCATAGTAGGTAGGGATCATGCAGGCGTGGGCAACTACTATCACCCACTTGCAGCGCAAGAAATATTCAACGATTACCCTGATTTGGATATCAAACCCGTTATCTTTCCATCTTTTTATTTTTGCAAGAAGTGTATGTCCTACGCTAACGAAAAAACTTGTCCCCACGGAGTAGATTCAAAAGAAGAATTGAGCGGAACCATGATTCGAAAAATGGTAAATTTAGGTAAAACACCAGAAAAACATTTAATGCGTCCTGAAATATCTGATTTAATTCTTAAATCAGAAAAACCATTTGTAGTTGAATAGCCTTGATCGGAACACTGAAACTTGGACTAATTGCAGTACTATTCTTATTATTTTATCCCATGATTGCAATTAATGGACAGAGTATCGTTCATGACGTAATTAAGACAAAGAATTCGGAAAGATTTGTTGTGGATTATAATGCATCTAATGCTTATAGAAGACAGCCATTGGTCTATAATTTTTCAGAGTCTATACCAACCAACTGGCAATTGACAATTCAAAACAATTTGTCCTATTCAGGTATAGGGGATGCCAAATCAGTAGTAAAGATTCAAGAACCTGCTCCAAGCGATAAATTCATAGAACTTGCAATGTTTAGCGAAAAAACTGGAAAATTTTGGGTGGCCATCAATACTAACGAATCGGGATATATTAGAGTATATGAACGTGATCAGGACGGATGGTCTAGGGATCAACCAATTTTCGTAGCACACGCAAACAATCAGGGCCTAACCATTACTAATGGTAAGAGAATAATAATTGACAAGCTGTCAGTAGATGATTTTATCGTTGGATCGGTTTCAATATATGGTAAAGATGAACTAGGAGGTCCTGACAATTCGAATAGCGGTACTATTTCATTCGATATTCTTTTTGGTAATCCTTCAGAATCACCATTATACTATGTACCACTAATAACCATCATTGTTATCGGGTCAATTGTAATTGTTTTACTTATTAGAAAAAAACGAGATTAGTTATTTTTTCCATAATATTTGCATATTTTTGTCAAGTGGCAAAGATTGCATTTTGGTTTAATCGGCAAACATATGTTTTGACCAAATGTAACAAAGGTTTCATTTACTCCAATCCAATACCTCATGTCTATTGTTTTTTGTAAGTCAATTTCAGTCTCCTCCGGTTTTTTGGTATTCACAATGCCAATTCTATTGGAAATTCTATGAACATGAATGTCCACGGGAATCGCCGGTTTTCTAAATCCGTAGACGAGCACACAATTTGCAGTTTTTCTTCCTACTCCCGGGAATGTAAGGAGATCCTCTAAATTGGAGGGGACCTTGCTATTATATTTCTCGACTAGTATTTTTGATACTTCTTTTATTCGAGTTGCCTTTACATTATAGAAGCCTATTTTCTGAATTAATTTTTTTATATCTTTCAAATCTGCTCTAGATAGCTCATCAGGATTCTTGAACTCAGAAAAGAGCATCTTAATTACCTGTGTAGTAGTCTCATCCCTAGTACGTGCCGATAATATAGTTCCTATCAATATTTTGTAGGGATCTCCATCTTCTTGAGTTTGCAAGTTTTTCAAGGCGGTGGGTCTAACAAGATTGTTCTTGCGAAGCGTACTCTGCATTAGCGAAATTATCTTACTGAATCTTACAGTCATAATCCTAACTAATTCTTATTCTCAGTATGAATAACGTAACAAAAAAGTTTTTGGAATGAAATGATTATTACTTCTTTTCTTTTACTCTGGCTCTCCCAGTTTTTCGTGGTGCGATATTTCCTACTTTTCTGCCAGGAGGAGTTGTCCTTCCTACTGATGATTGACGACCTACATGTTGGTGTCTTCCACCACCATGTGGATGATAAACCGCAGCTTGTGCTATTCCCCTAACTGTTGGATATAACTTGCCATGTGCAGTCATGTATTTAGCTTTGTTTCCTGCTTTAAGAAATGGCTTTTCTTTTCTTCCAGCACCAGAAACAACACCAATCATTGCCTTGCATCTTGGATTTAGTGTCGTAAATTTGCCGGAGGGTAATTTAACCGATACACCTTGGGAGGTATGAGAAAAGACCAGGGCAGATGATCCGGCTGATTTGACGAGCTTTCCTCCATCCCCAATGTTCCTTTCCAGATTACAAATAAGGGTACCGTCTGGAATCGCTTCCAATGCCAAAATGTTCTTTGGTTTGAAATCGACATTGTCTCCAATTTGTATTTTCTCTCCCACTGCCATGCCATCAGGAGCTGGCAGATAGCTAAACTCTTTATCAAATTGAATTTTAGCCAACGGTGCATCTCTTCCTCGTTCGTGAACAATGTCAACTATTGAACCAATTTTTTGTTCGGATGATTGTAACTTTGGATATTTGGCAGGTACAATTTTTCCAGTTTTAATGGCTTGAAATTGTTTACCTCCTCTTCCCCTTCTACGTACTAAAGTTCTTTTACCCAATACAGCCCAATCGAATAATTGAATATCATCATGATTTTAATCTTTGGGTAGAATGAAGATTGCGATCTGAATTGTTAGTATAATCATGTAACCAACTCGTCTTTTGTCAAATTATCATGATTCATTAGACTCATATTTTTTTACAGGATCTGGTTAATGCTAGAAAGTAGAATGCTCTTTTCTGATGTTTGGTTAACTAATATTTGTGAAGTGTAATCCTCGACAAAGGTATAAAGATAGGTACGATAGTACCTGATATCGTGAGTCAAAACACTCTCTCGCTGAAGGTTCTCGAAGCATATACTCGAGACGTGGGTCGTGGAGTGGCTAGAATCGATTATGATTCAATGGACTCGTTAACTGCATCTACAGGCGATGTTATAGAAATCCGAGGTAAAAGAAGGACCGTTGCAAAATGTCTACCACTCTATCCTTCTGACGAAGGCAAAGGAATAGTAAGAGTGGATGGACTAGTGCGAAACAACGCAGGTGTTGCCATTGGAGACACCGTAATTGTAAAAAAAATAAAGGCCGTTCCCGCAGAAAAGGTAATTGTTGCACCGTTAGAAGCTATTCCACCAATTGATGAACGTTACCTTGCTGATGCACTGGAAAGTGTACCATTAATTAAAGGAGATAATGTGATGGTTCCTTATTTCGGCGGTAGACTTACTTTTCAGGTAATAGGTGTAACACCAGCATCAGATGCAGTATTGGTAACTCAGAAAACTATTTTTCATATTGCAGAGAAAGGTGAAACTCTTAGAGGTGTTCCTCAGGTAACTTATGAAGATATTGGAGGCTTAAAAGAGGAGATCCAAAAAGTTAGAGAAATGATAGAGCTGCCATTGAGACATCCTGAAATCTTTGAAAAATTAGGCATCGAAGCGCCAAAAGGTGTATTATTGTATGGACCTCCAGGAACAGGAAAAACCCTTCTTGCAAAAGCAGTTGCGAACGAGAGTAATGCTCATTTTATTAGTATATCTGGACCAGAAATTATGAGTAAATTTTATGGGGAATCTGAAGCACGATTGAGAGAAATTTTCAAGGAAGCGAAAGAAAAAGCGCCTTCTATAATATTTATTGACGAAATAGATTCAATTGCTCCCAAGAGAGAAGAAGTTACCGGTGAGGTTGAAAGGAGAGTTGTCTCTCAATTATTATCTCTTATGGACGGGCTTGAAGCAAGAGGTAAAGTTATTGTAATTGCTGCTACAAATCGTCCAAATGCCATAGACCCGGCTCTAAGAAGACCTGGAAGATTCGATAGAGAAATTGAGATCAAAGTTCCAGATAAACGTGGAAGATTGGAAATATTGCAGATTCATACGAGAAATATGCCACTAGACACAGATGTAGAACAAGATAGGATTGCTGCTGTAACACATGGCTTTGTTGGAGCTGATCTTGAATACCTTTGTAAAGAAGCAGCCATGAAATGTCTGAGAAGATTACTTCCTGAATTAAATTTGGAAGATGAGAAACTCTCACCCGAAGTCTTGAATAAACTCATCGTTACCAGAGGAGATTTTGAAAATGCGGTAAAAGAAGTTACTCCTTCTGCAATGAGAGAAGTATACCTGGAATCACCGGATGTTCCTTGGTCTGCAATAGGCGGTTTGGAGGACATTAAGCGTGAATTACAAGAAGCTGTAGAATGGCCATTAAGATTTCCAGAACTTTATACTAAGCTTGGACATGCTATGCCAAAGGGCCTATTACTGCATGGTCTGTCTGGAACCGGAAAGACACTCCTGGCCAAAGCTGTAGCCACGGAGTCTGAAGCCAACTTTATCAGCGTAAGAGGACCAGAACTCCTTAGCAAGTGGGTAGGCGAATCAGAACGCGGTATTAGAGAGATTTTTCGAAGAGCAAGGCAGGCAGCTCCCTGTGTAGTATTCTTTGATGAAATAGATTCAATAGCTCCAGTTAGAGGAATGGGAGGAGACAGTATGGTTACAGAAAGAGTAGTGTCACAATTGCTTACAGAATTAGATGGTATCCAGTCACTTTCAGGTGTAGTTGTGTTGGCTGCAACTAATAGAGCTGATATTATTGATACGGCTTTGTTACGACCAGGAAGATTTGATAAAATCTTGTTAGTCCCGCTACCCGATAAATCTGCAAGGCTAAAAATATTGGAAATACATAGTAAGGACAAGCCACTTGGTTCAGATGTTAACCTGGCGAGAATAGCTGAAATGACAGATGGTTTCAGTGGAGCTGACACTAGTTCCGTCGTAAATACAGCTGTTTCATTGGTACTTCATGAATATCTCGCGAAATATCCTACTCCTGAAGAAGCTGCAAGACACGCATCAGAAGCTCACGTAATGATGAGGCATATTGAAGAAGGTGTGAAAAAGATTAAAGCTCAAAGAGAAGGTAAGCCGGGAGAAAAAGTTTCTGTTCAGTACTACCGATAATCGGTTTCCCTACTTTTATTGATTTAACTATTTGACTGAAAGTAGAGTAGATAATACTAATCATGACTGTATAATTTTTCTCTAATAACCTCATACGCCTTAGCTGCATCATCCATACCCAGAATCAAAACTATTTCATTTTGTGTGAAAAAGGCATTGTACAAAGGAATCCGATTGTTGTGTA
>Ga0105098_10000376_pt1 | contig 14962 bp, 15 predicted proteins | sample PPLLak21cMay2015_FD_79137 | JGI IMG/M metagenome (GOLD analysis project Ga0105098, IMG submission 79137) | Freshwater sediment microbial communities from Prairie Pothole Lake near Jamestown, North Dakota, USA - PPLs Lake P7 Core (1) Depth... | ecosystem: Environmental > Aquatic > Freshwater >... | reverse complement strand
CCTTAAACCACATCTTCAATCGCCTCCCGAGAGTTGTACGGGATGTTGCACAGCACGATGGCAAGGAGGTGGAGTTTGTCATTGACGGAGGAGAAACCGAGCTTGACCGGAGCGTTATGGACGGGCTCAATGACCCGCTTCTCCACCTGATAAGGAATGCCGTAAATCACGGTATTGAATCCCCCGATGTCCGCATTAGGGCCGGAAAGTCGCAGCAGGGGCATATAAGGCTCTCTGCGCGTCGTGAACAGGAGAATGTGATTATTGAACTTACGGATGACGGGGCCGGGATCAATGTCGGGAAGGTCAGGGCAAAGGCAATCGAAAAAGGATTGATCACCCCGGAAGCAGCCGAAACATTCACCACGGACCAGGCAATTGAGATGTTATTCCAGCCAGGGTTTTCCACTGCCGACAAAATATCTGATATCAGCGGGAGAGGTGTCGGTCTCGATGTGGTAAAGAGATCCATTGAAGCGCTGAACGGGACCATCCGGGTGGATACAACACCAGGTAAAGGCAGCCGCTTTGAACTCTTACTCCCGCCAACCATGGCAATTGTTGATGTGATGATTGTCAGGATCAACAAGAAACGCTTCGGCATCCCGATAAGCAGCATTGTTGAGGTTGCAAATTTCCGGCGGGATGCCACTCACCACATCGGGAAAGGTGAAGCGATCCTGCTCCGTGACGAGGTGCTGCAGATCCTCCGGCTGGATGAGATGGCGGGAGCCTCTCAGGAATGCGAGATCCTCGTCGTTGTGCAGTATCAGAAACGGAAATGCTGCATCCCGGTGGATTTGGTTGAAGGTAAGCAGGAAGTAGTGGTAAAACCATTGAGTAGTTTTATCGGGGTTACACGGGGCGTAAGCGGTGTCACCATTCTCGGCGACGGCGCTATTATACCGGTACTTGATGTAAACTCCATGGTGTAGGAGCGATCATGAGATTGTCGGAAGTTCAGGCAGATGCAATTCAGGAACTTGGGAATATCGGGGCTGCGCATGCAGCGACCACACTCTCTATAATGCTGGGGAGCACGATTGAGATGAGCGTTCCCGCCATCAAAGTTGTGGACCTTTCCCAGCTGGGAGAGTACATGGGTGAAGAATCGGCAGCAATGGTAGCATTTGAGCTCCAGGGAGAGATTCCTCATGGAGGATACATCCTGTTTTACATCACCCGGGAATCGGCTGTCCGCCTGACCAATACCATGCTGGGCCTGACGGAAACCAATCGACCGCTCGATGAGATGGACCAGAGCGCCCTTCTCGAAGTGGGTAATATCATGGTTTCTGCCTTTCTCGATGCCACAGCTGAACTGCTTGGTCTGGTGATGCTCCCTTCGCCTCCGTCACTCACGGTCGATATGGCACACGCGGCCATGCAGTCCCTCATCGCCCAGTTGCATGAAGAGACCAACGAGGTGTTGCTCTTCTCCACAGAACTTGTCTGCGAAGAGCACAGGATTGACAGCGATATCATCATGATGCCGGAGACCAGCACGCTCGTAAGAATTGTTGAACTTCTTGAAAATATGGTAAAGGTGTAATTTCCGGAACTGTTATGCACGAACCTGCCACGTTCCGGAACGAACAGGCATCGATGATTGGCATTGGAGAATACCGCGTAGGTTCATTCCCGATGATAACTATTGGCCTTGGTTCCTGCATCGGGCTCACCCTGTACGATCCGAATCTCAAACTGGGGGGGATGGTGCATATCATGCTTCCGGAAAGCGGAGGGAGGGCAGATCGGCCTGGGAAATATGCAGATACCGCTGTCCCTCTCCTGGTTAGAGAGCTTATTGCCCTCGGCTGCAAAAACAGGTCCATCGTAGCAAAGATTGCCGGCGGCGCCTGCATGTTTGAGTATTTCGGCACCGGCCTCAATATCGGTGAGCGGAATGCCGAAAAAGTCAGGGTTCTCTTAAAGGAGTGCCATATCCAGCTTGCTGCTGAGGATGTCGGCGGAAAAGTCGGGAGATCGGTCACCTTTCTGCCGGCCGACAGCGGACGGGTGGTGATCCGCAGAGCAGACGGATCATTGAACAATCTCTGATCGTTTCAGGCCATTTTCCGTAATTCAGGATTTTATCTGAATACTGCAATTTTTCTGGTTCGGCTGTCAGTTTCGTGTCCTTCCGATCATAATCATAATGTGAGAGTCCCCCGCCTCAGGGCGTCTCCGAGGCACGGGGGGGCATGGACGTTTTTTGACCTGCAATCATAGATCCGCCGCGGGGGCGTCCCTTCGGGGGCGGCGGCGTTCATCACTTATTGGTATAGAGAGAATAGCAGTATTCCAGAAAAAGGATAAGAATTTGCGACAATCACTGATGTCAGGTATCCTAGGGGTACAGTGCATCGGGGAAGTTATCCGAGTTGTAATAAATAAACCAATACTAAATCGTCCGTCCCCATTGGTGACGCAACGCAGTATGGGACGCCAGAATTGCCTCTTCAATCAAGAGATAAACGACAAAAACCAGGAAAAAGATTATAGCATTACAGTGGTACCGGGGATTTTATTTTTTTGAGCTCCTCAAGGCAATACTGGTCAATGGAATCAAGAAGCGCTTTTTTTGCCTTTTTAACCTGCATCTCATCGGTTGAGAAGAAATCATCTGCAAGGTAGCGGAGGGTTGTTATGTAGTAGCGAAGGTGCGGGGACACCTTTTCGAACTCTTCGATATGACTGACCGCTTCTGCCTTTTCATTGTTGAGGAGAGCAAATGCCACATCAAAGAGGTATATGGCAGGGGCAGGCATACCTTTGGAGTTGGCAAGTTTCCTGAAACTGTGATAGGTGATCTTCTTTTTCGTGAGGAGTGAGAATTTAAGCCCGAGATAGATCGGCTCGAGATCTTCGGGATACTGCCGGATCAGATGGTTCAGGACTCCCGCAGCCCCGCCGGCATCCCGGCTGTCAAGGTAGTAATAAAACATCACGCGAAGAAAATGAATGTCGTTATAAAACCTCTCCGAACTGATATCCAAAAGACGCTTCCTCATATCTGTGTCACGGGTGAGTGCGGCATTCTCCAGTCCGGCCTCGATGAACCACCGCTCACTCGGGAACCATTCGAGTCCCAGGAAGATCATCTGCCAGAAGATCTTCTCGAGAAATGACGGATCGTCCAGTTCCAGTTGTTTTACCTGGTTTACAGGAGCCGGGGTGTGGGCGAGTGCGAGCATGGTTTCACGGGCTAACAGTTCCATCTCTCCGGGACGCTGGCTTTCTACGGAATCATCGGTTTTTTTAAATTCCCGTAAGGAGAGCGCGTAGTAGCAGTACGCAAGAGTGGTGCCAATCTTTGCATCCAGGAGCCGGTATTTTTTCAGGAAGTCAATTGCATGAGCATAGTCCCCGGCTTTTACCAGTTTCAGCCCGACAATAATATTGATCCCGGTTTCTGCATCTTTTCTTCTTTTGAAGCGGATAGCGTTCTGGATAACCTTATTGATGTAGGTTAGATCGGTGCTGTTGCTGCTCGCGTTCAGCACCTCAAACGTAATATGGTCGATAAATTCATCATACGATTCATCAAGTATATCGGGAAAAGAGGTATCGAGCGCAGAGATCACGTGCCCATAAAAAACCGGAAGGTTTGCATCCACCTTATCGGTATTGCGTTCAATATATCCAAAAAAATCTTTTTTCAGGAGGTTCAGCTTATCATAGACGATGGCGTCTGAAAGCTTCTCCCCCCGCATACAGGAAAAATGGCATGTGTAAATATTAAAAGGTATATCAGGCAGACAGAGATTGACGATAGTCTCTTACCGGAATTTCCCTGTGAAAAAGGATATTCCAACATTAATCCCGGGGCTTGTTTTAAAAATCCTTCTTTTTCAGCACAGGGTCTTGCTGTGCACGGATGCTTATTTCCCCCGGTATCCATGAGCGAACGCTGCACGACCCTGGCGCATTGCCATATTTTCTGCCGCAGATTTCGCCTCAGGGTTGTCGGGATCGAAGAAGTACTTCTTTCCGTGTTCTCCCCACTGATAATACCACCCTTCTGAAGTGTGATGAATCTTAACGGGCACAGGTCATTCACCTTTCCGCACGCACTCCCCTGTTTTGGGTGTACGTCTAATTGGCACCGCCTGTTCGGTATCGGCATCCGTACACAAGAGGGTATCGGCATATATCAAAAAATGAAACAAAAAATGCCAACGGGAAAACCGGAAGATTATTTCTTTTTAGTCTTTCTTAGAAAAGAGATTACGAACCGACAGGACGATAGGCATCGTAGTAATTTCGTGGGGTTTCAAGACGAATATAAAAACTGTCAATATTCTCTGTACTGATGACCATGTACATGCCGGTATTCGATGTCTGGACGATCCGGTAAGAAGTTCCCCGGTTCAGGATCTCTTCTCCATCAACGATCTCCCCACTCTCTGCAGAACAGAGAACCATGCGAAAGACACTGTACTGGGGACGGGTTTTTGCAACGACTGTGCTGTTTATCACCCAGACCGGGTATGGGACAGAAAAGACCTCGGTGAGACCCCCACGGGTATCTTCAACAAAGGCAAAGGGCACCCACTCCAGAGTCTTTGCAGGTAGTTCGGAGGCCCCGAATGTCTCCATGTTATCGGGGAGCAAGTACCGTGGATAGGTATAAGGTCTGTTGGTATAGGAAATACGGTACAGGGAATCGCGAGATACTGAAGTAGTTGGTATGATGGATATCTCCCGGGTAACGGGTGTTGGATTATCAGGAACCCGGATTTGTGGTATGGTTCCTGCTGCAGGCACATCGGCAGAAAAAGGGGTCTGCAGGGCGGCCAGGTATTCGGGATGTACCATCACGGCTATAAATAGTACAATAATAATACCTGCTGCGAGGGCGATACTGTCTCTTACATCCACGTACAGTACTGATACACAAACTGCTATAAAACCTGCCCGATGCCTTTTTTTCAACATATAATGCCAAATCACCAACCAGATTCGCGGGTCAACTTCCGGATTTTCCTGAACTGCCCGAAATTTTTTCTAATTTTAAAAAAAAGGCGAACGACAGTTCAATGATAAGCAATGCATATAAATAGAAGTAGTTATAAATAAAAAATTGAACCAGGTGGTATCATTACAATCATTACCTTTTCTCACCATAAGGGAGGGACAGGCAAGACAACGTCCTGCCTGAATATCGCCGGCTTTTGTCACCAGATGGGGCGAAAGGTGCTGGTTGTTGATTGCGATCCCCAGGCGAATGCAACCGCCGGGCTCGGTATCGACCCCAGTGCTAACGGTAAAAATATGTACGACGTTTTTATGAGCGGGATTGACGATTTCCCAAGGGTCAGGTTGGAGGAGATTGTCCGAAAAACAGCTTCCGGGATAGATCTGGCCCCCTCGCACCTTGATCTTGTAGGTGCCGAACCCTATCTCTATCATGAAGCATTCCCATCGGGTATTCTGAACGAAGCTCTTACGTTTATAAAGGCACGGTATTCGTATATTTTCATTGATACCCCTCCAAGCCTGGGCCAGTTTGTTATCAACGGGCTCTATGCGGCAGATCATGTTATTGTAACTCTCGATTCGGGATCATTTGCACTCAATGGTGTCACGACACTCTCGACGATATTTGATGATATCAAAAATGATATGGGCAAAGAGATCAGGCCGGATATGGCCATCGTCACGCGCTGGGGTGAGGGATCCTGCCGGGTTCCTGAAAAAGAGGAACGAACTGACTTTATTTCCCGGCTCATGAACATCTTCTACAAACCACCTGAGCCATCTCCTGAAAACCTGAAAACAGCAGAAGAGCAGAAACATGAACAGGAGCGGCTGCACGGGATTCTTGAAGAAATACGGAAAAAATTCCCCAGTGTATACACGGTTCCCTTCTCCCCGGCGGTCTATGAAGCCCAGAAAAGGGGTATGCCGATTTCGCATTTTGCACCGGACAGCAGTGCGGGAGTTGCGTACAAGACCATCGCGGAAGAGGTCATGAAATGGACTTAAAAGAAATTGAGACTGTCTTAAAGAAGACCAGCAATGGCGATTTCTCTGTCCGGTTGGATGAAAATGCCGTGGAGACTGCATTAAGACCCGTCGCACAAATGCTGAACCGGACGCTGGAAAAGGCAGCGGCGGCAAAAGAACTGAAACATCGCGCTGACGTGATGATCCAGTACAATCCGATGGCGATTTCCATCCTGGGAAGAGACAGGAAAAGGATACACATCAACAAAGCCTATGAAACGGTCTGGCGGGGTAACCGCGAAGAACTGTTAAAAAAGAGTCTTGAGGATTTCGATGTGACCGTCCTTTCCGGAGAACCGGTATACGCCTGTTTCCAGACAAAGAAACTGGCAATCACCGAATGTCATATCAGATTTCCTGACGGAACCAGGAAATACCTGACGCTGAACGCGATCCCCATCCTTGACAAGAAGGGGGATGTGGACGGGGCTTTCTATATCTGGATGGATTATACCGAGCTCCACAACAAGATGGACGCTGTGAAAAAAACGGAACAGAGAGTGGATCGCATCATCCAGGAAAACCCATTTCCCCTTTTTACCATCGATCTTGAACTTAACGTTAAACTGTCAAACGAGGCATTCCTGAAACTCTCGGGATATTCCCGTGAGAGGGTGTTATCACTATCGATGAAGGACTTCAAATACCTCAAAAACAAGGGTGAGACAGTAGAGGGAACGATAAAATCCAAAAAACGGAGTCAGGGGGAATCAACGATAGAATTCCCCGGTGGCACCTGTATACTTGAATGGTATTATATCCCTCTTCTCGATGCTTATGGGAATGTTGAAAACCTGCTCGTCGTTCTGAACGATATCACCGACAGGCGCAAGAAAGAAAAAGAGGTCAGACAGCTGGTGGAGGAATCGCAGAAGAAGGCAGAAACGCTTTCTGCGAGCGCTGCAGTGCTGGAAAACGGGCTTGAACGGATTTCACAAGGGGATCTTACCTTCCATGCCCCGGTAGTTGAGGGCGATCCTTTAATCAAACTGAAGAAAGATTACAACGTTTCCGTTGATTCGGTCAGGAAGGTTATCGGGGAACTGGAAAAATCAATACAACAGATCGAAGTTCATACCCAGGATACGAGCCGGGGCACAACTGAAATTTCCAAGTCAACCGAACAGGTCGCGATCGGCACCCAGAGATCTGCTGATGGTGCAAAAAGACAGCTTGACGAAATAGAAAAGGTCGGAAAAGAGGTCTCTGATCTCTCGGCATCCATTGAAAAGATTGCCAGTACATCGAAAAATCTCATGGGTCATGCCACAAAGGCAGCTGCTGAAGGCGGGAGTGCTTCCGAACTGGGGAGGATCGCAACTGACAAGATGACCATGGTCGAGAAAATTGCCGCAGGGAGTGTGCACGAGATTACTGCACTCAATGAGCAGATGAAGGAGATATCAAGTATCGTGAAGATGATCGCGGATATCTCCAGCCAGACAAATCTCCTTGCGCTCAATGCAGCCATAGAAGCGGCACGCGCGGGGGAACACGGGCGCGGGTTTGCCGTCGTTGCCAGTGAAGTGCGGAACCTGGCCGGGGAGTCCAAGACCGCAACAACCGATATCGAGAACCTCATCGGTTCAATCCAGAACAACAGCGAAAATACGGCGGCAGCAATCAGGAGTTCATATACCGAGATACAGGCAGGGATCGGGAGTGTAAACAAGACGATCGAGGCCTTAAACCGGATTATTGCTGAATCGAACGTGGTCGCTCAGGGAGTGGGCGAAATCACGAAAGCTACCGGGAGTCAGGCAGAGGCAACATCGCGCCTGGTACATGGTATGGAGCGGTCAAGTGCCATCACCCGCGAAAACCAGAGAGTGATGGAGGATATGGCGGCCCTTGCCGAGGAGACCAGTGCGTCAACGGAAGAGATCGCCAGTGCTTCTGCCGAACTTGCCGAACTTGCAAACCGGTTGAAAATGATGATGGAAAAATTCAGGCTGGGGTAAAGCATGGATCCAACGGTTGATATTGTAGAATTTGTACTGGGGGGTGAGCGTTACGCGCTCGATATCCAGCTCGCCCGGGAAATAGTTGAAATGATCCCGATTACCCCGATCCCCCGCGCACCTTCATATATCTCAGGTGTCATCAACCTCCGGGGGGAGATCACCAACATTATGAACCTCAATACCCTCCTCGGATTACCCAACCAGGAGATACGGCATGGTCAGAAGATTATCGTACTGGTCCCGGAAGCAGGAGCCGGCAGCAATGTCGGGATTATTGTGGATGATGTCCTGGGGGTCATGCAGGTTCCACGGGCTGATATTGAACATCTCGGTGAAGGACTTGCATCTGAAGTCTCCGGTTATGTAAAAGGTATCATCAAGCAGAAAAGTGAAGCGGCTGAAAAAACGAGCACAGGCCTGATCATCTGGATCGATATGCAGAAAATGATTGAAAACGCCTCAAAAAAGTAAACCTCAGGAAAAACAATGGAAACAATGAGCTATGAAGGAAAAAAAGGGGAACGGAACATGACAGAAAGACCAGGGAGAAAAGCATTATTCACGGGGGCATCTGTCCCGCAGACATCCGCCGGTTCTCTGGCAGGAACAACAACGGTCAGCGAATATGAAGAGACCATCGCGGAACTGAAAAAACGTCTTGACATAATGGTCAGCAACAATCCCGTTCCTATGCTCCTCACCACGCCGACTTTCTCGATCATTGAGGCAAATGCTTCATATATCCGGATGAGTGGCATCAGCGGAGACGACCTCTTAAAGACGAATCTTAAAAATTTCAGGATTGTCAGCCAGAAGGGAGAAGGCGCAAAGGTCGCACTGCAGGAGAAACGGCGCTCCTTTGGAGAAGTGATTGTCGAATTACCATCAGGTACCCGCGTTCTTGAACAATACTGCATTCCGATAATGGACAATGACCGGAACGTCACTACCCTCCTGTTTGTGTACAATGATACGACGGAACAAAAGAAAAAAAATGAGGAGATCGAACAGCTCCGTCACCGCTCGGAAACCATAGTCCAGCAGAACCCGATGCCGATCATTCTCGTGGACATGAATTTCCAGATACGGGTTGTGAACGAAGCATATGCACATTTATGCGGTATCGGTCGCAGCGAACTGCTCAAGATGACCCTCCGTGATTTCAGGATCCTGGACCAGAGCGGGGAAGGATTGAAACAGGTGATCCAGGAGAAGAGACGGAGTTCAGGGGAAGTCCTTGTCGAGTTTCCCACGGGTGTGAAGCGCCTGCAGCAGTACGGCATACCTATCCAGGACAACAGCGGTAACGTCACCAGCATCCTTGTCGTTTATAATGATATCACCGAGGACCGGCGGCAGATGGAAGAGATCACCGAACTGCACCGGACGGCTGACACGATTGTCCAGCAGAACCCGATCCCCATGCTGATGACCGATCCCGGTTTTTCGGTCGTCGAGGCGAATGCAGCCTATACAAAGATGAGCGGCATCACCCGTGACCGGGTCATTGGTATGAGCCTTCGGGAAGTTAAAATCCTCGAACAAAAAGGAGACGGTGCACGGATTGCGATCGAGAAGAAACGCCGTGCATTCGGAGAGGTCACGGTAGAACTTCCCAGTGGCACGCACATTCTTGAGCAGTATGTGATGCCCATCCTGAATGCTAAAAATGAGATCACCAATCTCCTCTTTGTCTACAACGAGGTCACCGACCAGCGGAGGAGCCAGCAGGAACTGCAAAAGAAAATGGACGAAGTTGCTCTCCTCAAACTGCGTTCAGATATTATTGTCAACCAGAACCCGATGCCGATTATGCTGATGAATACCGGATTCAAGATCATCATGGTCAACGATGCCTACATTGCCCTGACCGGACTTGCCAGGGATCGGCTTATCGGTATGAGCGCGAAAGATTTTAAGATTCTGGAACAGCAGGGTGAAGGGCTCAAAAAAGTCCTCCAGGAACAAAAAAGAAGTTTTGGCGAGATCAAAATTGAATTCCCGACCGGTGTCCGTATCCTTCACCAGTATGGTATCCCGATGGTTGATCCGAAAGGGAATCTCCAGACCATCGTGTGTGTATATAATGATATTACAAAACAGAGGGAGCAGGAAGCAAAGATCAACGGGATGATGGAGGAGGCACGGGCTAATGCGGAGCTCCTTACCGCGAGTGCCTCAGAACTCCAGACTGCTCTGGCAAAGATCGCGGCCGGTGATCTGACATACCATGTAAGCGTCGACGACGCTGATCCTCTGGCCAGGCTCAAAACGGACTATAATAAGGCCGTCGATTCAATAAATGCCGTCTTATCGGAGCTTACGCAGGCAATGGCAAAACTCGACGCGACGATCAATGACACGATCCGGAGCACGGAAGAAATTGCCAAGGCTACGGAGCAGGTTGCCATATCGTCCCAGAAAGCAGCGGATAATTCCAAACTGCAGCTGACAAATGTTGAGAAGATATCATCGGAAATCTCAGATATCTCGGCATCAATTGAAGAGATAGCCAGTTCTTCCCATGAAGTAATGACCCATGCCGAAAAGGCGTCAACCGAAGGTGCACAGGCAGCAGAGATCGGCAGGATCGCGACCACCAAGATGCAGAACGTGGAGAAGATTTCCCGACAGAGTATGGATGACATCACCGCACTGAATGAACAGATGCGTGCAATATCAAAGATTGTGAACCTTATCACTGATATTGCCAACCAGACGAACCTCCTGGCACTCAATGCAGCGATCGAAGCTGCGAGAGCCGGCGAACACGGGCGCGGGTTTGCTGTGGTCGCAGGCGAAGTCAAGAATCTTGCCGGTGAATCCAAAAAGGCGAGCAGCCAGATCGAGAGCCTTATCAAAGGTATCCAGCAGAAGAGTGAACAGACTGCCGGTTCGATGAAAACCTCCTTTGCTGAAATTAAAACGGGCATCGACAGTGTCAACAGGACTGTCGAATCACTCAACCTGATCATTGCTGAGGCAAATATTGTATCGCTTGGGGTTACCGAGATCACCAGGGCAACAGAAGACCAGGCGAAGGCTACCACTACGCTTATGACCGGTATAGAATCTGTTTCAACCCTGACCAATGATAACCAGCAGCGGATGGAGGATATGGCTGCTCTTGCCGAGGAGACCAGTGCTTCAACCGAGGAGATTGCAAGCGCATCGGCAGAACTTGCTGATATGGCAGGGCGCAGCCGGAAGATGACTGAGAAGTTCCGCCTGAATTAACCGACGGATCTCCTTCATCACCTTTATCGACGCCTATGGCCATTCTTTCATGAGACCAGCAGAAAATAATTGCCACAATCCGGGAACGTCATGGACGATTTTGCAGAGCTGAAGCAGTTCATTGAACGGACACTGGGAATGCAGTGTTCAAATTACAAAGAGGATTACATCAGGCGCCGGCTCCTCTCACGGATGCGTTCAACAGGAAATGAAACATTCAAAGATTATCACCAGTACCTGCTGGCAAATCCCCATGAACTGGACAATCTGCGAAATGCGCTTACCATCAATGTCACGGAATTCTTCCGGGATAACGAGGTATATGAATGCATGAGAAAAGACATCCTGCCCTTGTTGTTCAGACAGCGGAAACAGCTGCGCATCTGGTGCGCCGGATGCTCCAGCGGTGAAGAACCGTATTCCCTTGCCATGATACTCTCCGATCTCATGCTTCAGAAACCCGGGATCTCTGCCCGTATCATCGCAACCGATATCGATCAAAATGTACTCGCAAAAGCAAAGGTTGGCATTTATACAAAAAAGGCGATGGTTAAATTATCTGAAGCACAGGTCCGACGCCATTTCACCGGCCTCCCTGACGGGAATTTTCAGGTGAAGCCCAGCCTGAAGGAAATGATACGCTTCCAGCCCCACGACCTGATGAGCGGGGTTCCGGTCTCCCGATGGCTTGACGTCATTATCTGCCGGAACGTCACGATTTACTTTACCGAAAAGCAGAAGGATGCACTGGCAAAAATGTTCCATGGTGCTTTGGTATCCGGGGGTTTTTACATTATGGGAAAGACGGAATACCTCGGTCGGACTTCAGAGAGTATGTTTGCTCCCTACGAGTCTCTCCAGAAAATCTTTGCAAAAAAAGATTAAAAAAAACAACAACATTACCGTGCTTTCTGGTTAACATCTTCCTTAGGGCCCCGATCGAATCCCTGCACCAGGTTCCGCAGCATCTCTTTTCGTGAGGCACGCAATTTCATCTGGTTATATACCGTGAAGAAATTTATACCGACGATCACGATTACCAGAAACAGGCTTACCCAGAGCATTACTCCCTGTACCGAAAGGAATGCAGCCCACAAAAGTCCTACAAACGAGATCAGGTAAAACATGATCCAGGTCCGGAGTTCGGGGATCTCCATAGGTATTCATATCAATTGATCACCTGATAAAATGTCCTGCAGAACCCGCCAGCCTGGGGATTGGTGTTCAAGCTGCCCTCCGATGGTTTAAAAACCAGATACCTCCACACAAGGGAAGGTATCCGGGACGGAGATCCATCGAACCATAAAAAGTTCTCCCGTGCCGGAAGCGAGAGGAATCACGGGAGCTTCAGAATAATTTCCTATCCCGACCTCTTTTTTTCTTTTTCTATATCGAGAATAATCTCGAGTTCAAGAGATTTCCCATAGGCTTCCTGCGCCTCTTTGCTCCTTCCCAGTTCATCGAGGCAAACACCTTTGATGTACCATGCAGCGGCGTCATTTCCATTCAGTGCAAGTGCCCGTGTACAGGCAGATACCGCCTCTTCATATCGTTCTAAATTATAAAGCGCATGTCCCTTTTTAGACCACGCACCAGCAAAGTTCTGGTTGAGGGTAATTGCACGCTCGCAGTCCGCAAGAGCCTCGGCATTTCTTCCGGTCTCGATAAATACCGATGCACGGAGATACCAGGCTTCGGGATTGGCGGGATCGGACGACAGTGCCTTATCATACAAGGCAAGCGCCTCCCTCCATTTTGTCCGGAGGGCGTATGCATACCCTTTCTTCAATAACACTTCAGATTCCCTGGATGTCACAAATATCTACCCCGTAATTCTGATGCACATATCGTTTTTTTAGATCTCTGTATCGCCATCGATTGCCGATTTTTCAATCAGATCGCCAAAAATCTTTTTCAATGCCCCGTATTCATATGCCGCTTTTTTTTCCCGGGCTTCCAGCAGGTGTTTCGGGGATTCCCAGACAAACCAGTCTTTCATCGACATATACGAGAGAAAATGGTCTGTCATCTTCACGCCGGTCTTGTAGATCTCATGGAAATAATCAAGATTGGGTTCTGCATTCCAGTCAATGTTCTGCAGGTACTTTTCCATGATCTCAAGCATGGTGTCACCAAAGATCCTGGACTGGTACCAGGAGGTATGTGTCCAGCGCGTAGTGAGCATTTCCTTTACCTCAAGGTGGTTGAACTTCTTCATCTGGGGAATGTTGACAACCGGCATCAGCTGATCTGCCGGGAGGGTCTTTGCAAGGTACTGGTCACGGGCATAAAACATGGATTTGCTCAGCACAAAATAACGCCGGGGGATGACAGATTCATACTCCATCATGGCGTCCATGTCCAACTTTCCTTCCTTCATAAGATAGTAGAGCTGGGTCTTTCTTAAAGGGGGCATCCGGTGATAAACGCTGGCGTTGGTGATCGGATTCCAGGGAAGCTCGTTGATTTCGTCGTTAACATTGGAATAGAGGATGCCAAGCATCCGGATAAGTTTTATGACCGGGAGTTTCTTCTCTTTTTTTGCTTCATCCTTGAGAGCATCGATATAGATCTGGTGAATTCCCTGGTACATTGAATCTCCTGTGAAGGAGCAGACCTGGTAGTGCGATTTTTTTGCTGCCGATCCCTTGATGAGGAGGTGCACGCAATGACGTGCTATGAGAAAATCTTTTAAAAGGCCGATATAGTGGGAGGGGAGAAGAATAATATTTCTCTCCACGTTGTAGGTATACATATCCACCAGCGTCCCGTTCGGGTCTGCTTCGGGATTTCGTATGAGAGAGATTTCCGTGTCAAGGAGATCTTCTGTCTGGTTGATGAGGAGTCGTACAGGTTTTGATAATGGCATTTCAGTCTTCATTTTGCTCATCCAAAAACTGTACCTTAACCTGAAAGGTTCGTTCCGGTTCAATGTGCGGGATTCACCTTAATATATGTGATGAAAGGTGCCGGCTCCGTGAAATCGCGTCGATGAAAACGGCTTTGCCAGTCATGGTTTTTTTTAAAGACTCTTCATTTTCTCTGGCAGCGGGGCGGGATAAACATCGCAGCACTACCAATGGTAACAAATCACCAATACTGATTTTTCCCTGATTTGAAAAAACCGGGATCTATTCAATATATTTATCTGTTTGTCATCGTAACAGGAAATGAGATGCGTTATGGCTGACATGCTCACCGATCTGCTCATTTACATTGCCATCGGGATTATGACCTTTTCAATAGGTGCAATTCTCGGGTACCAGATCCTTTTAGTGTACTATAAGAAGCGGTTCATGGTAATCGCCAAGCAGTGTTTCGATGCCGGTTCAGTAATCCCGATCATCGATGAACTCGGCAGGGAGACCTGATAAAGGGGAAAAAGACAGATGGTTGACGTAGGAAGTTACACCCTGATCAGTATCACCTGCTTCTGTTTCGGATTAATCGTCAGTTTCCAGCTTGCACATATCCACTACTGTCGAAAACTCACTATTCTTATGAAAAGATCCATCTCGACAAAAACAATCGCCCCTGTGCTTGTAGAATACGAAGCAGGCATTTCCAGGAAATAATTTTTTTGGCCGGAAAGGATGCATTTTTTTTAGACATCTTAAAGAGATTCATAGAAATTTTGTGAGGGGCTCCCGCCTCAGGGCCTCTCCGAGGCACGGCGGGTCAGAAAATTTTTTGGAGTTTTGTTGAAAATTTACCAGTTATGTTAACGGATCCGCCGCGGGGGCGTCTTT
>Ga0105098_10000375_pt1 | contig 14962 bp, 8 predicted proteins | sample PPLLak21cMay2015_FD_79137 | JGI IMG/M metagenome (GOLD analysis project Ga0105098, IMG submission 79137) | Freshwater sediment microbial communities from Prairie Pothole Lake near Jamestown, North Dakota, USA - PPLs Lake P7 Core (1) Depth... | ecosystem: Environmental > Aquatic > Freshwater >... | reverse complement strand
GTTAGGAATGGTGCTTGACATTTGGTGGAAAGAATCGGCATCTACACCTGAAATACTCATTGGTAGCGACACACGTGAATCCAGTGAAAGAATCAAGCAACGTCTTGTGGTGGGATTAACACGCGGGGGCGTAAAAGTTATCGATGCAGGCATTTTAACCACACCGGCTATCTCTTTTTTGATCCTTCACACAGGAGGGTTCTGTGGGGGCATTTCGATTTCCGGATCTCATTTACCTGTCATTGAAAATGGCATCAAGATATTTGATAGATCCGGAGCCAAAATTGATGACGCCACCGAATTGTGTATTGATGAACTTTTTTCGGGCTGTCTTCCCAATCAGGTAAACTCTTTGCCGGCTCGAGTCATCAAGATGCATCATCTTGCGGACGCCTATATCGATGAACTGGTCGCGGAATATCCATCTCTCAAGTTGGACAAAAGGGTTGCCATTGATTATGCTAATGGCGCTGCCTCGATCATTGGGGGAAAAGTATTTGCCCGAATAGGTATAAAGCCGCTCTCGGTGAATATTTCGCCCAATGGCACGAACATTAACCTAAGGTCTGGCTCTGAATATGTCAGACACTCACCGAAGGAGTTCGCTCGAGAGTTTGGGCGATATGGCTGTGAGATTGGCATTGCTTTCGATGGTGATGGAGATCGGGTGGCATTTATCGACCGGAATGGGAAATTCTTTGACGGCGATATGATCCTTGCCATGCTGGCGCTTGATCTGAAACGGACCGAAAAGCTGAGAAACAATACTGTTGTTATCACTCAAATGAGCAATACAGGCCTCGAACATCATTTGAGGAACCACGACATAAATATCAAGATAGTGAGAAATGGAGATAAATATATTACAGAGGCCCTGCTCAAGGATGATCTGATTTTAGGCGGTGAACAGATAGGCCATGTTATTATCCGAACCAGCAGGAAAAGAATAACGGGCGATGGCTTGCGCACCGCTCTATGGATCCTAAATAAACTTGGGAACTCTTCCGTCTCAGACATAAGTGATCTAATGGGTGGACTAAGAAAATGGCCACAAGTGAATACCTCAGCCTATCTGAGCAAACGAACCACGCTTTTGGCACATCAGATCCCGGGCTTGCCAGACTTGCTTGAGAGGGTCAAACAACAGGTTCCTGACCTGTCCCGTTTGGAGTGTCGTCCCGCCAGTACGGAACCATCCTATCGGGTCATGTTGGAGGCAGAAGAAACCCCGGTTCATATTCTCGCCGATATGGCGCGGCAAGTGGCCAAACATCTCCAGCATGAGCTGGAATGCCTGGGCAACCCCATTCAAGTATTAGATTGTGTGGATGGAGGGCACATCCAGTCGGTCTATTAAATTCCTAGCGTCTTAAAGATCTTGTCGAATAGAGGCTGCACCCATTCAGCGGGAATCTTGTATTTCTCTATCCATTGCTTCAAGTGGATCTTCTTGATGGCGGTATTGACAGACTTGTCACATCGTTCCAACCTTCGAGAGATCCGGTCGACGGCCGAGACATACGTGTTGAAGTAAATACCCGAAAAACGATAGTAATAGGCAATGCCCAGGACATAATGCTCGGTAGCCCTTAAGACCTCCTCCATGGATGCTTTTTGCCCATCCATCTGGTCGAAGATCATGGCGCCTCTCAGCAATTCGATCTGTCCCATGAGTTTGTAATAGGCATCCACCGCGTCCGCCTCCGGGAGTTCGTCCAGCCCTGAGCCAGGTTTGATCTTATAGGCAGAGGGAATCATATTTTCGGTCGTATCTAGCTCTCTCGACGCCTGCTGATACTGATGTGCCCGTGCGTACAGCACTGCCAGGTCCTGTCTGCTATCCAGCTCCTCTATAAAATAATCATATTTCCGGGCGTTTGTTATGGCTTGGCTGTAATAATCGACTGCGTTGTCCAAAATTGAAATTTTTTCATCATCGTCGGCGTTGCCAGCCGCGCGCAACATGTACAGACAGCGATAGCAGGACCCCATTTCATTCAGGGCAAATACAGAACGAATCGTCTCCTGAACCGACTCCCTAAAAATGCGGATGGCATTTGCAAGATCCTCAATGGCTAAGTTGGTATGTTCCACGGCCTGTTCGAGGCTCAGCCGGTTTTCATCTCTGGCCTCAGCCATGCTCCTGTAGATCATGGCGCGTGTCAAATATGCCAGTCCACGTCCTCGTTTCACATCCATGGTGTTGAAGATATCGTAGGCCCTGTTGACACTATCAAGCGCCAGCTGGGAATTGCCGAAGCGATGTTGCATGCTTGCCAGCGAGATCAGACTTAATGCCAGGCGGTACCTTGCCTTTTCCCCCTCGCTCTCCCTCTTGTCAAGTCCTTCCCTGATCTTTCGTTTGGCGGCCGGTTGGTCCCACAACACAGCGTGGATGCGTCCAACATTGTCCAGTGAGGTGGCTTCTTCTTCCGCCAGCCCCGCCACCTTGAAATAGTCAATGGCCTCTAAGAGTTGCGTGAGGGCGGCGTTGTACTTACCAAAATACATCCAGGAGGTGTAACCCAGATTATTAAGAGTCCTGCCTTTTATGAAGCAAATGCGTTTCAATTCAGATTCACTGTGGTTCTGATTGTTTGCGCGCAGGTCTTCCAGGCTGTAGTTCTCAAGGCGGGCCAGGTTTTCCTGATAAATTTGGGCCGCCTCTTTTACTCTTCCCAAATACATAAGCGATTGCGCCTGCCAGATCTTTAATTCAGAGAACGAAAGACAGTATTTGTCCGGGTTCTTCCTAAAGGTTTCTTCTGCCCAGGTCGCATCTTCGGCTACCCGTATTGCCTCTTTGTGACGTGCCCGGAACGAAAGGCGCCGGACCCACATCATGGCGCTATCGATGCTGAATTGGTCCCAAAGATTGGGCATGAGGCGTTTGATATTTGCTTCGTCAATCACGCTTCGGGCAGAACTGCTTGCTTTCTCAGGATCTGCATTGACAGAAAACTGGGCCATGCTGTCCCCCAGCCGCATCTCGTAGCCGGGCCTGACGGAACGGAAGGCAGCCTCCGCTTCCTGCAGGTACCATCTATAGCCATCTTCGGGATTCGCTCTGAGCCGGTAGAACAGCGATTCGACCAGCAGGTCTATAACCAGATTGTCACGCCGTTCCCCCATTTGATCCTGTGCGAGCTGTACATCCTTGGATTTGAGCTCGGAGAGGCGCTTGTCGATCTCCTTCTCATACCACTCAACGATTTTCCCTGACGCCTCACCGGCTTCAACTGGCAACAAAAGCGCCGCATCACAGATCTCGTACATCGCATCGTGCAGAAAATAGGTGGGGCGCCAGCTCTGGAAATCTTGGGAGCCTGTAAAAATATGCCTGGTTTTTACAAATGGTAGGCCTGCCATTCTTTCCAGCTCTCGCTGCAAGACTGCGAGATCTTCGTCGTTACGCTTCAGGAGATCGAGCAGTTCCGGAAAAAGCCCATTCCTTGCCAGCGCCAAATATTCCAGTAACCTCTTCCTTTCCGGTTTGCCAGAATTCATATAGGCATCGATCAACTTCCTGCCGACCTCGGACATATTGTCTTTTTTCTTTAGCGCCTCGCGCACCTCATTGAGCCTTCCTGTTTCGAGGATTGTCTGCAGAGCAATATCCAGCAGGAGCGGGTTGGATCCGGTACTGCTGGATAAAAGTTTCTTTACATCAGGAGACAGAATCTTTGCAAGAGGCGGGTATTTCGCCTGCTGAAATTCAAAGAAGTCCTGTACTTCTTCGTTACTGAGGGTGGAAAGATCCCTGACCTCAAAGTGAATGGATCCCAGTGATCGAGGGCGGTCCGTTTTGTCAATGGCAAGATGCAGGCGATTTTCAAACTTCCCCTCGGGCCTTCCAAACAACAGGATGGTTGCCCTCGGCAGGCGCGAGATTTGAAAGAGGAGCCAGCCCATGACCGAGGCTGTGTCTTCCGGCTGACCCAGTTCGCCCAAGCGGGCCTGGGTAGGGTCCTGGGCGCTTTGAATCCGTTCCACGGCATCGAACACCCAGACGAGCTGTTTCTCACCTGCAATTCCACAGATCTCCTTTGAAAACGTCTCCTCTACCTTCTTGCGCTGCTCTTCGAGCGGAGGGCCGCCGGTGCCACCCTGTGATAACTTCACATACACAGCCCGCTGGTCAGAATAATCCTTAAAGTCCACGTTCGGGTGGTCCGAAAAGGCGTGGATGAGTAATTGCTCGATGCCGCGGTTGTTGTTGGTATCCGGGTCATACAGGTCGAGGATCCCGGACCAGAAGATGCCATCCCTGTTTCCGGGCCGATAGCCGCCCTGACTCCCCAGCCGGGTGCCGAGATCGCGCGCCAGAAAGGTCTTGCCCGCCCCACCCAGGGCTTTGACATAAAAGATGTTGACGCCGTTTTCTTCTGCCTCTTTTTGCGCCAGGATGGCAGCGTGGATTTCATCGGCCAGTCTGCGATTGATCCATGATTGGGGCTGAGTCATGGCTACACCTCCATCTCGGCTTGATAGCCGAGAAACATTTGCGTGATTTTTTTGAACGTCTTATCGCCGATCAACGAAACAAGCTCATCTCTTAACTCGCTGCTGTTCAAACCCGACTCCCACACGCTCAATACCTGTTCCCAGTTCGCACCGTTCCAGGAATCTCGCATGCGCCTGATCCAGCGAATGCAGAGATCGCCGCGTTTTGCCTGGCTTAATTTACGGTTTCTCTGTGCCTGGTGGTATACGGCGCTGACGATCAACCGTGGAAGAAACGCAGCGCCTTTGGCTTCTTCCTCGAAGTACTCTGCCGCGATCCCCTGGGCTTCATCATAATGCTTTGGGTTGGATAAACGATAATCCAGGGCCAGCAGACGGCGTACCGCATCATCGGTAAAACGATAGGCGCCCAGGTCCGCGTCATATTGGATCATGCCTCTGAGGGTCAATTCATTGACATGATCGTGATATTGGCTCAAAAGACCATCATCCTCGCTTTGATCTTCCCTCCTGATCTTGCGAAGAACATAGATATTAAAAGCTGGCACCAGGCTGGCAATTCGAGCAATTTCCCTTACCTCTGCTTTGAGACCCTTCAAAAAATAGTCCGTCGCCTCACGGGAGATTTCCTTTTCCGTCCACTGTGGTTCTTTCATATGTACAGAGAGCATTTTCGGTTGGCCGAACGTGAGGCGATAAGCCACATTCGGGTCGAATTCGGTTCCCTCCAGCATTTGCTTCACTTCATCCAGACTTAATGAGGCCAGATGGTAGTTGCACTGCCGGAACCGCACATCATATTCCTGCCATTGCTTCAACTCGATCTGGCTGCCCGCCAGGATCAACGTATCCCCGCGCTCGATCAGGGGCAGAATGGCCTTGTTCTCGAAATCGAAAAAGTCTTCCCCGGTCACAGCCTCCAACAGGACTTCAAGATTATCCAGGATCACAACTTTCTGTTGGGTTGGTAGAGCCTGGACGGCGCCGAGAATCAGCGTCGGCAGTTCGGCGAAGTTATGTTTCTCAATGGTCCAAAAACCGGCAATCCCCACATCGGGCTCGCCCGCTAACTGCTTTTCTGCTTCTTTCAGGAAAATGGTCTTGCCTGCCCCCTGGCTTCCCCAAAAGACAAACAACAAGGGGGGGATTGGCTTGTCAGGGGTTATTGGCTTGCCCATACTGCTCATTGCCTCGGAGATTTCGTTGAGTAGTGTTTGGCGGGACGCCAACCGTTCTGTGTGAAATAAAGTCTTGGGCATGTTAGCCCTCCTCATTCCCACTTTCGGGCTCCAGCAGGCGATAGCCCTGGTCATGTTGGGTCTCAACCCAGGCAGGATCGATCTTGTTCTTGTCTTTGAGCTCGCTTTTCAGACGCCGTATCGATTCGCGCAGGGCGGCTTCGGTCACCCCTTCACTGCGTACATCCGGCCAGCCTGTCCGGATCAGCTCTTCCTTCGTGCAGGTCTGGCCGTCTGCGTCGACAAGGCTCCTGAGCAATGCCCTGGATCGTTTGGATAATTTCAGCGGCTTATTGTTGAAATACACATCAATGCCAATCGCAAAGAAGGTCTCGGCCCTTCCAGCTGCTCCCAGGATCAGGTTCCTACCGGTGGTCAACCAATCGAGCTGGACTCTATCCCAGGTGCGGGACTCGATCTTGAGCGGCACGGGTTCATTCTGGCAGTGCTCCATGAACAACCTGTGTGCCAGCCAGATCACCGCCCGCGGATTGCCTTCCGCAAGCCTGACGATCTCGTCGTCGATGGGCACTGTTCTCCCCTTTGACTCATATAAGAGGCCGAGCGCCTGGTTTGGGTTTGACTGGTTTATGGAATAATAGATCATCCTTCGTTTGATGAGTTCCTTCAGTTCTTTTTCCTCCCAGTGGATCTCCTGGAATTCGCATCTCCCCAGTGATCTGCCCTGCCTCATAAGTTTGCTTTGCAGGCTTTTGAGTAAGAAGAGCCGGAAGCTCACCTTGTCTGATGGCAAAGCCATCAGTTGAGCCAGCACGTCGATCATTTTCGACAGAGCTTCCTCGCCGACCTCGGGGTCAAGGTCCAACAGGCATAGCGCCCGCTGGTATCCTGCTTCCTTTTCCAGCAGTTTACCCAATCTGAGAAATATTGCTGCCGATTCCTGCAGATCTTTGATCTCCGGACCGTATTTTGCCTGTAGATCCGTGATTTTCAGGGCATGCTGAAAGATCTGCTGCGAGACAAATAACTGAATGTCATTCACATCATGTGAGTGTGTCAGAGCCTCCAGAAAGTCGCTCGTTTCGTAGGGGATTGCCAAGGTGCTGGTTCTTCGGGCAGGAGCGCATCGCGAGGAAATAAATTGCTTCAATGCAGTCTTCCCGCTTCCCTCCACGCCGAAGAACAGCCAGTTCTTATTGCTGGACATGATCTCATTGGAGATGAGTGAAAAGCCTTTGAATGGGACGTAGTATTTCACCAGTTCTTCTTCATTTTCGGCCAGATAGTGCTTGAACGGGTTCGCAGACAGGTTGTTCCTGGTGAGCCACTCGGTCATGGCAGGGTTCTCTTCCTTACCTGACTCCCGGCTGAGTTCGCGGTTGATGATTTCTGGCTTATCGCTTACCCCTCCATCACTGCTTTTTGACGCGCTCAGTTTCAGGATGGTATCCAGCAGGTTTCTGCGCAGAAGCCCTTCAAAATCCTTGGACAAAAAAGACCGCGTGATGACGTGGTGTTTTCCCGTCGAGCCGCAGTCATCCATGAACTTTACAACTCTCCTGTATTGTTCGATCTCTCTTGCGCTAAGACTTGTTATCGAAAACTCATCCTTTTTCTGATAAACCATGATCAACGGTTTGCCGGATGTGCTCTGGCGGTTGCGTAGAAAGGCTCGTTCGAACTCCTCCTGGGTACCGGAAATATACTTGCTTTCACTTTTTCGGCGCGTTCCCGGAGGGGAACCAAACCTCTTCCAGAGGATGAAGACAAAAATATCGCTCTCTTCGATCGGAAAGCGATCCAGGATGATGTCGTTTGGCAGCCCCACTCCTGGGGGTACTTGTTCCCAGCCGATTGCCCGCAGAGGAGGGACCGAAACATCGGGATAATTGTCGTTAATAATTCTCAGGATATCCTGGATATCCTGAATGACCCTGTAGGCGATCTCTCGTTCGGCAGTGACATCACCCGGGCATCCGAGAAATATCTTTATTTGAGCAGCCATGATATGGCTCCCTCCTGACAATGAAGCAACACTTCTTAAACCATCAAGGTGTTGCAAACAAACCAGCAGGCATTATTGTTGATGAGCTATCTTCATCGCCCTTTTTTGTGTTTGGAAAAGATGAAGTAGTTTTTTATCGTTTCTTTCTCCCAGGATTTGGTCTCTCAGCTCGTACAAATCGTAAACGCTTGGGACGAGTGATTTTGTAACAACTTGCCTGTTTTCTTCAGAAAACCTTTCGATCAGATAGGCCTGCATACCCACATCCAGGGCGGCTTTTACAAACGGCCGGCGGTCGTCCACAAAAAGAGTATGACTGATTTCAACGTTTGCTTTTTTGCTTGCATATCTATAGATCTCAGGTTCCGGTTTCATGTACTGATCTGGTATCTCAAATGACAGAAAGGTGTACTTGTACTCAAAATAATCTCGCAGCTTAAGATCGTTGATTATTCTCACAGCTAACGGAAAGGCATTCGATATTAATCCCAGCTTATAGCCTTCGGACTGCAGTTCAGGTAATACGGTATGAACATCTTCAAAGCATTCGAAAGAGTCAGGGTTCGAATAGATATCAGCCAATTGCTCTATGAGAAACTTGTGGTTATGAGGAAGACCGAGATTTTTCAGTAAATCCTGGAAAAAGCCTTGCCAGTAAACTGTTTCCTGCGAATGGTTCGTGACATTCTTAATCTCTCGATTGCTCCATTCTGCCCGAAAAGCAGCCATATACTCGTTGACTTCCAGTGGTTGTCTTCTGATTTCGCCTAATGTTTCACAAATCTTCTGCAATTTATCGAGCTTTATGTGGACCAGTGTATCGCCAAGGTCAAAAAATATAACTTCAATAATAGAAGATAACATAGTCGCTCCTTTCTGAGAAGCTCACCTGACCGATGTGGAGAATGCCTGACGATTGTTTTATGAGTCGTTTACTAAACAGGCAAGTTCAAGGATGTCTTTGAAGTCTTGATACCAAGTTGTAGAAAATTGGGGATTTTCTTTTTCAAAGCTTGCGAGATCCTTTTCGCGTAGAACATTTAAGTCTTCTCTGGACAAAAATTTTAAATCATTATAGATTTTTATCACTAAGGCTCTATGACTAGCCAGCTCTGGTTTAAAAGCCGGAAATATATGTTGACCTGTTTTTTCATTTCGCTTTCTAAATAACCCAAAGTAAGCTGTGGCTAGCACATAATTTTCTATAGCTTTATGCCGGTCACTTTTAAAATACATTTCTCCCCAAAGGGCATATAGCTTGCCTATTTGTTGCCAATATTCTTCCGTGTACGTTTCAATACTTGCTTTGGAAAAGTTTGGATCCTTAATATCATATTTTTGGGGAATGTTCGATAATGCGGTTTCGATTAGATTTTCGATTCGGGAAAGATGTCCGCCCGTAAGGAACCATGCACGAGCTAAATCTTCACACGAATCCAAAATATAAAGCCTATATTTCCATTCGTCCTCGCTCCTAACCGTAGCTAGACAAATGAAAATATTTTTAATATACATTTCTATTTTCTCGTCCCGATTGCTTTCTAAATCAGCAGTACTTATATTGTCAACTAAATATTGCAAACTTTCCCTAATATGCTCCTCTACATTTTCTGTCAACTGATGACTCTCATCATCTTTCCCCATATTCTTAAATATTTTGGCTTGCTCTCTGGCGACACATGCCAACTCGTTGCAGACCTGGAACAGACGTAATTTTTCTTGGGCCAATTCAAATTTGTCTTTCGCTGCAACCAAAACATCTTCCGCCTTTTCAAGTAAGTCCAGGTTTTCTTTGAATGATTTAGTCTGATTTATCTCGCTAGTGTAATCTAAGGAACCTAGCCTTCTCAAAGCGCGTCCTTGGGTTAGTAGGGCTAAGCCTATACGTCTTGATCCCTGCTTCGTCTTCTTATAGTATTCTTGAAACAAAAAAAGCGCCTCTTTGCTAAAATTCAAAGCACGATTAGGTTGGCCAGCGTCTAAATATGCAACTGCCATTGAATCTAAACTTAGCGGGAGTCGGGCCTCATCTTTGACACGAAGTTGTCTTCCATTGTCAATAATAATTTCTGCATAAGTAGAATAGCCTAACTGCGAACAGACTCGCCCAAAATTATCATAGGCCGTTGCAATTTCACTTACCAAGCCGATTTTAGAACGCAAAAAATAACCAATAGCAGCGATAAATTCTTCTCCAGCTCTTTCCAGACTGCCAAAATCCACCCAATGCATATAACCTATATGGTTATGAGTTCGTCCGATAGCCTCACACCACGTCGCGTAATCATCGTCGCTTTCTGAAGGTGGTTTCTTCTCTACGTCATTTGTAATCCTCTCCAAAATTTCACGGGCTTTTGCAGTATCGCCCGTATACATTAAGGCATGGGCATACCAGACATCTAACAGTGCCAGTTTTGGGATATCGCCATAATCCTCTACCTTTGCTCGATACTCTTTGGCTACTAGTTGTGCTAAAGGGTAGTCGTTTAGATCTTCAACAATGGATTTGACGGTTCTTATCACTGTATTGACATTCGGTTTTGTCATAGGTTTTGAAAAATCTATTTTCAGCTTTGCGATTACACTATCCAGTGAATGTGCCTCGAAGATATCAGCAATATTCGGTTTTAAAGCATTAATCAGTAATCGCCAGCTTTGATCAATTTCATTTGGGTCCGAAAAATCAACCTCTACCAGGTGACTTATCCGAGGTGGAACATCGCATTCTTCTCTTAGAAGCGGGATAATCCTGCGATCTCTACCAACTGGATCGATATACTGAAACAACGCCACTTCATACTCGTCCCACTCATCACCTTCAGAAATGTAAGATTTCGATAAAATAATTAATGCTTTTCGGCTACTTTTAACACCAGCTTCGATTGCCTGAGCACGATTACCTCCCACGTAATCTTTTATATCAAAAACCTCGATGTTTGACGCTTCTAGCCTTGGTAGAAGATCTTTCTTTACCCAATCCGAATCTTTGGAACTGTACGAGATGTAAACATCATACTGGTATGGGCCAATACTATTCACACCACTCTTTGACTGATAGTTGTTAGTATGATTGTTTGGCATAGGTACTCCTAATCAGAACGTCTTATTTGTTCAACCAAGCGTTCTACCTGCGTCAGAAATTCATCGTCATTAGTCATATCAAGCCACAACTTAGCTCTTACACGAAGAGAAGGAGTACAATTCTCGCGTAGAATCGCTAAAAATCGAATACTTCCGGTTTCCAAGCTTAAATATTGAGCGAGAATATTTTCAAATTTAGTAAATTCACTCTCCAGATAACGGGGCGTAAAAACTCCAACTGTGTATTTGCTGTTGTTCACAGCTTTTTCCATTTCACTAATTAGATCGGCCCCCAATTCAAAATCGTTGAAATCTGTGCAAACCTTGACCCCCATCTGCTTGAGTTGTGGCAGTAACGTCTGTCGCACCCAATCTTTGTCTGGGTCTTGCTGCCGATAAGAAATAAAAACATCATATTTGTATTTTCTTGGCATAGTTGCAACTTCGAATCTACAGCCTTTGCCGTGTTGATAGATCAAGAACATTTAGAGCGACTATATGTTCCTCGAATTTAGTTTCAGCTGGTCTTAGTATCGTGATTATTGTATTCGAAATCTCTTGTAGGCTGATTCTTTGTTCGCTTTCAATCATAATATTGAAAACCTTTTCCTCGGTGCTTGAATTCCATGTCAAGACCCTCTTTAAATGGCTTGATTTCATTCTTCTTTCAACCTTTTTTTTAACTTGTTGGATTTCCTCTTTAGAGAATATTCTGTTCATATGTATCGATACTCTTATTTGTGGATATTTATCAAAGGACTCTACGCTATCTTTCAAGGATTTTTCCCCCAACTTTAGCTTCTTGAAGATTAAGGCAGTTGCAAACAGAGGATCTGCGGCACCGTGATAGCCATCGTTGATGATTATGTTGCCGACCTGTTCGGATCCTAACAAATAGCCATTTTTCCAAATTATTTCTTCAAGGTTTTTATCTCCATTTTTGGACACGACTGCTTTTATTCCTCGTGCCCTTAAGCTCTCTTCCAGACCCGAGTTTGCATTCTCAGTAATAACAACTGTTCTAGTCGGTAGATGACCATTGATCATCTGTTGGGTCGCTAAAACATATAAAAGGTCGTCGCCATTGTAAAAGTTGCCTTCCTTATCTACGACTACTATTCGATCTCCATCGCCGTCAAAGGCAATGCCATAATCAGCGTTTTTGTTTCTTACAAGTTTAATGAGACTCGTCGGATCTTCTCGGACGTGCTCAGAGCCACAATTCTCGTTGATTCCTCTTTTGCTGGATCGATTTATATTGCGTGCAATTACCGACGCTCTCAAATTCCTTAATAGTATCGGTGCTGTCATTGAAACTGCACCATTTGAACAGTCAACGACTATTTTCATTCCTTCCAAGCTTGTATTTCCTAACATTTTGGCATGATCATGAATGTAGTTTTGTACAAACAAGGTTGGTGCGCACACGCCCTCACGCTTTGATATGTTACATGGTGTCAACTTTGCTTCTTCAATTAGGTCTTCAAATAGTTCCCCAGGATTTAACTGACACCGCAGTCCATTCGAATTTACAAGTTTGATCCCATTGTATTGTATAGGATTGTGCGAAGCGGAAACAATAATGCCAAGGCTTGCGGAGTAATGTTTTACTGAGTATGCTATTACTGGTGTAGGTGCAATTCCCAGATCCCATACAGGAATGTCATATTTGGATAGACGGGCCTTCAGTTGATTGACGAACTCCAGCCCTGAGGGTCTTGTATCTCTTCCAATAAACACAAGCGGATCTTCACTTTTTTTCTGGATAAACCTTCCTAAAATCAGGCCGATTTGTGCCATCCCCTCCGGTGTAAATGGCCATTCGTCCACAATTCCCCGGATGCCATCGGAACCAAAGATAATCTTCGATGACTTATTTTGTGCTTCGGCGCTCATCAATGCATTACCTATCCTTGGAAAATCAAATCACACACTTTTTGAATCCAGCCTTAATGTTAGAGTTCATTATACAACTTTCTAAGGCGAACATTTAGTATGATTTCTTCCCAACACAAAACGCTCTCCAGGCTTGGGAGAGAGTTTCGTGTATGATTTCAGTGCCGACTGTGGGAAGCGAATCCACATTTCTGGAGAAAGCGCGATCTTAAGTAGTGTGTATCTGCCTATCCCGCCACTTCTTTGTGATTATTTACACTCTTGATCCATTGCATATAAAATGGGATTTTTCGATTATTCCACTCATTCTGGAAAGCGATCATATACTCATTTATTTCCAGTGGTTGTCTTCTGATTCTGCCTAATGTTTCACAAAATAGCTTCTAATATCTTGAGTTTCATGCAGACCAATATATATCCCCAAGATCAAAGAAAATCACCTGAATACAGGAATAGCCCTCCTGGAAATCGGACAATGTATCTCTTCAACCAGAACCAAGAGCCGGCAAATCACACACCTTTTCCACAGTTTTTTACCCGTGACTATAGCGAATTTGCTGTGCAACTTATTGTATAGCCGAGTACAGGTAATTAATCGATTCTGCTCCACACAAAAACGCCCTCCAAGCCTGGGAGAGCGTTTCGTGTATAATGCCGAAGGTGGGAATCGAACCCACATTCCCGAGGGAACACGATTTTGAGTCGTGCGCGTCTGCCTATTCCGCCACTTCGGCTAAATTATCGCAGACCCCGCCTCAGCGGGGCGCCCCAAAGTATACCACTCCCAACCGGTAGTGCAAGATGTCATCTCGCACTACAGATCAGGAAAACATGAAACTAGGAATCATCGGATTACCCCAATCAGGAAAGACTACCATTTTCAACGCCTTGACGCGTGGCGACACGCCGACTACCGCCTCGGCCGGCCGCTTCGAAGTCCATACGGCGGTGGTGGAGGTCCCCGACCCGCGCGTGACCCGGCTCTCGGAGATGTTCAAGCCGAAGAAGACAATCTACGCCAAAGTGACCTACGCGGACATCGCCGGTCTGGAAAGCGGCGCCGCCAAGAGTGGGATCTCCGGCCAACTGCTGAACCAGTTGACCCAGATGGATGGTTTCATTCTGGTGACGCGCGGTTTCGAGGACGACAGCGTCCTCCACACGATGGGAAGTATCGACCCTGCCCGGGATGCAGATGTCATGCTCAGCGAACTGCTATTGAATGATCTGATTTCGGTCGAACGGAAACTCGAGCGCCTGACGGAGGAACGTAAAAAGGGCGGCACCGACAAGGTTGACAATGAACGTCAGACCGCGCTCTTCCAGCGTCTGCGTGAGGTGCTTTCTGAGAATACCCCTCTGCGGAAGGTGGAAGTCTCGGCGGAGGAGGGTAAAATCCTTGCCAGTTTTGGCTTGCTGACGCGTAAACCGGTCTTGATCGTCTTCAACATGGGCGAGGGGCAGACCGCGCCCGTTTGGGAGTTCGAGACGCCCTCCGTGGCTTTGCAGGGCAAGCTCGAAATGGAGATCGCCCAACTCTCGCCGGAGGATGCCTCCGTGTTCATGCAGGAGTACGGGATCGAAGAACTGAGTTTGAACAAGATGATCCGGCTCTCGTACGACTTGCTGCAGGTGCAGTCCTTTTTCACGGTCGGTGAAGACGAGGTCCGCGCCTGGGAGACGCGCCGCGGCGCCTCCGCGCAGGAAGCTGCGGGTGAGATCCACACCGACCTCCAGCGCGGATTCGTTCGGGCGGAGGTGGTGGCGTACGACGAGCTGATCAGCCTCGGGGGTATGAATGAAGCGAAGTCCAAAGGCCGGCTGAGACTGGAAGGTAAGGAATACGTGGTTAAAGACGGCGATATTGTGCACATCCGATCCAGTTTGTAAACCCGTCATTGCGAGCCCGCTGGGCGAAACAATCTCATTTACTGTAACTGAGATTGCTTCTCGAAGACTCGCAATGACAGGAATCTTAGAGGAGAGAATGATTTATGGCGTACTCGGTAAAAAGTTACTCCGTCAAAAAATGGGACCTGGGCGAACTGTTCTCCGGCTACAACAGTCCGGAACTCCAGGCCGCGTTCGATAATGTGGAAGAGCAGGTCACCTCATTCGAAGGCGTGCGCGGCAAACTCAATGCCGACGTGGATGCCGGGACGTTTCTCGACGTCGTGCGCGCCTCAGAAGAGATCCTGCGCATCGTGAATAAAGTCTATGCATTTGCGGGACTCTCCTTTGCAGCCGACACACAGGACCAGAACGCGCAAAGCCTGGTGGGACGTGTCCAGCAGTTCGTCGCCGAGATCCAGAACCG
>Ga0105098_10000374_pt1 | contig 15027 bp, 13 predicted proteins | sample PPLLak21cMay2015_FD_79137 | JGI IMG/M metagenome (GOLD analysis project Ga0105098, IMG submission 79137) | Freshwater sediment microbial communities from Prairie Pothole Lake near Jamestown, North Dakota, USA - PPLs Lake P7 Core (1) Depth... | ecosystem: Environmental > Aquatic > Freshwater >... | reverse complement strand
TGGAGGGGCGTACACTTGCACCTGAACGTGAAGCGTTCAGCTTCAAGTGCAGGTGTCGAGACCACAAGTTCCAGAATATTTTTCGTTTTCCTGTAACCTGTTGGTCTCGATATGTGGCGCTGATTCAGATGAAATTGAGATAAACACTCGGCCTACTCAATTGACGGCGCCACTACTCGACCAACGTGTTACTTTGTCTCGACCACGCCAGTCGTGACAACATCGCCGGCATCCAGCCCGGAAGTAATTTCTGCTTTCGTCAGGTCTTGCAGGCCGACTTCCACCACGCGCAGTCGCAGCTTGCCGTTTTCCATCACGAACAGGGTGTATTTGTCCTCGTCGATTTTATGGAGCGCTTCCACGGGAACAAGCACGGCGCCCTCCGCCCGCCCGCCGATCACATCCACGGCAGCCGAGGAACCCGCCGGAAGCTCGTAGGGAATCGTCTCGTTCAGGCGGGCAGTGATATGCACGAGTGCCGAATTGAACGAAGACGTATCCAGCGCGGGATCAACCGCGGTCACCGTCCCGGTGAAGGTCTGCCCGGGAATGATGTCAAAACTCACTTCCGCTTCATAGCCAACTCGCACCTGCCCCCAGTCCTCGGCGTCGAGATAGGCATCCAATGAATAGGGCTGGTCAAAGTCCGAGATCGTGAGTACTGAGGTTTCACCTGCAAAGTCGCCAACGTTGATATCCAGCGCGGTGACCGTTCCGCTGATCGGCGCGCTGAGCCTGGTGGCGTTCAGGTTATATTCGGCCGTTTCCAGGGCGTGTTTGGTTTCGATATACGTGACCAGGTTCGCGCCGGTGGCCCCTTCGGGGATCTCCGCGCTGTTCAACACATCGAGATAGGTCTGTGCTTCCGCGCTCGAAGCCTTTGCCAGCTCGTAGTCCGCGCGTGCCATCCCGATCTCGCCTTCTGTGGGTGGGTAGACCAGATTGGATATTTCGCCCGTTTCTTCATCCTCAATTTTGATAACCTCCGTCCTTGTGCCGCCGCGCCCTCTCCTCGTTTGATATTGTGTAAACGTCGCGATCACGTACGTCTCGTCATAGACGGTCTGGAAGTACCTCAATTCAGCCTGTGCGTATTCCAGAGAGGTCTCTGCCTTTGTCACTTTTTGTTTTGCAGCCTCCGATGTGTCGGTTTGAACGGCTGCCTGCGCCTCGGCCAGGATCTGCTCGCGCTCTGCAACTTTTTCCTCCCAATACAAAACTTCCGGGCTAATGAGATAGGCGAGCGCCTCTTTGGCGAGATCAAAATCGGATTGAGCCTCTGCGAGTGTTTGTTTGGCAGTGGCAAGCGCTGCGGCGGAGGTCAACCGGTTCATCGCTTCCTGCGCCTCTGCCAGACGGACCTGCACCTCGGCGTCATCCAGTCCCGCCAACAGCTGGCCCGCCTCCACTTGATCGCCGATCTGGACAGTAATCTCGCGGACCTGCCCGCTGGTGCCGAAGCTAAGGTTGGCTTCGGTAGCGGGTACGATCGTCCCGGTGCCATCGGCAAAGAGGACCAGGTCGCCAACGGTCGCTTGGGCGGTTTGAAGCGGGTTTTCATCCGCCGTGCTGGTTAAATTTTGCGAAGCAACGCGTGAGTAAACGAAATAGCCTGCACCGATCAACCCGGCCAGCAGGATGACGATCCCCGCGATCTTGATGGCTTTATTTGGTAAAACTTTGGATTTCTGTATTGTCGTCATATGTTCTATCCGTTACCGGTCGATCGTCGTTGCATCGGTCAGCAGGACATCGCCGGCTTGCAAGCCTGATTTCACTTCGGCATATAGAATATCCTGCAGGCCGATCTCGACTTCCTGTTCCACAGGCTCGCCATTCTTCATTATGTAAACCATGTGCTTTCCTGACTCCGCTTCCTTCAAAGCTGTGGTCGGCACGAGGACAACTCCCAGCGCTTCGCCGCCGGTCACATCCACACCGGCAGTTGAGCCGGCAGGTATGTCGAGGTTGATCGAACGATCCAACTGCACAAGGATGCGGATCATGGAGGCGTCTGATGAATCATCCAGTGCAGGATAGACCTGGATTACCTTCCCGGTGTAGGTTTCCTCGGGGAGCAGGTCGAACGTCACGCTGGCCGCGTAGCCGACTTTGGCTGTATCCCAATCGGTCTCGTCGAGAGAGACGTCGAGCATGTAGGGTTGATTGATAGTGGTTATGGTGATGACCGCCGATGTCCCGATATTTTCGCCGGCACTCAAGCTGAGGGAGGTCACGGTCCCGCTGCTCGGGGCGATCAACTCTGTCCCTGCGAGTTCGGCCGCGGCTGAGTCCAGAGCGATCTTCGCTTCCGTAATGGCCGTTACGCTGCTGGCCGGTACTTCCTCCACAGTTTTATTGCCAAGCAATACATCCAGATAATTTTGAGCGTCTTCCAGGTTTGCCTGTGCAAGTTCATAGGCAGCGTGCCCGGCGAGCAACTCTGCTTCGCTGGGGGGCTTATACTCCCGGCGGATGGTAACTCCATTGTCGTTACGGACCGGGTAGGTGAACGCCCTCAGGCTGTAGCTGTTGGAGTAGTTGTAGTATGCATAATCCAGGGTTTGCTGGGCCTGGGCCAACGCGGCTTCCGCCTCCTTGATTTTTTGCTGATTTGCATCTGACGGATCCTTCTGCGCCGCGACTTTTGCCCATTGCAGATCTTGCTGCGCCTGCGCGACAGCTTCCTCTCCAACCAGCATCTCCGGACCGATCAAATATCCCAGGTCATCGCGGGCGGTGTCAAAACTTTGCCGGGCCTCCGCCACGGCCTGTTTGGCCGCAGCAATTCCAGAAGTCGTTGACAACGCTGCGTAACTGGCCTCGGCTTGTTTGTGTTTCAATTCGAGCCTTTCGCTTTCCAGCCGCGCCAGCACCTGGCCCGCTTCCACCTGGTCTCCCAGGCTGACAAGCACTTCACTGACCGTCCCATTTTTCTTGAACCCGAACGAGACTTCCTCGTTCGCGAGTGTGCCAAGTCCCGTTGCGTACAGGACGATGTCTCCGGTGCCGATGGTGGATGTTTCAAGGACGGTCTCTTCATTGCTAATCTGCATTTTGGTGTAGGTGTAAATTGTTCCACTCAAAAGGATCGCCAAAGCGACCAGGGACAGGATCATCCATTTATTTGCGTTTCGTTTCGATGAGTTTCTTTTCACAAGTGGCCTCTTCACTGTGTCACCACGATCTCGCCCGCTTCGAGCCCGGATTTGACTTCGGCGTACGTGTCGTTTTGCAGACCAATCTCAATTTTCCGTTCCACTTGCTGCCCGTTTTGGAGGACGGTGACGGCATACTTGCCAGCCTCTGTTTCGTGGAGCGCGTCGACAGAGACCAGCACTGCACCCCTGACTTCGCCTCCGACGACCTCCACGTCTGCTCCCGTTCCCGCGGGCAGGTCCTGGCTGATGCGTTGATCCAGCTGCACGATGAGGTGGACCAGCGAGGCCTCGAAGGATTCGCTCAACACCGGGTAGACCAGCGTCACGGTGCCGGGGAACCTTTGTCCATCGAGCAGGTCAAATGTGACGTTCACTTTGTTTCCGATCTGTGCCACGGTAGTCCAATCGGCTTCATCGATATAGACATCCAGTGTATATGGCTGGCTCAATTTTGAGATGGTGATGGTCGAGGAAGTTTCATTATCTTCTGGTTCATCAGCAATCAGATCGAACAATGTGACTGTTGCGCTACTCGCACTGGTCGTCGAGGAAGTATCTTTATCTACCTGCTCACCAATACTCAAGTCGAGTGATGTGACTGTCCCACTGATTGGTGCGATCAACTGTTTGTCCTGCAGCGCGTCCTGCGCGTTCTCAACGGCAAGCTGAGCTTCGTAAAGCGCGGTCAGTCTTTCGCCGGTTGCGGCCTCGGGTATCACGCCTGTTTTCAGCACTTCCAGATAAATCTCATTTTCCCTGATAGTCTCCCGGGCCTGCGCCAGGGTATTCCGCGCGATGGCAATGTCATCAATGGATGGTTCATCGATGTCCGGTACTTCTTCACCGGTCACAGGGTCAGTCTCGGTTACAAGGACTTGTTTTGCATTCCGCCCCCTGCCCATGGTTTCATACTGCGCGAAGTTCTCGAAAAGATATACATTCTCATAGTACGTCCAGGCTTGATCCAGTTTTTCCGAGAGGAAAGTGACTGCCTGTTCCTGTTCCTTTTCCTTCAGCGCTTGATCTGCGGTCTCGGAGGGGTTGGTTTTTGCCTCTGCTTGCGCGTTCGCGAGTTTCTGCTCGGCGATGGCGAGATTTTCTTCGGCTTCCACAACGTCCTCGCTGATCAGATATTCCAGCCACTCACGCGCGTAAAACTCGGTGTCCTGTGCCGTCCCGATCTCCTGCTGAACTGCCGCGATGGAGGCTGCCGAGTACAGTTCCAGCAGCGCCTGCTGCGCCTCGACGTATTCCATTTGAGCGAGTGTATCGTCGAGCTGGCCGAGCACTTGGCCCACCTCGACCTGATCGCCGACTTTTATATAAACATCCGTGACCTGTCCGCTGGTAGCAAAGCCGAAGCTTGCGTCTGTCTGGGCGATCAGCGTCCCCGATCCGCTGGCGGACACAATCAGATCTCCACGGCGGACAATGGCTGTTTGTACTTCTGAATGGTCTGCGCTTCGGGTAGCCAAAAAGATCTTGGAATAGTATGTATATCCGCCCACGGCGGCCACGCCCAGCGTGAGGATCACCGCAACAGACCAGATCGTTTTCCGGTTTATTCTTGAAAGGAAGGTACTTAGTTTGGGTGTCAAGGAAGGAAGACCTTTCCGTCGATGGACCTTTTGCACAAGAGGGCAGGTTGCCAACCTGCCAAAATTTGCGTTTTCAAAGGGCTTTTGCAAAAGGTCTAATAATTTTTGCACCCAAAGTATATGAAACCGTTGTAAAGAACCGGTTGGGAAATCATGAAGAAATTGTGGGGGTTGGGTCTACAAGGAAATAACTGCTATTTGTAATAATAAGGTAGTGAGAAAAAGCAGTTGATATTTAGCAATGCCTACAGATAAAATGACATTTGATGATGTATAGACAAGGTCTAGGAGGTGGACGATGTCGACACAGCATGCAAATAAAATCTCTGTATTGGTTGCAGATGATCATCCGCCGTTGCGTGCGGGAATTCGCCTGATGCTTTCAAAAACTCCTGATATTTATATTATTGGAGAAGCGGGAAATGGCGATGAGGTGGCAAAACTACTTGATAAACTGCACCCTGACGTTATTCTGCTTGATCTCAAAATGCCTAATTTTTCTCCTTCCGGATTTGAAAAATGGGCACGTGAAAACTATCCCGAAACAGTTACTCTTGTCCTAACTGCTCATGACCGGGATGCTTATCTTGCCAACATGATGGAGTCTGGTGCAGTTGGATATTTAGACAAGGAGATGAGAGCTGAACAATTGATAAGTGCTATTCGCCGCGCAGCGTTGGGAGAGGATCTTTATACCGAACAGCAAAAAATAAGGATCTCTAAATGGCAGGAGGGAGTGGAGAAAAAGTGGAACAGTTTGTCGGAGCGAGAAAAACAAGTTTTACGATTATTGGCGGAAGGAATAGCCAACAAAGATATTTCATCGCGGTTATATATAAGTCTCAAAACAGCTGATAAGCATATTGAACGAATTTATCAAAAACTGGAGGTAACTTCACGGGCAGAAGCGGTCGTATGGGCAATTGAAAATAGTAGTGATTTTCCGTATTGAAATGCTTGTGAGAATAAGTATTATCAATACGAGCGCTCACTAGTTTAATTACAATAAGGAGATAAAAATGAAACCGTTTCTACGATCCTTAGCCATGCTGATATTAACTTTGGCGCTGATGGGAAATCATGCAGGCCAAGCATTTGCTCAAACCTCTTCCGGAGACGTGGACCAAATCGTCGCAGATTTGTCACTTCTGGAACCCTATGTTCAATATGTTAAGATCAAAGATCTCCAAATGCAGGTGTTGGATACAGAAGGAGCACTTGCTTCCGGATTCTCGAAGGAGATCGTCCTGCTTGCCAGTGAAATGGTTGCTTACCAGAATGATTTGGTTACCGCGGCATCAAAGAAAGCTGAGCCACCAGAGTTGGAAAAATACTCAAGGCTTAATCAATTCTTTGATCTCGCCACACTCAACTCGACAAGCAATAAGAATTCTCTTTCAGATTCGCCGGCCGCAGTTGCTGCGATCCCCCCGTGCGGAGATTGGACTTACCCTGTACCCAATTACACTCCATCGTGGACTGACTACACATCCTCCAACCCTGAGAGTACTCTTATCAGCTTGGGGTTTCACCACACTGCACCCTATGCATGCGGGTATGGAAATTGCTCAACAGCAGATTTCACCCGCGGCAGAAGTTATACGGGGCCCTATGGTACCTGTGCTTCTCCTCGTTTTCGTGATCACGGTCGTATAACGGGAAGCACTGCTTTCCGCATTCAGTATGGTGAACCTAATCCTGAAATACTTTCTTACAGTTGGCCATATTGGAACTGGGGATCCTACGTTCAGTGGTGGCACAATACCTATTAGGCCAGTGATGTTTAAGCGAGTTGTCAGCAAAACGATTGTTGGCAACTCGCAATCTCAAAGGTGAGCAAATGAATAGACTCAGCTCTAAAAAATTTATCCTGGGGACAATAATTTTTTTGATGATTATCGTTGTCGCAATCGAAAGCCAAACAAAAATCATAAGGCGTTTGTACGATGACATGGTGATGGACAACAAAAATCACTATCTGTCATGTGACCAATTGCCATCAGTGAGTGAAGTAACAAGCATTATAGAGAAACACAGGGACACTATCGAACAAATTGAACAAATAAACCCTGACCAAGCAGGAGTCGAGATGGATTCGCTGTCATGTCCTGGAAAGGCAGATATAGTTATATGGTATGCCTCCCACGCGGACAGAATAAAAATTGAACAGCTCATAGATGGCGAGACATTTTTTGGAGCACCATTCAGACTACAGAATCGTTAATTTCAAAATCATCAATGGGGAATTCGCTGATGGACGCTTTGCTATTCATGGGTCTGATACCCATAACCATTGGATGTTTGGCCATATCCATAAAATGAAGCAAAACATGGTTCCGAATTCTTGGGATCGTCTTGTTTGCTTTTTTGTTTTATACTTCCAGTGATTTTGCGAGGTTCTGACTGATAAATCTGTATCGTTATTAATAAGATCAACTTAGGAAATCTGGTCTTTTCACTCCCCGATGTGAGCAGGGCTGAAAACCCTTGTCGAACAAGCGTTATTGTTCAAATCCATTCCATATCACGGAAACAGAGCAAAGCACAGGCTTTACGACTTTATATAATTAATAAATTACACGATTTTTGTAATGATGGAAAATTGTGTGCTAGATTGGCAGTTCGTGCCTGATGCCGAAAAATGAATATTATTTTTTGAAACAGGGTTTACCGTGATAATAAGTAACAACAAAAAAGAAACTAGATTCTGCATCCTCGGCACATCCGCATCTGTGCCAACGAAAGCCAGGGACAACACTTCAATCCTGTTCCTCAGCAATGATGAGTCCATCCTGGTCGATTGCGGCAGCGCGCCGTTCAGAAAATTAGAGATGGTAGGGGTATCTCCGAGGACGCTCAGGCATGTGATCATCACCCATGCTGACGTGGATCACGTCTACGGTCTCCCCGCGCTGATCCAGGCATTGTGGCATTCAGGTCACCAAGAGACATTGACCATCCATTGCCTGCCGGAGACCTGGGCTGTGATCGATCGGTTGTTGAGTCCGTTTGAGCTCCTGCAAAAGCCAGGCATGTTTCCGGTTGAATTCAATGTCTTACCAACTACTGAGATGACCAATTTCCTAAATACCAATGATTTCCGCCTGTATTCTTCGCCCGTCCGGCATACTGTTCCCAATATCGGATTGCGTGTCGAAGAAAACATTTCAGGTGCAAGAAAGACGGTCGTCTATTCGTCGGACACGGAGCCGTGTGATTCCCTGCTGCGACTGGCATCAAATGCGGATACATTGATATTGGAATGCACATTTACCTCTGAAACCACCTCCCGCCGAGGTCTCATGACCAGCCTGGATGCTGGAAGAATCGCTGCGGAGGCGTCGGTTAGTAAGCTCATGCTTGTACACCTCGATCCAACTATCCAGGGAAAGCAAAAGCAGCTCATTGAAGAAGTGAGAACGAATTATAGAAAAGATCTGGTCATACCTGATGATATGGCCATTTTCCGGTTTGAGTAGCGTTTTCTCTTGCCGCGAATTCGCGTACTTCGCGGCTGCTCAGCGCAGCACAACTGGCAGTGGATGCAGTCTTTTTCGTGGCAATGGCAGTCTTCGGTGTATATCATGGGATCAAATCAAAACCCAATCGGGCGTTCCGCAAATGCCAAAAGCAATCGATCGCCCGAAAAAGTTAGTGAAAATCGTTACTTTGTACTGAATTTCATGCTGTAACCTATTGAATTCTATTCAGACCTTGATTCTCAAGTATTTTTATTTTACAATAGCACCAATTGGACCGGGAAGAGACCAATTGGTGAGGAGAGAAGCGTGAACGAGAATCGTATCAGGCAGGTACTTGATATTGAGAAGAGGGCTCAGGAAAATTATGAAGCCGCGCTCAATGAAGCCCAAAAACTCCCCGCACTTGCGGAACAGGAAGCCCAGGAGATCGTAAACAAAGCCCGCGGGGAGGCGCAGGAGGAAGCGCGCCAGATCGTTGCGCGGGCAAAGGCCGAAGGGGAGGTGGATCGCATCCTGGCGGAGGCGGAGGAGAAGAACCGCCAGCTCGAAGCCCTGGCGATGAGCAATTTCGATCGTGCCGTCAACTACATCCTTGACCGCGTCATCGGCAGAGCGTAATTCCGATGGCAAAGAGCGGTGTCTCCGGGTACGCGGCGATCAGCGCCAGAGTACGGGCAATGTATTCATCCCTGCTCAGCCCGCAGGATTTTGCCCGCCTCAGCGATGCACCTGACTTTTCCACCCTCATTACACAACTCAAACAGACAGCCTACGGTCCCTATCTCGAAAATCTGAAAGACAGGGACCTCACACCGCAAAAGGTGGATTCGGCGATCAAAGGGCGGCTGGCGGATTCCTATTACAGCGTTATCCACATGGCGCCCGAGCATGCCCGGTCGCTCCTCAAACAACTCTATCGCTATTTCGAAGTACAAAATTTAAAAGCTGTGTTGCGCGCCATCATCACGGATCCCTCCTGGGAACGCGTGCAGGATGTGCTTTTCCCGATGGGCTCCATGACTGTCCTGCCGGCGCAAGCCATGGTCGAGTCGGGGAGCGTCGGCGCCGCGGTCGAATTGTTGCAGGGCACTCCGTATTATGAAACGCTCTCGTTTGCCATGAAGCGCTACAGCGCCGAGCAGAATCTGTTCCCACTCGAAGTGGCACTGGACCTGTATTACTGGCGGCAGTTATGGCAGGAGGCGAAGAAGCTGCAGGGTCAGGACCGGGAGCAGGCGTCGCGCATCATCGGGTCGCTGATGGACGTCAACAACCTGATGTGGGTGATCCGCTACAAGATCTATCATCAGCTTTCCGAAGAGGAAGTCATCAACTACACCCTGCCGTTCGGGTACCGCGTTCGGGATGAGGATGTGCGCGCGATTGCCGCGGGCGCGGACCTCTCGTCGGTGGTGGGGCGCGTCTTCCCGGGCATCCCGGATCTGAACGCGCTCCTCGAAGAGCCGCGCGCGGGACTCCCCAAATTGGAGATCGAGTTGAAGCGCCGCCTCATGCAGCAATGCCTGGCAGCCTTTACCGGGAATCCATTTCACATTGGCGTGCCGCTGGCTTTTCTGGTCTTGAGCGAACTTGAGATCGAGGATCTGACCGTATTGATCGAAGCGAAATCTTCACAAATGAAAGAGGAGGAATTCCTGCCTTACATATTACGGCAGATAGTTTGATAGTTCAGTAGTTTGGCGGTTTAGCAGCTAGATAATTGGCTGTCTCAGAGAACTACCAATTTACCAATCTACCAATCTACCAACCTAACCAACTAACTTTAGAGACTGGAGCTTACATGTTCTTTCCGAGAGAGATGACCGAGATCGAGTTGATCGTGCCTTCGAAGGATCTGGTGGCTGTCACACAGGTCTTGAGTGGTTATGGGGTTTTTCATCAGACTGATAGCAATTATCCAGGGGTAGCTTCCGGCTCCGCCAACACCTGGCAGGAAACCGCGGCCCAGTATGCTGCATTGGAGCGCCGCGTCCAGACCGTGATGCAGGCGCTGGGCATCGAGGAGGGCCAGCCCCCCTTGTCGGATGGGCAGCAGAAGGGGATGGCTGAGATCGAAACCATCCGCCCGCTGGTGGAGCAGATCGAGGGGGAAGTGCGCAGCACCAATGACGAGCTTTCCGAGCTGCGCAAGCGGCTGGAACAGCTTGAAAGTATTCTCCATCAACTGGAACCCGTCGAAGACGTCGACATCGACATTAGCTCCCTGCGTGACTCGCGTTACATGTTCTCCATGCTGGGACTCATGCCGTCTGCAAACATGGATCGCCTGCAGACCAGCCTGGCGCGCGTCCCACACGTTTTCATGACCCTGCGCTCCGACCCGGGCAGGCCCGTCGTCTGGCTGGCGGGAACGAAAGCCAACGCGGACGTTTTGCAGCGCGCCGCTCGCAGCGCCTATCTTGACCCTCTGAGCCTGCCAAGCGATTATCAGGGCACGCCGGGGAAGATCATCGAGTCTCTGCGCAACACGATCGAAAGCACCCAGCGCCGGATCGAGGAATTGGAAGCGACCATCGGTCGCTTTGGGGAGGAACGCAAAGAACAACTGCGTGACCTGCTCTGGCAGGCGCACACCAGCCGCGTGCTCTCTGACGCGATCGTGCGCTTTGGCCAGCTCCGCCATACGTACGTGGTCACGGGCTGGGTCCCCAGGGATGACCTGGACGAACTCAGCCGGCGGTTGAAGCAGGCGTCCAGGGAGGTCCTGATCGAAACCCTGCCGACCAGCCGCAGGGGCCACAACCAGAACGTGCCTGTCGCGTTGTTCAATAATCGTTTCTTGAAGCCATTCCAGATGCTGGTGAATACCTATGCGCGCCCGCGCTACGGGGAAATCGATCCGACCATTTTGATCGCGTTCACGTTCCCGGTTCTCTATGGCGCAATGTTTGGAGACCTGGGCCAGGGGCTGGTGTTGTTTACCCTTGGCTTGTTAATGCATAACAAAATAATCCTGAAGGGCATGTCCAGCCTTGGGCTGCTGATTGCCTATTGTGGCGTCTTTGCCGCGCTCTTCGGTGTGCTCTATGGAAGTTTCTTCGGCTTTGAAGGCGAGCATTTTGCCGAGACGTTTGGTTTTGAATTCACACCGGTTTGGATCAGTCCCATTCACGATATTCTGAGGGTCCTCGGTCTTGCAATCGATGCAGGGATTATCTTGTTGCTTGTGGGGTACCTGCTGGGCATTTATAGTCATGCGCGTGCCAGGAATTGGGGTCACCTTGTATTTGGGCATAATGGCCTGATTGCCCTTTTGTTTTACATATCCTTCCTCGCCTTGCTTGGAAATTTCCTGGGCCGCACGCCGATCGCACCGCAAGTGGCGGTGGCAATTGGTTCTCTGCCGCTGCCATTCCCCATCTTTGCCATCATCTTTGGGCTTGGAATTATGTTCTCCGAAGTGTTCATTCATTGGATGGAAGGACATCGCCCACTTATCGAAGGCCGGGGCGTAGGCGGATTCATTATGTATTTGGTTCAGGCGTTTATGGACTGGTTTGAGGTGGTGATCAGCCAGTTGAGCAATACGTTATCCTACGTGCGTGTCGGCGCGTTTGCCGTGGCACATGGCGGGTTGAGTCTCGCGTTTTTCAGACTGGCAGAATTGATTGGAGGCGGTGAGCATGGTGTAGGGTATTGGGCCATGCTCGTTGTCGGTAACCTGTTCTTCATTACGATCGAAGCGTTGATCGTTGGCATTCAAACGATGCGTCTCCACTACTATGAATTCCTGGGCAAGTTCTTCACGGGTGGAGGCATGCGCTTCGAGCCGTTGGCCGTCACTCCTACAAAAGAGGAGGGGTAGATCGGGGAAGCTTGTGAGGCAATTGAATTATTCTGTGGACTTTCTTTTCGAGGTTCGAAAAAACAACACATGAGGAGATAAAAAATGCTTGTCGTTTTCGCAGTTCTTGTTGGTTTGGTCCCGGTGATTCCCGCAGTCATTTATGTGCTCCAGAACGGGAAGACCAGCCCTGCAAAAGCACTTTCACGTTTGGTGACGGGGTTCAATGCGTTCAATTTTCTGGTTGGCTTTATGGCGGCGGGACTGGCTCTTGTCTGGCTGGCCTCTCCGTCTGCCGTGCTGGCTTCGGGGATGGCACAGGAAGGCGGCGCGGATCAGTATGCCTCGCTCGCGGCGGCGCTTTCCACAGGTCTGGCCTGCATCGGCGCGGGCATCGCGGTGGGCGGCTCCGGTGCGGCGGCTGTCGGCGCGACCGCCGAGAAGCCGGAGTCCTTTGGCCGTTCGCTGATCTTCGTCGGTCTGTCCGAAGGGATCGCGATCTACGGCTTGATCATTTCCTTCCTCGTCCTCCCGTAGGGACTGTATGAAAGTCCTGGTGATCGGTCATCGGGAAGCAGTGTTGGGCTTCTCCCTGGCGGGAGTGGGCGGCCGGGCGGTCGCCACCGCGGAAGAGGCTGACAAAGCTTTGAATGAAGCCCTTGCTTCGAAAGACATTGGCATCATCCTGGTGACTCAGGATATTGCCGGTATGCTTCAGGAGCGAATGGAAGATCTGAAACTGCACAGCACCATCCCGCTGGTAGTGGAGATCCCCTCTCCGGCCGGTGTGCCGGAGGACCAGCCGTCGCTAAGCGAAGTAGTGTTGAAAGCTATTGGTATTAAATTGTGATTTCGTCATTGCGAGGAGTGGCGCCTCGCGCCACGACGAAGCAATCCCACGTACCATGAATGAGATTGCTTCGCAACGAACGCTCGCAATGACGGAATAAACAGAGAGACAAATATGAGACCAGAAGAAGAAATCGAAATCCTATCACGTGCCATCTTGAAAGAGGCGGACGTCGACGCGGAGCAGATCAAGGAAGAGGCTCAGGCCAGGGCAGACGCCATTCGTCAGCGCGCCCAGGAAGAGGCGGAGAAGGAACGGAAGGAGATCCTGGAGCGTGCGCGGCAGGAAGCCGAACGCTTGCGCGGTCAGGTGGTCGCGAACGCCCAGTTGAAAGCGAGGACGCAGCAGCTGGATCACCGCGAAAAGCTGCTGGACCGCGTATTCGATTCTGCGAGGCAAAAACTGGCTGCGATCCAAAAGCGCTCCGACTACAACAAGCTGGTCGCACAGTTGCTGCGAGAAGGGCTGGTTCAATTGAAAGCCAGTAAAGCAGTGGTTCGCGCGGATGGAGTCACGCAAAAGATCTTGAAAGATGGCGTGCTCGCAGAACTATCCAAAGAGTTGAATGCGGAAGTAGCTATGGGTGATGGACTGGAAGAAGGCACCGGAGTCATCGTGGAAGCATCCGATGGGCATTTGCACTTTGACAACACCCTGGAAACCCGCCTGAGCAGGCTGCAGAGCCAGCTGCGCTCTTCGGTCTATCATGTGCTGATGGGAGAGAAGTTATGAGCGAACAAGTCGGGGTAGTGACCTGGATCAACGGGCCCGTCGTCCGGGCGCGCGGTTCACGTCACGTGGGTATGCTTGAGCTGGTGGAGGTGGGCGACCAGCATCTGGTGGGGGAGGTCATTGGGCTGGACGGTGACATTATTACCGCGCAGGTCTATGAAGAAACCTCCGGGATGCGGACCGGCGCCCCCATTTTTGGAACGGGCCTGCCCCTGTCGGTGGAGCTTGGCCCCGGTTTGTTGAAGAGTATCTTCGACGGCGCGCAGCGGCCGCTGCCGTTGATTCAGCTGGCGACGGGTTCGTTCATCGGGCGCGGCATGCGGCTGGATCCGCTCTGCCGCAAAGACCGCTGGAAGTTCACGCCCCAGGTCAAAGCAGGCGATGAAGTCGGCGGCGGCGCGATCCTTGGGATTGTGATGGAGACCGAAACGTTCGAGCACCGCATCATGGTGCCGCCCGATCTTTCCGGGACCTTGAGCTGGGTTGCCGCAGAAGGGGAGTACACCATCGAAGAGCCGATCGCGCGCCTCCGCATGGGCAAGGAAGAAAAAGAAATTACGATGCTCCAGCGCTGGCCCGTGCGCAGGCTTCGCCCTTATAAGTCCCGTCTTGGAGTTACGACTCCATTGATCACCGGTCAGCGTGTATTGGATACATTCTTCCCGGTTGCCAAAGGCGGCGCGGCGGGTATTCCCGGTCCTTTTGGTTCGGGGAAAACCGTCACGCAGCACAGCATTGCAAAATGGGCTGACGCGGAAGTGATCGTATACATCGGTTGCGGCGAACGCGGCAACGAGATGACCGAAGTGTTGCAGGAATTCCCACACCTGGTTGACCCACGTTCTGGTCGCCCTTTGATGGAACGAACGGTGCTGATCGCGAATACTTCCAATATGCCGGTGGCGGCGCGTGAAGCCAGTATTTATACGGGAATCACGATCGCCGAATACTATCGTGATATGGGTTATCACGTCGCGTTGATGGCGGATTCAACCTCTCGTTGGGCAGAAGCGCTGCGTGAAGTCTCCGGTCGTTTGGAGGAAATGCCTGCTGAGGAAGGTTATCCTGCTTATCTGGCGGGACGTCTGGCTGAGTTCTATGAGCGCGCTGGTTATGTGGAAACCACCAATGGGCATCAAGGCTCAGTGACCATCGTGGGCGCGGTCTCGCCTCCCGGTGGTGACTTCTCTGAGCCGGTGACGCAGCATACGAAACGATTTATTCGCTGCTTCTGGGCGCTGGATAAATCGCTGGCTTCCGCACGTCACTTCCCAGCCATTTACTGGCTGGATAGTTACAGCGAGTATCTGGAAGATGTGGCGGGTTGGTGGCGTGAGAAGGTTGGCGTGGATTGGTTGAGCATGCGTAACCATGCCATGGAAATCCTCAGTGAGGAGGC
>Ga0105098_10000373_pt1 | contig 15033 bp, 15 predicted proteins | sample PPLLak21cMay2015_FD_79137 | JGI IMG/M metagenome (GOLD analysis project Ga0105098, IMG submission 79137) | Freshwater sediment microbial communities from Prairie Pothole Lake near Jamestown, North Dakota, USA - PPLs Lake P7 Core (1) Depth... | ecosystem: Environmental > Aquatic > Freshwater >... | reverse complement strand
TCCGGCAGTTTTCAATATAATCGAAGAATTGAAAAAAAGGATGCCGGTTTAAACGTTTATTTGGGCCCTCAGGGCAAGGATAAAGGACAAAGGATAAAGGACAAAGGATAAAGGACAAAGGATAAAGTAAAAAGGCAAAAGTAAAAAGTAAAAAGTAATCTCGGATAGATATACAATCGTAGCCCCGCGATGCCTCGCGGGGTGATAGATCCTCAATGCTGGCCATGACACGTTTTGATATATGACAAGATCACTCCGCCGCACTTCGTATTGAAACCATACGGAAGGCCTTTTAATTTGATCTTTATTTTCCAAAAAACCCAAAACTTTTTCGAATACCTAACATTAGTCATAAGTTATATGGTATTTTTTTTCCTAAATTTATGCTTTTTAAAACCCTAAAAGCATAAGGTATGAAAATATATGATGACAAACACATTAAAAATGTTGCCTTTGTTGGAGCTCACGACTGCGGCAAGACTACACTTGCCGAAACCATGTTATTTGAAGCAGGTCTGTTAAACAGAAGAGGTACTGTAGAAGACAAGAATACCGTTTCAGACTTTCAAGAAATTGAGCAGGTTCGACAGACAACCATTTATGCAACACCCTTACACACGGAATGGAGGAATTATAAGATCAATATCATTGACACACCCGGTCTGGATGACTTTATCGGCGAAATAGCAGCCACCATGCGGGTTGCAGATACAGTAGCAACGGTAATTAACGCACAGAATGGTGTTGAGGTGGGCACCGAGATCATTTGGGAATATGTGAACAGATATGGAAAACCCTCACTGTTCGTAGTCAATCAGATCGACCACCCCAAAGCAAATTTCGAAGCTGCCTACAGCAGTATTGTCGCTATGGTGGGAAAAAATGCTGTAAAGATTCAATATCCGTTTATCGTTGGCAGTGATATTTGTATCATCGATGTGATGAAAATGAAGATGTATAAATTTGGCAAAGATGGCGGAAAGCCCGAAAAATTACCGATACCCGACAGTCAGAAGGCGGTGGCAGATGAACTCCACAATGAATTGGTTGAGAGAGCTGCTGAGAACGATGAGGAACTGATGGAATTGTTCTTTGAAAAGGGAACACTGAGCGAGGATGAGATGAGGCAGGGAATTAAAAAAGGCATGCTCAACCATGAATTGTTTCCGGTGTTCTGTGTATCTGCTTTAAGAGATATGGGTACAGGCAGACTCATGGGCTTTATTGACAATGTTGCACCAAGCGCAGGAGATTTAAATCCCGAACAAAGCCTCGAAGGAAAGGATGTGGTTTGTTTGCCAACAGAGCCGACTGCTTTGTTTGTGTTTAAATCATTTCATGAACCCAGTATAGGCAAGATTACTTTTTTTAAAGTAAAATCAGGAGAAGTAAAGGTAAACGATAAATTAGAGAATTCAAGAACCGGAGATATAGAGAATATCAACCAGTTATTCATCATGGATGGCAAGAAACGGGAGTCTGTTGAAAAGTTATCTGCCGGTGATATTGGAGCAACCATAAAACTGAAAGATACCGAAACAAACGATACTCTTCATGCTGTTGGTAAAAAAACAACCATCAGGCCCATCACTTTCCCTGAAGACAGAATCCAAAAAGTTATTGAGCCGGCAGAGAAAAAAGATGAAGAAAAACTGGGTGAGGTCTTGAAAAAGATCAGCAGCCAGGATCCTACCTGTCAGGCAAAATATTCCGGGGAATTAAAACAACTGATCATCTCCTGTCAGGGTGAACTCCATCTGGCAGTTATTGAATGGACCTTAAAAAATGTTTATGGTATCGATATTGTGTTGAGCAAACCGCGTATCGCATACCGCGAAACGATACAGAAACCTGCCAACGCCAGTTATAAGCACAAAAAGCAATCAGGTGGTGCCGGTCAGTTCGGAGAAGTCCATTTGAAAATTGAGCCCTTTGAAGAAGGTATGCCCGAACCGGAAGGATTCAATATACGCGGAAAGGAAGTAGTTGATCTCAAATGGGGCGGAAAACTGGTTTATTACAATTGTATTACGGGTGGCGTTATTGATGCCCGCTATATGCCGTCTGTATTAAAAGGTATACTGGAGGTGATGGAAGAAGGACCATTAACGGGTTCCTATGCCCGGGATGTCAGGGTTATGGTTTACGATGGCAAGATGCACCCCGTTGACTCAAATGATATTTCCTTTAAAATAGCAGGCGCACACGCTTTTAAAGAAGCCTTTTTAAACGCCAAACCCAAATTGCTTGAGCCAATTCATGACCTTGAAGTAAAGGTTCCGGAAGAATTGATGGGTAACGTGATGACGGATCTTCAATCGAGAAGGTCGGTGATCGTTGGTATGGACAGCGAAGGAAAACACCAGATCATCAGGGCGAAAATTCCTTTGGCAGAGATGTACAAATACTCAACCACCCTGCGCTCCATCACCCAGGGAAGAGCTACTTTTAAAACAAAGTTTTCATCCTTTGAACTGGTTCCTGCTACCATACAGGAAGAACTGATAAGTCAGTAAATATGAAATGAAACGTGGAAAATGCAGGAACTACAAATCCTGCATTTTCTTTTTTTGTGTACCTTCGCTGAGTTGATCTGGTTTATATGAAGATTTTTCTTTCGGAAAGTTTGGTTGATTACCGCAGCTATACCTTTAATTACGCCTTGTACTGCATTCAGGAAGGCACAAATGAAATCCCGGAGATCTATCAAAGAGGATTCCTTCCTTATTCCAACAAGTTTGACTTTCAGGAAGAAGTGTATTATATGGCACGTAGCCTGCGCGTTGATCTCAGGCTATTTTCTGAAACTTCAGAGAACAAAAGGGTACTTAAAAAGATTGCTGAATTAAATCCCGAATTCAGGATTATACCCATAAACGATTTTTATTCGGAGGATATAAATTTTCAGGAGTTTTGTTTGCATTTCGCCAAAGAGCGGTTTAGTGAGCCTCTTTCCGATGAACGACTGCAGTATATTCTGAAATGGAAAAGCCTCAGCCATATCTTTGAATTTACCTTGGAGGGAAATGTTGTGGGTTATGTGCTGACCGTAATGGAAGGGGATACGCTGCATTACTGGTTTGCATTCTTTGATTTGAACTATCCTGCCTATTCGCTGGGTAAGTATATGATGTTCAGTGTGATAGACTGGGCTAAAAAGAATGGAATCGGTTTTGTTTACCTGGGAACCGTGTATGGAGAAAAGGCACTTTATAAAGCCAGAGATTTTAAAGGGTTGGAATTCTTTGACGGTAATCGCTGGCAGAACGACTTGCCCCAACTCAAATCAAAGTGCAAAGCAGATGAGCATTTTGAAATGGATTCCTTCAAAAGGGATACAGCCGGTTTTCTGTCCGGATTGACCTAAATATTTGATTTTTTGAATCCTGTTCTTTTTGGTAAATACGAACACAGGGGAAAATTATCCCGAAAAAACATTAAATTTGCAAAAACATTTTATATGAAACTGCTTATTCTGACTATCATACTGTTATCCATTGCATTTGCGGGAATTGCGATCAAGATCTGGGCAAAAAAAGACGGAAAATTTGAAGGAACCTGCGCCGGAGGAAATATACGGATGAAGGCCGAGGGCATCAGCTGCGGTTGCGGCAATGAGGGTGCCTGCAAGAACAACAAACAAATGCATGACCATGACCATGACCATGACCATGATCATGACCATGACAATGCTGATGAAGAACTTCCAGAAATAAAAGTGTCACGCTTAAAGGCATAATGATCCTCTTCGCCATATTTTGTTTGGTAATTTTTATTCAGATATTTTTTTATCTATATATTTTTAAAAATTTAAAGAGATGCAATAGTGCGGTTGATCCGGCTTTTGCCTCTCCTGTCTCCGTTGTGATCTGTGCCAAGAATGAGGCACACAACCTGAAGGTGCTGCTCCCGGCACTGGCTGAACAAAGCTACCCTTTCTTTGAAGTGGTGCTTGTAAACGACTTCTCGCGGGATAATACCCTGAAAGTGATGCAGGACTTTCGATCAGAGCAGGAAAATAAAGGCAGGCAGATTGAAATCAACATAATAGACATCCCGGAAAACGAGAGTTCAGGTAAAAAGCAAGCCCTGACCCGGGGTATTTTACATGCGGGTCATGAATATATTTTGCTGACCGATGCCGATTGTATCCCTTCTACTGTGCATTGGTTGCGGGGAATGGTGAACAAATTCACTGAAGAGAAGACCATTGTGCTTGGCTACGGGCCTTACAAGAAAATAAAAGCTTCTTTTTTAAACAAACTGATCAGATACGAAACCCTGCTCACTGCACTGCAGTATTTCTCTTATGCAAAAATGGGACATGCTTATATGGGTGTCGGAAGAAATCTTGCCTATAAAAAAAGCGTTTTTATAAAGACTAACGGATTTCAGGAGCACGCCGGAATCGCTTCCGGTGATGATGATCTTTTTGTCAGCCAGGCGGCAACAACAAATAATACTGCGCTGTGCACAGAACGCGAGGCCTTCACGTATTCTCAGCCAAAAACGAATTTTGGCGACTGGATCAGGCAAAAAAGAAGGCACATCACCACGGCAGGCCATTACAGGGGTTTTCATCAGTTAGCACTCGGCCTGTATTTCATAAGCCAGCTGTTTTTTTGGGGATTACTTCCTTTTTTACTGATGAACGAAAATTATATTTTATTCGTTATATATCTGGTATTGTTAAGATTTATTTTTTGGTATTACAGGATCATAGGCAGTGCCAAAATTTTAAACGAGCAGGATCTGATTATCCTGGCTCCGTTACTGGAAATTTGTTTAATTTGTGTGCAGTTAACCATTTTCGCGGTCAATCTTTTTTCTCCTCCAAAAAAGTGGCAATAAATATGTAGTATGAAGGATAATGCCCAACTTTTAGAGATTATTCAACGTGCAAAGGGTGGTGATCAAAACGCCTATACCACACTTTTAAACACGTTTTGGAAGGATGTTTACAGGTTTCAGTTCAGCAAAAGCAATGATGAAAACGAAGCCGAGGATATCACCATCAAGACTTTTGCCCGTGCCTTTGATAAACTCAATAATTTTGATGAACAGTATTCCTTTAAAAACTGGCTGATAACCATTTCATCCAATATTTTTGTGGACCATATCAGGTTGCGGAAAGCAGAAATGGTATCTATGGGCAAGGAGCAGGACAACCTGCTCGGAATTGTTGACGAAGAGCCCTCTCCGGCTGACCTGCTCATCATAGAACAGAATTTATCCCTGCTAAAGGCCTATATAAAACAGCTTAAACCCCATTACCAGCAGGTGATCAATCTGAGGTATTTTCAGGATCTGAGCTATAAGGAAATGGCTGAGATACTCAACGAACCTATGAGCAATATCAAGGTCAAACTGTTAAGAGCAAAAAAAATCCTGTCGGAGATCATTCTGGCCAATGAATCAAAATAAGGATGCTGAAAAAAGTAACATCGGTAATAAGGTCACTGGGACCCGGACTTCTGTTCGCAGGAGCGGCTATCGGTGTTTCCCATCTGGTTCAATCGACACGTGCCGGAGCTGATTATGGATTCGGACTCTTATGGGCATTGCTCATAGTCAATATATTTAAGTATCCCTTCATACAATTCGGCACACGGTATGCCATCGCCACCGGCGAAAGTCTGATAGAAGGTTACATGAAACTCGGAAAAGGATTGCTTATTTTTTATTTTGTGCTGACATTTTTGACCATGTTCACCATTCAGGCAGCGGTAACAGTAGTCACAGCAGGTCTTGCCTCACATCTTTTCGGGTTTTCCCTGAGCATTTCGGCATGGAGCATAATCATTACAGTGATTATTCTGCTGCTGTTGTTGCTGGGCAGGTATAAATTTCTGGATCCGCTGATGAAAGCGATCGTACTGATCCTTACGATCAGTTCGGTGATCGCCGTATTTATAGCAGGTATGAATGCGGAGGCAGCACCCGACTTTAGTCAGGTCATTCCTTCCGGTGCCGTGGAGGTGGCTTTTCTTATCGCTTTTTTGGGCTGGATGCCAGCACCCCTTGACGTTTCCATCTGGCAATCTCTTTGGACTTTAGAAAAGCAAAAGGGCAACAAGGAATATAAACGAAAGAGGGCATTTTTAGATTTTAATATCGGGTACGTTGTTACCGTTTTTATCGGTGCCTGTTTTATTGCGCTGGGTAATTTTGTTATGCATAATTCGGGCACAACCTTTGGCACCGGAGCCTCTGAATTTGCGAGCCAGCTCATACAACTGTACACTGATAATCTGGGTGAACAAAGCGCAGTTTTTATTGCTGTTGCTGCCTTTACAACCATGTTCAGTACAGCCATAACCACTTTGGATGCATCTCCCAGATCCATGGCTCATACAACCGAACTGCTATTCGGTAAGGCCATGCCGCGATCTTATTTATTCTGGATACTTCTGCTGGCTGCAGGAACCATGATCATCTTGAGCTTCTTACTTACCAGCATGATCGGTATGGTAAAAATAGCAACCATCATTTCATTTCTTACGGCTCCTTTTTATGCTCTTGCCAATTATATCCTGATCAACAGCAGCCATACTCCTGCAGCATTCCGTCCGAACTTCTGGATGAGGGTCTGGAGTATTCTGGGTATAGTATTTCTGATCGGATTCAGCATTTGGTATCTGATTACACTTTTTTAGGATTTTTACTCTTGTACTTCAGCATGCTATTTCTTAATCCGATCTGATTGTTCTGTTTTTCTTTGTATTTTTGCATTTAAATTCATCTTATGGCTGAAGATTCCGTTATATTGCCTTTTAAAAAACCTGAATGGTTGCGGGTAAAACTACCTGTCGGGAAGAATTACACCCAATTGAGAGGCCTGGTCGACAAATATAAACTGAATACGATCTGTGCCAGTGGCAGTTGCCCCAATATGGGTGAATGCTGGGGAGAGGGAACGGCCACATTCATGATCCTGGGCAATATCTGTACCAGGTCCTGTGGTTTTTGCGGCGTAAAGACCGGAAAACCGGAAAGCGTTGCCTGGGATGAACCCGAAAAGGTAGCCAGGTCCATAGAAATCATGAAGATCAGGCATGCCGTGATCACTTCTGTTGACCGGGATGACCTGCAGGATGGGGGATCCATCATCTGGGCGGAAACCGTTAAAGCCATACGAAGAACCAATCCCGAAACAACCCTGGAAACCCTGATCCCGGATTTTCGCGGCATCCATGTAAATATTGACCGGCTCGTGGCTGTTAGCCCTGAGATCATTTCTCACAACCTGGAAACGGTAAGAAGGCTAACGCGTGAAGTGCGGATCCAGGCGAAATATGACCGCAGTCTGGAAGTGTTGAAATACATAAAGGAAAGTGGTCAGCAGAGAACGAAATCAGGTATTATGCTCGGCCTGGGGGAAACAGAGGAGGAAGTCTATGAAACACTCCGGGATCTGAAAGCGGCGCTTGTTGATGTTGTTACCATCGGACAATACCTGCAGCCTACGAAAAACCATTTGCCGGTAAAAGAATATATTCATCCGGAATTATTTGAAAAATATAAAAATTTTGGATTATCTTTGGGATTCAGGCACGTTGAAAGTGGTGCCCTTGTCCGTTCATCTTATAAAGCGCAGAAACATCTGGAATAAATCGTTCATTTTTTATTTAACAATAAATTAACGTGAATCGTAAAAAATGGCACGTTTATTGTATTTAAAATAGGGAATAGCAAAATTCCCCATTAGTTTTGTTTTCATTATAATTAATTTTGAGTTAGTAAGTTTAGAAAACATCCGCCTGGCGGATGTTTTTTATTTTAATTTATTGGCTAATAGGATTTTATAAAATTTTCAACCAACAAACAAACATCTTTTTCCACACTTTTAGCCGCAAGTTGCACGGCTTCATGAGAAACGGCCTCAACATGGCCTTCAATACCTAAATCGGTAATTACTGAAATACCCAGACAGTCCATGCTCATATGTTTTGCTACGATCACTTCCGGTACGGTACTCATTCCAACAGCATCTGCACCCAGTATATGAACCATTTTATATTCGGCTGGAGTTTCAAAGGTGGGTCCCTGCAAGGCCAGGTAAACGCCTTTTTGTAAATTCAGATTTAGGTTCCGGGCTACTTTGAACATGTTTTCTATCATGGCCGGGTTATATGGTTCATGCATATCCACAAACCTGGGTCCGAACCTGGGTTCGTTCTTTCCCCTTAAAGGGTGATCAGGCATCAGATTGATGTGGTCAGTAATCAGCATGATATCTCCAACCTTAAAATATGGATTAACCCCGCCTGCCGCATTTGAAATGATGACTTTATCTATACCTAAAAATTTCATTACCCTGATCGGGAAAGTTGCCTGTTCCGTAGACCAGCCTTCATAATAATGAAACCTGCCCTGCAAGGCCACCACCTTGCAGTTGCCTATAGAACCGTAAATAAGGTTCCCGGAATGACCGGCAACCGTAGAAAAAGGGAAGTTGGGTATATCTGTATAAGGAATAATGATCTGTTCCCTGATGATCGTGGATAAATTACCGAGGCCGGTACCCATAACGATGCCAAAATCAGGACTTTTAAAGCCCTTATTTATCAGGTAATCAACTGTTTCTTGTATTTTTTCGTACATAATCTAAAATGAGTTTGTTAAAATCTTTTTCATTGGCAATAAAAGCGGTTTCTATGGGAAGGAAATAGGTATTTTCGCCCACCCTTGGGTACAACCTGACATAATCTTTTTCGGTAGTCAGGACGATCTTTTTTTTGGATTGCAACCTTTCATATTGTTTCCCGATGTCCTGAATATCAGCGGCAGTGAAATTGTGGTGGTCGGGAAAACGGACATGTTCAAATTTGATATCCTTTTGAGCTAAAAATTGGGTAAGCGGCTTTGTATTTGCGATTCCCGTGACGAGGAGCACCTCATAATTCCTGAGTTCGCTGAGTGGTATTGTTCCGGATGCCGACCGGACTTTATTGTCATAGGCGATCGTCGTAAAGAAAAGCGTCTGGTTTAGTTCGGGCTTCAGTTTTTTGGCAATTTCGAATTGTTCCGTTTCAGACAATTTTTCAGGGCATTTGGTAACGAGTATGACCTGCGAGCGCTTGGCACCGGAGCTGTTTTCTCTCAAATCTCCTGCCGGCAGGACAGTATCTTCGGTATACAATTTGTCATAGGAGGTAAGCAATATGGTAAAACCCGGAAGTACTTTTCTGTGCTGAAATACGTCATCCAGCAAAATGACTTCGGGGCCCGGATCCTGTTCCAGCAAGCGCTTGATCCCATTTACCCTGTCGGCATCCACAGCTACAGTAATATTTTCAAACTTTCTGTAGTATTGCATGGGTTCATCACCCAGTGTCTCAAAAGTTGAATTTGCATCAGCCAGCACAAATCCCTTGCTCTTTCTCTTATAACCCCTGCTCAGAACGGCGGTTCTGTAATCTTTACCCAATATGCGGATCAGGTATTCGATCATGGGTGTTTTGCCTGTACCCCCCATGCTGAGGTTACCGATACCAATCACAGGGATTTCGAAGGTATGCTTAGTAATTATGTTTTTATCGTAGGCCTTGTTTCTGGCTTTTGTGATCTCATCATAAACAAGAGAAAGGGGATACAATATTTTGCGGAGATTTTTCACACGAACTAAAATACAAAATAGCGGGGATTAAAATCAATTTTGTTGGATAATTAATAAGTAAGGTGATCTATGATCTCCAATCCATAGCCGATCATACCGACACGTTTTTTATCCGACCGGTTATTTGAGATCAACCGCAGCTTATGAATATTCAGGTTGTGGAGGATCTGTGCCCCAATACCAAAATCCTTGTCATCCATTTTCTGTATCTGAATTTCACCTTCGCCAGTTTCCTGGAATTTTTTAAGTTCTTTGATCCTGTTTACCAGATCAAAAGTTTTGCTCTCCTGGTTGATAAAAACCATGGCTCCTCTGCCTTCACGTTTGATCACTTCAAACATTTTCCCCAGTTTGTCATCGGGGTTGTCTATGAGTGTTCCAATGAGGTCATTGTTTACCAGGGTAGAATTTACCCGTACCGGCACGGTCTCCCCGCTGTTCCATTCCCCCAGGGTAAGGGCAATATGGACCTGGTCATTGGTTTTTTGTTTATAAGCGTGCAGGGTGTACTTCCCAAAGCGCGTATTTACATTAAAGACTTCAATTTTATTGATCAGGGAATCGTGCAGCATCCGATAGGCTACCAGTTCTTCAATAGAGATTATTTTCAGATCAAATTTTTTTGCCACGTCAAGTAATTGCGGCAACCGCGCCATAGATCCATCGTCATTTAAAATTTCCACCAGCAATCCTGCCGGTTTCAGGCCTGCGAGCCTGGCCAGGTCAATGGCTGCCTCGGTATGTCCGGTTCTTCTCAATACCCCGCCAATTTTTGCTTTGAGGGGAAAAATGTGTCCTGGCCTTCCCAGATCTTCCGGTTTGGTTTCGGAAGCAGTGAGGGCCTTTACCGTTTTGGCCCTGTCGTGTGCAGAAATACCCGTGGTGCAACCTTGTCCGATCAGGTCAACAGATACAGTGAATTGTGTGTTGTGAAGTACGGTATTCTTTCCAACCATCAATTCCAGTCCCAGCTCCTCGCATCTTTTTTCTGTGAGAGGAGCGCAGATCAGCCCCCTGCCATAAGTGGCCATAAAATTGATCATTTCAGGAGTCACCATTTCGGCAGCAGCAATAAAGTCACCCTCATTTTCGCGATCCTCGTCATCAACAACGATCACCAATTTGCCTTTTCTGATGTCCTGAATCGCTTCTTCTATGGTGTTAAGCAAGCGTTTTTGCTTTATTTGCTGTGTACTTGTCATCTTGTTTTTTTAAAGTCCTTAGGCTTTTAGTTTTTTCTTTTTTGTAAACCTCGACAGAAAGTTCGTTATGGGCTGTAAAAACAGGTCCATATTGAACATGCCTTTGTCTCTGGTGGCTCTGCGCAAAAGGAGCAAACCGAAAGGCAGCAGCACAAAGGTAGCCAGCCATCCTCCGAGAAAAGGTGGAATTTTATTAGATTCTGCCATATTCTTGCCCAGGGTAGACAGGAAGAAGTAGATCACAAAAATAATGATCGCTACGATCATCGGTAGCCCAAAGCCCCCTTTTCGTATGATCGAGCCCAGGGGTGCACCAATAAAGAACAGCACCAGACAGGCAACAGAATAGGCCAGGCGTTTGTGGTATTCTGTATTGTATGAATTGATAATTTTTGCTTTTCCAATTACCAGGTCTTTGTAACCGTTCAGGTTATCTATATTGCTTTGGGCAAGGACAATGGCATTGTCAAGCACCTGGGTTTTTCTTACTTCATCAAAGTTTTCAAGGATATCTTTTTTAAGCTTTGCTCCGGAAACGGTGTATGTCATGGCCGAGTCTATATCCCTGGCAATTTTTTTAGCAGTAATCATTTTCATGGAATCCGGAATCAGCGAATCATTTAATTTACCATATTTTGCATTGGCATAGGTGCTGATGGTATCCAAGCTAAGAGAATCAATGCGAACCAGGCCCCTGCTGGTCGAATCCGTGCTGAGTGTGTTGGCTCGCATGACCAGGTAGAATCTGTCACTTTTACTCTTGATGTACGTACTGTAATGCGGGGATAAGGAATCAATATAAAAATTCAACTGACCCAGACTGAGCATTTCCTTGCCCGTATTGAATTTAACTTCATCCGGGTCAAAATCTCCAATGTTTGATATGTCGATATTTACGGTGTAATCTTTAAAATCAGCCTTGCTGAAAGGCATTCTTTTTTTTTCATCAACGGTTGCCCTCCTTTTTTCTATGTCTTCAAAGTAATGACCATCTTCGAGTATCAGTGTTAAATACCTGCTGCCTTCCTCATTTAAAATAGTACCCTTTTTCGCAGTAATCACCTTGTTGTTGACTTCATTGTTACCTACCTGATAAATGAGTATGTTTTTGAGCAGATTCTCATCTTCCCCATATTTTTCATCAAATTTGATGGTATAACCGGGGATCTCGGTATTGAAAGTTCCTGCAACCAAAGCCAGTCCGGGTTCCTTCATTTTCATGTTGTAGATGAGGTTCTGAGATCTCAGGGAAGCGTAGGGGAAAACATAGTTGAGGAACAAAAAATTAAAGATACTCAGGATTAGCATGAGGAACAGCAGCGGAACAATAAAGCGTCTCAATGAAATTCCGGCTGATTTCACGGCGGCCAGCTCATAATTTTCGGCCAGTGCCCCCAGTGTCATGATGGAGGCGAGCAGAATGGCGATCGGCAGTGCGGTGGGCACCATCATGAGCGACAAATAGCCGAGAAATTTAAAAATGATCATGATGCTGATCCCCTTACCGGCAATCTTATCGAATTGAAGCCAGAGCGCCTGCATGATCAGGACGAACAGAATGACCAGAAATGTCGCCAGAAAGGGAGCCAGAAAACTCTTGATTATGTATCTGTTTAAGATCCTCATTTTTGGGAGACCAAACTTATCATGTTAATCATTGATCATGTAGCCAAGCGATTTGTATTTTTTTGTATCGAAGGTAAAAGTTCCCGGTTGAAGGGTTTGGTTGGTCAGGAACTTTTTGACTGTCAGTTTGGTTTGTGTACCATTTTTCCCGGTTTCCGTGATATGGGCAATGTGTTTGGTTTTGGAGTCGATCCCGATCACAATTTTCTGAGTTTCCGTATCCAATTTGATCGGGGTGAGTTGAACCAGCTGCATATTTTTACCGGGATTGTCCTTGGCGTTGAGCATGCTGAACTTATAGCCTTTCTGATAAAAAGAATAAAATTTGGATGGTGTGAACGAATTGTCGTTGTCTTCATCCAGCAAACTGATATTGACCTCCTCGTTTTCAGGTATGATGGTATAGGTTTTTTTACCGTCAAAGATCTGGGTGGTGCCGAATAAATTTACCCTGTATTTATCACCTTCCAGGGTGGCATTGCCCTCATTTTTCTGTTGCACTTTTTCTGCCTTGTTATCGAGGGCATATTCAAAGTCTATATAAATGTTCTTATAGGCCTTCATCGTTTTATTCACTTCGTCCAGCAGTGCTTTAGCCGCTGCTTCCGTCTGGGCTGAACCCAGGTATCCGATCAATAAGAATCCAATCAGAATCGTCAATTTTCTCATATTATATTTTTTAATTGTCTTAAAGGCTAATTCATTTGTTTATCAGATAACCCACAACAAATTCAAAAGGATCCGTTGCCTGGCTGTTTTCATACCCGGTCATTCCCGAATTTAATGCCAGTTTCACTCTCTTTCATGGTCCAGCAAGCGTTCCAGGGAGACCAGATCGGTAATCAACACTTGTCTGGCTTTGCTGCCCTCGAAGGGGCCTACAACCTGGGCAGCCTCCAGCTGATCAATAATTCTGCCGGCTCTGTTATAGCCCAGTTTAAGTTTCCTCTGCAAAAGAGAAGCAGAACCCTGTTGTGCAATAACAACGAGTTTGGCAGCTTCTTCGAAAAGCGGGTCTCTTTCTGAGATATCGATATCAAGATTGGTGCCAAGTTCATCATCATCCCAGTATTCAGGAAGCAGGTAGGCACTCGGATAAGCCCTTTGCGACCCGATGAAAGCGGTGATCTTTTCAACTTCAGGGGTGTCGATAAAGGCGCATTGCAAACGGGTAAGTTCACTGCCTGTTGAAATCAGCATATCTCCTTTGCCTATCAGTTGATCTGCACCCTGTGAATCCAGGATCGTTCGGGAATCAATTTTTGAGGTTACCCTGAAGGCGATTCGGGTGGGGAAATTGGCTTTGATGATACCGGTGATCACATTTACCGACGGGCGCTGTGTTGCTACGATCAGGTGTATGCCTATGGCTCTTGCCAGCTGGGCCAGACGTGCGATCGGCGCTTCAATTTCCTTGCCTGCCGTCATGATGAGATCGGCAAATTCGTCTATAACAAGCACGATATAAGGCAAATACCGGTGGCCGTTTTCCGGATTTAATTTCCGCAGCTTGAACTTCTCATTGTATTCTTTAATATTTCTGACAAAGGCCAGTTTCAAAAGGTCATAGCGGCTGTCCATTTCAATACACAAAGAGTTCAGGGTATTGACCACTTTTTTTGTATCCGTGATAATGGCTTCTTCCGTATCTGGCAATTTGGCCAGGTAATGTCTTTCGATCTTATTGTACAGGGTAAGCTCCACTTTTTTCGGATCGACCAGTACAAATTTTACTTCGGCGGGGTGTTTTTTATAGATCAGCGACGTAAGCACCGCATTCAAACCAACAGATTTTCCCTGACCGGTTGCTCCCGCCATGAGCAAATGAGGCATTTTGGCCAGATCGACCACATAGGTTTCATTGGATATGGTTTTGCCCAGAGCGATGGGCAGATCCATTTTTGAAGTCTGAAATTTTTGCGATGATAGCACCGATTTCATTGAAACAACCGAGGGGTTTTTATTGGGAACCTCTATTCCGATGGTACCTTTTCCAGGCATAGGGGCAATGATTCGGATACCCAAAGCAGAAAGTGACAGGGCGATATCGTCTTCCAGGTTCTTGATCTTGGAGATCCGTATCCCTGCATTGGGAACGATCTCATAGAGCGTAACCGTCGGGCCGATGGTAGCCTTGATACTGTCGATACCTATTTTGTAATTGCTCAGGGTGTCAACAATCGTATTCTTGTTTTCTTCGAGTTCGGTTTTATTGATGGTGATGTTTTCGTTGTTGTAATCATTCAGGAGGTCCAGCGATGGAAACTGGTAATTGGGCAGGTCGAGGGTGGGATCGAATTCACCAAATTCTTCCACCAGCTTGTTTGAGAGATTGTCTAAGAACTGTTCTTCTGATATTGGTTTTTCAACTTCGATCTTTATATCCGACGAAATTTTATTTTCAGGAATGGCACTTTTTACTGTGACTATTTCCGGTACAAATTCATCTTCATCTTCTTCAATTTCAGTTTTTGAGAAACTTTTCACCTTCTCACGGTCGTTTTGGGTAATGGTAAATTCAAGCGACTTATCCGTATTTTCGTGTATGGCCTCGGCAATATAACCTTCGTCTGTTATGTCATTCAT